>Ga0065711_1001292_pt1 | contig 76796 bp, 39 predicted proteins | sample Hoacrofraction12_FD_59098 | JGI IMG/M metagenome (GOLD analysis project Ga0065711, IMG submission 59098) | Hoatzin crop microbial communities from Cojedes, Venezuela - Epithelial fraction 12 v2 (version 2) | ecosystem: Host-associated > Birds > Digestive system > Esophagus > Crop | place...
TTCTTCAGGCTGAACAAGCCCAGCTCCCTCAGCCTCTCCTCGTAGGAGAGATGCTCCAGTCCCCTCACCATCCTCGTAGCCCTCCGCTGGACTCTCTCCAGTAGCTCCTCATCTTTCTTGAACTGGGGAGACCAGAACTGGACAGAGTACTCCAGATGGGGCCACAGGAGCCATTCAGAAGTTTGCTTCCCAGAGCTTTCTGTTCCAAGGCAGAGAAGGATCTTGAGCAAGTTCCATATTTCAAAATATAGGAGGAATTGAAGATATTTCTTTGTAAAGAAATTTATTTTTTTAAGTATGGCTGTTAGCAGCATCACCATTGCCAGTCCTAGGTAGCCAAAAGAAGGAACATGGGACAGCCAAAGTTCAGATGCAGTGGTGTCTGCAGCTTTCTTTAGAATGATCTTCCAAAGAAACAAAAGATTTACTTCAACTGGAAGTAGAACAAATGGCTCTTTGTTTTTCAACGCAGATAGGTCAAATCAGCTAGTTAAGACAAAACAGAAACAAAAGACTTGTAAACAAATCTTCTCCTGTCCTCTGATCTTGCAGGTGTCACTTCATTCAGTCTTTTTCATAGATGAGTGGGATTTTGGTCTACATTAAGCTCTTCATACTCCTCTTCAGGGTCCAAGGGAAAGTATTTCCTTCTGCCACCTCATTAGTTCCCTGTTTTTTTTCCAGCAACCTCTCAACATCTACAGCTTTGCCCCTTTTCTGACTTCTCCTACTCACCCAAATATCCTTTTGCCTGCCTTGCCACATGGACTGGAAGTGTGTTCCTCAGCTGCTACTAAAACAGAGGTAATTCCTCTTTTCTCCCAAAACTAATGTTCTGACCAACACTAGAACAGGACACATGAAGCAGCCCCACTGCTGCCCATCCTCCTTTTGAATGAAGTATGGCATATCTTTTATACAAAAAAGCAAAACAAGTTCTATCCACCAGAACTCCACTGCCATCAAATAGTAAGACTGGCTTAAAAATAATGGAGTTTAACAAAAAGCAGACACTTCTTTCTTCATCTGCTGTTCGAGGCTAGCAGTTTAAAAGCTCAGCTTGGCAACTACAAAAGCTGGAGTTGTACTATGGAGCAGGGCAGAAATCTGAGACTTGTACATAATTGCAAAAGTTGGGTATTTAAGGGGTGGGAAGCGGGGGAAGACGTAGGAAGATTTCAGCAAGAATGAGAGCCAACACTGACATCTGATCATTGTCAAACACAGTTCTAACTTGTGGGAGAGCTCGTCAAAAGAAGAAAATTTAGGTGGAAGGTTCTTTATATCTGGAATAGGTAATCGGCTCTAATATGAGTAGGTGGCTATTTTGCATCTTTTGTCTTTTGTAGACTATTTGTGCCTTCCAGATGGTAAATATTTTTAGTTCTTATTTTTGTCCTTGTTTCAAAAGAGATTTAAAGTTCTCAGAGGAAGCATGTTCATTTTCCATTACGCCAGTTTAAAGCCTCTAATGAAGTTTGAGAGCAGAATTTGGCCCATAAAACACAGTCCTATGCCTATGATACATATTACACAACCCCCCAAGGAACTTCAATAAATACACTTCTTGAACTACCGTAACACTAAAATATGCTGCTGGGCCTTTTGGTTTCTTCTGTTCTTCGAGGCTTCAGAGAAGTGTTGTTTGCATCAGCACTTGTACAAATGGGAAATCAAATCTTTAATTTATAAAATGGCATCTGGAAATCTTAATTTCTGATTGATCTAGCTCCCTCTGGATTATCCATGTCATCCAGCACTGTAGCTTTTGAGCATAGTGTAACTTAAGTAGGTTAACATCCCAATATTCAGGGCAGATTTCAGAGAGGTTTCCACCCTGCTGAATTCTTAAACAAGACTGAAGAATCAGTGATTCCTCCTTAAATATCTTTCAAGCACACCTAAAAAAGTGAAAATCTACCTGGTAAATTTGAATAGTTCATAATACTGGCTCTGGATGGATTCTCTTTTGCAGACTGACTCCAGGGGTTCCAGATAAACACAAGATTTCTATTACTGCTGCTAATGGAGCAGGACCACTAGCTCTGAGACAAATGTAGAGGAGGGAGACTGGGGAGGCTGCCCAATCTGACTCCTTTTAAATTTGCACCACAGCTAACTGAATTCCACTTCTTGTATACTAGGGTCTTCTGTCTCCAGCTCTCTGAAGGGATAGGGGCATAGCAGTGTTCTTTTTTCAGCTTGTGACTACATCTGTGTTGTATTTCCTGTGTTGTGGGTTTTCTTTTTCTAACCTATACTCTATTACTGACCTTTAGCATGGGATATCAGCCATTCCCAGATGTCCAAACCAGGTCTCAGGTGGAAGGCAGCAGATGCCAGCCTCTCTGAACCAGAAAATGTCACAAGCACTTCTGCTGAGGTGTGGAGGCAGTCCTGGACCTCTCTGCTCGAGGGAAATAACCTCAGAACAGAGTATTCACTCTTCTCAGCTGCGACTCAAGTGGGCACGGGTAATCAGGAAACTGTCAGTAGTGAGGTGATGGGCAGATCACACTGGTACCATGCTCCTGCGCAGCCATGGCCGCTTTCCCTCGTGTGCGAAGTAGAGCTGCCTTGCTCTGCACCCGGGTGGTGGATGGGAAGAGCGGAGCCCCCTGCACAGCTGACATCTGCCCCCGGAGGGGTCCAGAGCAGCGGCACTGCCCCTCTCCTCTCTTTAATAGTGGTCTCTGTTGGGCTATTGCTGCTGGGAACAGAGCAGACAAGATGCACTTGTTTGTTCAGTCCTGCTTGGAAGTGGTGGCTGAGAGCTCAGAGGGTCATAGAGTCTCTGAAACAGAGGATCTGGTAGCCCAAACTTCCAAGTTAAATGTAGGCAAGCGAAGGTGTGGGTACGGGCTTTCTCTGTGGTAGTCTGCTCTGGTGTGCCCTCTCCTTGCAGGCACACTTACTGTGTTACATTTCTCTTTCAAAATCATCTTCTGATGAAGCAGTAACCTCTTTTCCCCTTTGACATTTCCAAATATGAGGGTGTTTTTCTTAATCTTAGATGTATGACCTGGAACTGTGTACATTACATATCTTTTCTGTGACTGAAGTCCTCAAGGATACTAGTGCTATATCTGCATCGGCAAGTAGCACTGTGAAACGGGAGCAGATTTGCTGGGTGAGACAGCTTGTGCTGAGGGCCCCCCATACTCTAAGCCTTTGGGATACGAAGGCAGGGGACAACTCTCTTTAGCCCTAGCCTGGTTCTGTGAAGCAAAGAACCATTAACAGCTGGGCTGCCTTTTCAAAGGTTGACTTCAAGAGGGCACAAACTGCTCCAAACACAAACACTAATGCAGGTGCAGCCCCACCTCCAGTGTTTTGATCCTCCTAGATATTGACAATATTTTCTGAATTACATGGTTCTCAAGAGATTTTAACCGGTCCCTTTATTGTGTGTCAGGGTACTGAACAAAAATAAAGGTTGTTGCAGGGTCAGCCACTGAGAAAGTCTTTTCAGACACCCCTCTGGCTTGCCAGATACCCCTGCCAGCCCTGTTAACTCTTGTATTTTAGCTGGTTCCAGTGTAATACTAGCTGAATAGCTACTAACTATGCAATTCTAATCCCCATCTTCTCCCTTTTAACTAGAAGTGCCATATGTAACACAAAATCCTGTGCCTTTCTCAATACCAAATAGATTAGATCTGTTGTGTTGTTCTTGTCTAGAAAATTGTATCAAAGAAGGATGTCAAGTTTGTCAACTGCTACCTTTAGCGAACCTGTGTTGCATCTTATCTTACTCTCTACTTATGTCACTATTTTCTTATTCTGCATTTCTCCTGTCAAAATTCTTTGCTTCAGATTTTTTTTTCCTGAAGCTTTATATACTAGTAAGGTCAGATGATTCAGCAAGGGGAAGAGTTGCTCGCTTCTTCCCCAGTCATTAAATACAGGTACGATACTAGAGTATTATGCTGCCTGAACTTGGATATGTTTTAAATGTTCATTCAATAACTTCCTATTTCATGTCCTTATTATTTTCATAATACCTGGCCAGATACTAGCTGGTGCTTTGACTCTAATGCTTCAAGATCCTTTGTTTTTCTCCTGCTTCAGATCTATATAGGTTTACCACATTTGTTTTTTTAGCTGTCCTGCTTTTGACACCAGGTTTGGCAACATGACGTTTATTGAAAGCCAAAGTTTAGCTCATGAAAACTATTTAAATTATTTTCAGCTTCTGCTTCTCTTTCATACATAACAGCAGCTCTTTTTTCTTCTCATTTCATATGGGTGAAGAATCATTTGCTATTTATTTTCCTTGCTTTGCAAAGTCTGTTTGAATTTACTCGTTCTCACTTAATCCCTATTGTCAGCTATGAACATAGCTTTCTTTCCTGTAAATACCTTCTTCCACTACTTGAAAGCTTTCTTTTTCTTTCTAGCACTCTTTAAAACACTGTTAGCAGTCATGTTGTGTTCAGAGACATTCTGTCCAATTTTTTTCTTGTGCAAAATACAAATTCTACCTAATTTGTATGCTTTTTGGACTACAGGTGGAGTAACCTTAGGGTCTGTGTAATTTCTTACCTTTTCAGTCCAACTGATTTTGCTAACTAGTTCAACCTTCTCAGTCTTTTGAAACCAGAAACCTTAGTTACAGATCAGGGGATGGAGGGAGGGGTGCTTGGTGGTTCTTCCATTCACTTTAGGTTTAATAAGCTTATTGTCACCCAAACCACACTTATTTTGTAATTTTTAAAAACAAAGTAAAAATAGCATGACCTGCTGTTAGTTTTAGAAAAATTCTGGCTAGCCAAGGTCTTCTGGAACTTTCTATAATTAGTCTAGTTTATTAAGTTAATCGGCACTCTATTTTGTGTCTTTTAAGGAAAACCAGGAGGTGTAGCAGGCCCTCAGAACCAACTTAATTTTTTTCTGCCAGTATCCTGAGTGGTTTTGTGACCTGAAATGGTTCACTGTTCCTACAGTGAATTTGCATAGCTGCATCCACAGGTAATAAAAAAACCAAAACAAGTTGTTCTGCCATTAAGAACAAATTATATTTACAACTTTCATGTGTTTGAGGCCTACAAAGTGGACCTAATAGGGGGAAAACGTGCAAAACTATTGAAGCTGAAAACTATTTTCATTTCAGTAGTGACTTGATAAGGAAAACAAGCTAATTTGACTCTGATATTTGCAGCAGTCTACAGAGAAATATGGAAGAAGGGGCTCTGAAAAATGATTCATGTACATAATAAACTATATTTCATGAGATCTGTAAAAAAATATTCAAGACAGACACTTAACATAGTTGAGCAAGATCATTTGTTGTGCTTTAAACAGTATGTATGAAGTAACTATTAAAACAAAAAGCTGAGTTTCTTAAAGGAGCCATGAGAGAATCCGAGACAGTGAAATGCAAAACTAGAGTGCCTAAATCTCCTAGGTATCTTCTAGATTCACAGCCTTAACACCTACTTGTGTTCTATGACCTCTGGTTTTCATTCTAACCTCAAACCACTAACACTTCGAAGTGAAATACAGCACCCGTTCAGCTCAGAGTGATACAATCAGTGTTTTATCTTGTTCTTGAATTGTTGAAAAAGACGTATCCCAAAAACCGATTGCAACCACAAGCTGACTACAGAGAAACTAAGAAGTAGTGGTTTGGTAAAATGCAAACAAGCAGAGTTTTATTGTTATTTATACTGATTCTTACCCCACCATTTTTTTTATTGCATAAAGAGAGAGCAACTTAAAAAATATGGTGGGAAGTTATTGTCTTGGCAGTGGTATATGTATTTTCTAAAACAAACAATTTAAAGGCCCATTAAACAAATATCTCTCATTCTTGACATAAGATCACAGTGCTGCTATCTGCTTTTTAAAGCCTGATTTACAACAGAAGGTGCAGGGTGGAATAAAAATGTGTGAGAAACATCTGATTAGGGCAGTTGCAAACATCTCCTCTGCCAAAGAGGTTTTTTTTATCTATAGGTAATAGACAGAGCCACATTGTCTGCATCTTCTTTCAGTGGTGTTACTCTATTCTGACCAGGCTCAAGTTAGAAATATAGGTTTGTTGCACTGTTTTCCTGTGGTTACTTCATGAATAACTCTTGCTGCAGATTTGCTCTCATCATTTCCCAGATAATATTGACAATGAGCTTATTTATGATGCAGGAAGACAGTGTATGTGTGTATATATATTCCTTTTCTCTCTATTTATCTGTGACCCAGCTGATTGGTGATAGCAATATTATAGTAGCTAAACAGTGGCAGGCGTTTTTTTGTGAGTCTGGAATAAACTAATTTTAAGTGATGCTGAATTTCTTCCTAGTAGAAGGGAACAAAAAGACCATCACAGCAGGTTATTATCAGCTCTCTTTCTGGCAGTCTCAGTAAAAGGTATCAAGAATTAAAAGATTTTGCTGGTAGATTACCAGCAGGGTAGGTCCTTGGGGTCTGGGACCAGGCGAGTTGGAGCGTATGAGACATTGGGGAGGTGTTTGTGGGTACCTATATCTTTGCTTTTGTACCTCAACTGTGATTGCATACTCCAGGAAAGCAGGGCATCCTCTGTGGTCTCGCTGACTCGACTGGAAACCAGAAGGAGCTCAGCACTTCAGAAGTTAAAGCCCAGAACAAATAGCAGGCATCGTTTCAGGGCATGCTCACCTCGCCCACCAGCAGGTTGGTCAGCTAGTTTCTCCAGACTCCTCTCTGGCCAAGGGAGGGAATGTTTACAGTGTGAGTGAAGCCCAGACCATCCCCGGGTCTGAGGCCTGAACTGCTTCCTGTTGACTTTGTTAAAACCAGATCCGAGTGCTCCTTTGCTCTGACATGTTCTGAAAATTGTTGTGCCCTCCAGGGTCAGCACAGTGAGGTACCTTTATGCAATGTAAATATACTTGAAAGACTAGGTTTAGCCTTGCTCAGGGATAGCTTGGATCTTGGGTCATTACCGCTTCTGAATTTTCCAGTCCCCCCTGCTGCTGCTGTGGGAATCCTGGGCTCAGCAGTAGCCAGCTCCTGCTTCACGAGTTGTCACATGACTGCTCAAACACTAGAAAAATCACAAAGTCCTTGTAGAGTTTTATTTATTGTTAGCAGGTAGCTTAAAATTAACCTACAACTATGCAAAACACAATGAGACATTAACACTATTAATTGCTTTTACAAAAACATGGGGAAGAGGGGCTGGCAACAGTCACTGGGAGCTGTCATTAGTCATTAAAAGAGACACGCAGCACCACAGTGAAATTCTCCCCACCCCACTGTAGCCGTGCATAGTAAATTTGGCTTGCTGTTCTCCTGCTGCAGGAAGCCACCCCTGTAGCAGAGCCCTGGCAGGGGTGAGGAGATTCCCACAAAATAATTCGCAGATATCCATATTGGCTTTGCTATGTGGCATCTAACTGAATAAAGAGTTTTGTTGTTTTTTTGGGGTTGGAAAGTGTCAGTAGAGGTAGGTCTTGATCAAAGTAACCACTAAAACACATAGGAGGGACTTCTGAGGTGATTTGGAGTATGTAGTGAAGTTCCTGCTGCAAGTCTCCTCCCCTTCTGTTTCTCACTTTGTTTACTATAGAGAGGCTGACAGTAGTTAGTTGACTGGTGAACAATGTAATTTGCCTATTCATTACCTTAATGGGTAATGCCGGATGTGGAGGAGTCCTCACCTGCTCATTGTGCCACTGGGTCCCGCTGTCCACCCCCGCATCTCTCCCCACAGTGTTTCCCCTTTGCTTGTTCTGCTACAAATAATCATGGTTCTGCAATGCAAGTCGGAGAAATTCACTCACCTAAGTTAAAAAAAAACAGAACAAAAACAAAAAAAAACCAACTAAAACACCTTTAAAAGAACTTTAGATTGTTTGTTTTTCTTCTGGGTGTTTGTTTTCAAAGGGAAGAATTTGAGGTCAATTTTGCCTCAAACTGGAGTATCGTGAAATCATAGGCATATCAGTTTAAATGGTTAACACTGAAACCTACAGAGGGCAAAATGAGTTATTTTTCCAAAATATGTGAATGATTATAACTACACAAGACTGTACAGAAGACAAGAGTTTCAAGTGTCTGGGTGGTAAATGAAACCTTGACTTCTCTCCTCCTTTCTCAAAGAATTATTCCTGCTTTATCTACAGTCAATATCACTTAACATACATCAAGCTTTTTCAGAATTGCAATGTGGGATAACTACTAAGTAAAGATATAGACATCGTGTTCCTGTTTTGGGTAGTTTTTTTAGTAATTACCGTTAACCTGCATATAAACCTTCAGTGGTTACCCATAAAATCATAGTAAAGTAACTGGCAGCTGTTCTGATTTTTTTACTTCGGACAAGGTGCAGATACTGTCCCACAGTATGTGTTTGTAATTGCTGACCAATAAGAGAGACTGGATCTTCACTGATACAGACTCTCTAAAAGGTGGTCTGCTTAATAATCATACATTCAATAGGCAGATGGGTAAAAGCTTATTACTCAATCCTAAGACAAAATGGTACTTGCATTTCTAGGTAAAAAATATAAATAACCTGCATCTCCATACAAACAAGGGACTTTGTTGCAACTGTTTGGCTCTGTGCAGAAAGAAATAAACAACCTGACCTCCCCTTTTTCTTCTCATTCAGAGAACTCCTCAGTAACTACAGCTGCACCCAACAAGAATATTTAAAGTTCATATCGGTGGCAGATCCTGTTCAGGATGGTCTGAATTCTACCATTAAAGCAGTCTAAAGTGAATTGACTGCTAAAAATTAGCCTGATGCTTTTTTCTTTCCTGATTCTCATCTACTTGCCCCCCCACCCCAGAACATCACGATCACACAAAAGATTTTAGACCAACGCTTATTCTGAATTGCTGGAGGCTTATAGTGTAAGTTATTTAGGTCATTATATTCTGTCTCTTTTTGCCACTCCCCTTGTACTGGTGTTACAACTTCTGGTCCCTTTTATCCCCTGTTCTCAATCAGTGTAATTGTGGGAAGAGAACTTCTTCCCATCTCTCAAAGATGTCGTGCTGTCAGGAGTTTATATCCAATATTTATCTTCAGTGCATTTGTCTTAATGTGATCTCATTACTTACAGGGATAATCCAAGCAATCATTTTCAGTGTATTATTAAGAGTAGGAGAATTTGGGTGATATTACTTGTTTCAGTCCTAGTTCAAGACTTTCTTGTGCTAGAAATTATGTAACCACCCTCACTTCAGTCCCCTAATATCAATGTAACTAAAACGAGCTGAAGTCCATCCAAATAAAAGGACGTTGAATTTTTCTACTAGGGGGAGTAGGGGGGACAACAGAAGGAAGCAAGGACTGTTGAGGTTTTTCATAAAGAATTGCCTGAGATGATTCCTGGCAAAAGAGGTGGCTAAGCAGTCAGTTTTGTCTTCTAATCTGTGGTCTGTAATTTCCTTAGTGTGTGATTATTATTTTTTTTAATTATTATTCTGTTTTTGGTGGGAAGGGGCAGGGAATTGTCTTGGGTTTGCTTGTTCCTCTAAATATGACTGCACTGAAGGACAAGGAAAGGAAGCTAAGCTTAGGTACATTTGGTATTAAAGTAAAAGCAAAATTCAAGGGACATGTAGTTTGGGGTTTTTTGGTTGATTTTTCCACAGAGCCAGTTTAGATTGTAGCTCTACAGAGTGCAATGGGAAAGCTGAGATGGTGGGAAATATGGGAATGGGGCGGGGGGGATAAGCAGATAGGGCTTATTGTATGTCAGTCCAGAAATGACTCTCTGTTACGAAGCCCTTCATCAATCTGTATGTTTTATAGTCCCAGTATGTTAAGCCAGACTGGTACTGATTTTAGTGACCAAATTTATTTTTCAGTGTACTCTCACAATATTTTTCTGGAAAAGTGTACAGAAAAATGCGGTAGTAACAGTGTCTCCTAATCTCAAAGAAAAGGAAAACCTGAGGGGTACATTCAACTCCCTTTAATTTTGAAGTTTATTTTTCCCCATTCTCAAGAACTTCTTAAATTTGAAGGGTAGAAGTTACTCTGAACTTCAAGGGGAAGAAATCCAAAGGTGTACAAGGCAACATACAAGAAGTAGGTTCTTCATGCTGATGGCTTTTGCTTCCTCTCTTCCACCATATCCTTATGGGCACTACAATACTAAGGTCACTGTTTCTGATGTGTTTAGGGTTGTGGGGAATGTTCTCTTCTTCAACACAAATGATAAAAACAAAGTGGAAAGTTGTAGCAGGCTCCATTCACAGGTGTTGTGATTTATTATTTTTTTCTAAAGCATCTTACAAAAAAAAAAAATTAGTGACCTATTTTGCAGCTGTATTGTTCAGAGACCCTTGGCTATCCCTTGGATTTCAGTTCTTAATTTGCTGAAACCACCCAAAGGTCATGTCTCTAATGAGGCTGCAGTGACTTTTGACCAGCTGTGCTACTCAGAGACAACAGTGATGAAAGTCTTGAAAAGTGACTTCAAGTATACATTCATTCCTAATTTAAAAACTTCTGTCCCTTGAAAAATTGTAACTGGTGTGTAATGTTGTAATGCAGTGTCAACCCTTTATTTAGAGTAAGCGTTGTACATAAAGTGCTTTATGATGACTTTCAGACAGCCAAACACATTTCTTGGTTTTTTGTAAGTTGGTTCAAATTTCCAGAGCTATGCACAAAGCAGACAGAATGGTTATATTTTTTATCAGAGTATATTTATGGCTACCATCTAGCTGTCTAGCTTATCTTGCTGTCCCTGACAGCTGACTATGAGAATGATTCTTATAATTAGGAATACATTTGGTCAAAACCCAGAATATTTGAAAACTTCACTTAAGTGTTCTTCCTCTGTGTAGTGTTAACAGAAGCAATACTGTTTCCAGATTTTTAGTGCTTGCTCAACTGAACGTTAGTCTATATTGAGTCACTAGATATTCCATTGTGTGTTTAACTATCACTTTTAATGAAAAGGTGGGGGAAAAGCTTAACCTCTCATGAAGGTTAAGTGCTAAGTGGTGAGCTTTGGTCTTTTTATACACCTTAATCCAATTAATACATATAATATGAACTGAACAGACTTCATCCTATACAGACTTCATCCGTGATCTCTACCATAGCAAAATATGATCATCTTCTGTACTAATGCATTCTGTATTCTCAGGTTTGCCTTGAGAACGTAGTGCTGAGTTTGTAGAGATTTAGACACCAGAGTGCCTCTGAAGAGCGTGCCCTTTTGCTGTTTTTCTGACAATCTCATTTTAAATGTCCTACATGTTAAGGGAAATAAGTTGAATAATCTACATAAAGTACTTTTAATCACTAACATTTCACTAAAGATCACAAAGAAGAGGACAAAGCTTGAGATATGAAAATTCAGAAGAATACTAGTTATTACATTTTTTTACCTATGCGTCTGAATTTTGTCTGTCAGACTACAGGATCTGATTTTTGACTTCCTACATATCAGGCTCCAGCTGGATCTTACTGCTTGTTAAGTTTCTTGTGAATTCGAAGTGGAAGAGGCTGGGAGTCAGGGGTCGTCGGAGTTATGCTTTTCTATAGCATAATTCTAACTACAGACTGAAATACCTAGAGCAAACTTTGATGTTATGTCTTAATAAGATTTCCAGACATCTCTTGTGATCCAACAGTTTGAAACTTCACAGAAATAACCTACTGGTGTTCTGTTAAATAGGAGCTGTACTGGACTAGAGCATATAGTCATGCAATTCATCGTATTCTAGAGGCTGTGCTTACTTCGCTTACAGCAATGTCATCATACTACCTATGTACATCTAAAGAGCATGTTTTGAAAGGGCTTTTTGCAGCAGGTAAATACCAGTCTCCTAGTTTTCATCACACACACTATTGCATTGAAAATATCACATCTGTTCCTTTAGTATCATGGTCTCTGTAGCCCTACATCAACACTCATAGTCCCTGAAGAAGTTTAGTGGGGTTTTAAGCATATTTTAGGCATACATCTCAGTATCTCAAGGTCTGTTGTTGCTCACTAGAAGATTAGCTCAATACCAGTCAAAAGAACTGAATGGATATCGGGATAACCATGGCTGACATTGTTAGTTTGTGTGAGGACACTGGACAGCTCTTCTAACCCAAAGCTTGCTTTCCTGTGGTATACCTCTTGGGCCCTAAACCATCCAACAAAAGAGACTGAGCATCGCTTAGCAAGCTTCACTGGCAGGTGGGAATCTTGTATGTATGTCCTTGGAAGATCAAACCTTCCAGGAAGCACCATGACTTTGGAATTTGAGAGAGAATAAAGTCTGAAACAGCTCAAATATCTCTCCATTTGTCTTGTGCCAGTCTCCTTTCCCATTTTCTCTGTGCACAGGTCCTTCTGTTGCTCTAACAGCAGATGTCAAGCTGGCTAGGACAGGGCAACCTGATCTTCAATTCTTTGTCACCTTTGGAAATAATTTGGATACAGACATAGCACTCTCCTTGCTTCTAGCCTCCTTGCTGTTTGACCTCGGATAAGAGAAAGCGGCTGACAGCTTCACTCTTATGTACCCTGTGTCAGGAAATGTCTTTCTAAATCCCTTTCTGCTAGTGGTGAGAAGAATACATTTGGCAGCACCAATGTGGAAATCCAAGGTTCAAAAGCCTATATGAGGGGAGACCTGTCTGCTTTAAGTCTACCATCATATACATCCATCCCTTGTTATGTGCTAGCTGTCCAGTGTCTTGCTGTCTGTGTGCATGTGTATGGGGGAAAGGGAAGGGGCACTACAACTCTGTTCATCATTTGCAACAACCTTTGTCAAATTCTAAGGCATGTCAGGAGGATGCAGGGCATGCAGTTTCAAGTCTTTACTCTGCCACTGACCCGCTCCTTGTAGATCCTACTGGACTTCTATGCAACCTGTCATTTTTCTAGATAAGTGTTTTGGCATGTTGTCTTTTCCATAAGATTAAAAAAAACCTGTCTTGGAAATGACAATATCCAACAAAGCCTGAGCCCTGAAAGTAAGAACATACTGAACAGTCCTTGAGGAATTGTCTCCTGCTTAAAATATTTGTGGGTTTTGGTTTTATTGGCATTTTTCTTGTTGTTGTTCTTTGTTGTGTTTTTTTGTTGGTTTGTTTTTTGTTTAAAAAAAGTGTAAGAGAAACTACTCATGATATACGCAGCTAGCAGCCAAGTCCATGGTTATAGTAGTACCACCTGTTATGCCTTATGTTGCCACCTCAGAGTCCCCCTGTTATGTTGACCCTCTATATATTTACAGTCAGTGTGGAACTGCTGCTGTGTGTTCCTCCTCACCCTGGGCATGGCTGGAAATCCTCTGCTACAGCTGGAGGACCTAAACTTTTCTGAGGCGGCTCTCTGCAGCCTGGCCTGCTGAAACAGAGGGATCGCACTCCTGCCACACTGCAGCAGTGCCTTGATATTGCTGCTCCCTACAGTGACTGAACAAACCATAAGATGAGGCTGTTCCCCTTAACATGCTGTTATCAGGCCACTTCATGCTCCCCAGCAAGTGAATGTTGGGCATGCAACTACCTATGTGACTTGATATCTGCGTGTGGGAGGCCAATGTTGTGTGGCAGCCCTTCTGCAGAGAAGGCACTGCAGCTGCTAGTGCAAGATTGGGATCAAAAACTGATTTAAACGATGTGTACCACAGTAATCACTGTCTCCAATCTGCATCTGTGCCTCATTCTCCTCTGTAGGTTATATTATCACTCCTCATCCAGTTTTCTATTTCCAAAATGCAAGACATTCATCAGCACTCAGCTCCTGCTCATCCCCATATGATGGGTGATTGGTCTGATTATTTCTGAATCAGTCCTGAACCAGGTTGCTTGACAAGTTAACTCATGGCCCTGTGATGATGAGCTAAAGCAGATGGTGGTTTTACCTTAGCCTGCAGTGAGAGGGAGGGTCTTCTGAGTATTTTCACTGCAGGTCTCTCTAGAGATATTTCTGTGAGTGAAAGTTTAAGAATCTCTTTCCTCTTCCTCCTGCGGGGTGATGAAGTCTATGCAGTAAAGATGGATTCTGCATGGGCATCATTCACTTTTCCCCAAAATATTTCTGGAGTGCCTTTTAGCTGAAGGACAGTGTTTACCTTCCTTGGTACTGCTCTAGTTCTGTTTAAATTTCTTTAGTTTCATACCAGAATGTATCAAGACCAATGCATCCAAAGCTGTAATCCTCCTGCTCTCCTTCATTAAGCATGAAGGCACAAGCCTGCCTGTGTGACCAGGTGGCACGGGGGGGCATATGACACCTTCAACCTTGTTTGAAGTGTGCATCTACTTTCACATCAGTCTGCTCAAATGGCAGGAGTACGCCTTACAGTCAAGTCAAATGCAGAATTTCTTTGTAGATTGCAGAAGGGCAGTGGATTAAGTGAAATAATTTCTTGGCCACGTTGCATTTGACACAGGCTTTTTGACTGTACCCAGGATCCTTAGTAGGAAAATAGAGGATTAGGAAGGAATTCTCTGATCCCATCTGCATTAGAGTGTGCAGGCTTCTCATTTAAGGGACTATAACCTTTATTGTACAACTTTTTATTTCTTGTCCTCCTGGAGGGTAAGAGGGTCTGGAGGAAGGCAGCTTAGCTGGTTGATTTCTAGTGCCCCTCGGGTGGCCTGGTAATCTATTACACGCAAAGTAGAAGTGGATCTTTCTCTTGTTATAGAGAAAGCCAGGGGAGAAAAAAAAAACCTATTTTCTTTGTTTGAAAACTGTAGCAGATGTCTGTGGCAATAAAAAGGCAATTATACTTGTATTATCATGAGAATTTCCAGCAGGAAATCTTGACAAACTCAAAGTTTACTTAACTGAGATAAATACAGTAGATAAATAGCAAACTGAATTTAGTTTACTCTTGTACACAGGTGTACTACACATTTCCTCAAGCCATGATTCACAGCCATAACCTTTCCTAATCACAGGCACAGCAAGATATGCCAAGAGTAGGAATAAGCTCATGTTATAAAATTCAGCTATAGCTCCAAACTTCCTCCAAACTTTTGGTGTCTTTGGAGCTGATAAACTGGCTTGGGCTTATTTCTGTATTTCTAAGGGGGAGGAACCAAAGGGCCCGATTTGTTTTTCACCCTAGACATTTTATGTTGCTTTGAGAATGCAAGTTTTTGATTGAAGATAACTATAGGGTGTCCTCCACTGGCACAGAGCCCATGGCACAGCTAAGAATTGATTTTTTCTCCCTCTTGCAGCAGCCTGGGAAGCAGCGACTCTCTAAGGCTGCTCTGATTTATACTGGGAGCAAGGGAGACCCTGGCAGCACTTAGAATCTGGGAGGACCACAGATAGCATGGGCACAGTAATAAAAATAAGGGGTAATACTCTGGGAATTTGGAGAGTTCTGCTCTTGGAGTAAGGATGCCAAGCAATAATTCAAGAAAAATTCTCTGTTCAATATTGTTTCCAGGCAGGCGAGCAAAACCACATGTGAAAGCCAGCTGTACTCTGTCTCTGTTTTACTAGTCCTTTCAACTAGAGAATCACTAGATAACTGTCTGATAACACACCAAAATCTTCTTACAACTTTGTTGAATTAGTTTTTTTCACCTCAGTGATGCTCCGTCTGTATATCAAGGGTAGCCTTAGCTTGCAAAAAGAAATTTGAAGGAGGCTATTTAGGCTTTCCATTTTCTTTCTTGTAGAACAGCAGCTCAGAAATGTCTGTCCTGTTTACTGCTTATGCTGCTGTACTTGTAACACAGGTTTACCCTCTGAATATAGCGACAGCAGAAAAGCCATTCACTTTGGGACTGTTGCTGAACTATTGAATAACAACTTTGTTGTTATAATAACCAACTACAGTGGAATTATTAAATTAACTGCAGATGAATATCACGTCTTCTCAGCTGTCTTTTGAATACTGCTTGGTCTGTCAGAAAGTAAAGACTTTAGCTTAGATGGAAAAATACATTTTGTGGTAACTTCGAAGCTATAGCACTTCAATAAAATATGCAAACTATTGGAAGAGTTGTTTTGTCAACAACTTAATCTCATTTGAAATATAGCATGCTGCATCACTTTAAAAGCCTATAAACAGATCGTTATTGTTGCAATAGACCATATTAGAAAGGATGGAACTTTAAGACTGTCACCCAACTTTTCTTTTTTCTGATCAGTATGTGTAACTGTATGTGCAACTCTGTTTTTTAGACCTTCACATGCTGCCAAACTGTACGTAAGGATTTTAAGCCACCTCAGGATCTGCACTCTTCTCAAGGGAGTTCTCTGGCTACCAGAAGAAGCATAGATCAGAACAATCTAAAGGCGCTTCTGTCGTAGGGCAACTGCTGTTAGAACACTGTTCCTGTAATCGGGAGTTGCCAACCATAAAGATCTTCCTTCCATTTTCCATTTTGCCTAGCTCTGTGTCCTGCACCACCACCAAGGAAAAATATCAGAGGAGTGTCTTTACATTATGTTAGACTTCCTCTGTGTGAGAAGAATCTCAAAATGGTCATTTAAGGCAGCCTTTTGCTAACAGAGGAAAAAGGCATGGAAGCAACCTTGAAGTCTGGTCAACATCCTGACTTCAGATGGGACCAGCTGAATACTAATTGCTTGCCATGTCATGGCAAGAAAGGATGGTATAGCCATACTCCTGTGCATCTGAATCACCCTGTTGAACCCCAGCCTTAATATTTAGTTTCATTTCTTTGCTAGATATTGCTCCCTTCTCAGATTGTGGCCATCTTTAAATTGCTGCACTCAGTGTACCAAAACAACCTTCACTCAAGGAACTCCAAAATAGACAGAATTCAACCTCCAAGGGCTAAAATAAAAAAAATGTCAAATTGAGCTGTGAGAGCATTTAATGCATTCAGTCTTCTAGAGCTCTACACCTGGAGTGTTTGTTATAACATCTATGCTTACTAACTCGGGGGGGAGAAAAGGTAATTGTATAGCTGCCATATATGCAAGCAAACCCAGATAACCAGAGCAGTGCAAGTAATAATGTATACTGCAATTCTTATTAAAGCCCAGCAACAGACTGAAAAATGCATGTTAAACAAGCTTAAGCAATAAAAAAGGTTTAGGAAACTGGCATTCATTCATTGATGACCTGTATGTAATAAGTAATGTATGATTAACTATTCAGAACCACTTATTCATAGCCACTTACTCATGTAGATCTGAAAAAACAAACTGCAAGGAAAACCCAAACAGAGCTTAAATCCCTCTCACCCTGTATATGCTTGCTCACATTGTTTCTCCTGTTGTCATAACAGGATGGACACAAATTGTCAGTCCTGGGACTGGTTGTCAAGGCCCACTTGCATGGCTGAATTGCATACTCCGCTCTTACAGAGAAGAAGTTGATGAACTTGCCATAAACTCTGTGGAAAGGAGAGAGAGCAGAGACACAGAACGTAGTTCACTTTTGAAAAAGGAATGAGCAAGAAGTAGGCACAAAGCAGAAAAACAGGAAAAAAAAAAAAAAAAAAGTTGTGGCAAAGGCCACAATTTTGTTACTGAAGCAGGAAAGGTAACAGGAAAGATTAAGGTCATTATCAATATCACAGTGAATAAAGGTAGGATCTGTACCATGCTAAACAAGACCAACAAAACCCAAGTATACAAAAAAGACCCCCACAAAACAACAAAAAGACCCCAGCACAACCTTTCCACCAGAATAATCTGTAAAGGAAAACTTCCCTCCTCTCTCCAAACTTCAGTCAATGTGATGTGAGATATGAATTGTACTTACTAACCAGGCATCTGAGGACTTTGGGCCCTCAAGGGATGCTGGTGTCCTGCAATCCTTCCAGCTGGGATGGTCCTTAGCAACGAGACTTCTGCATTGTCCCTGGTTACAGCACACCCCCACTTCTCTGGGGCTGCTGATCAGTGTGACCCGGGCAAAGGAGCGAGAAAGCTATTTTGCTTGTGTACAGCTTTAAGGCCCTAGGGAAGTGCAGTGAACACTGGCCCAACTCCTTACCTACAACACGTAGACATGAGATTTCAGCTGCTTCTCCCCTCCTCCGAATTTGAGTCCCTGGCAGTAGCCCAGGTTCCCAGTCTAATGCAGAGCAGCCATAAAGCTCCTCTAGAGCAGTTTGGTTGCCTGCAAGATGCTGCCGCTGTGCAGCCTGTGGAACAGCGTGGTTCTGGCATCCCCACGTTGCGCTTGGGAAGCGGATGCTGCAGACTCAGCTTTATGAGCTAACCACTGTGGACTGGATTTATGGTATCTGTACTCCATGCGAACATGGCATGGACTAAAATGTGACTTGGAATTAACGTCTGAGCTTACCCAGTGCTACAACAAAGAAGTATCTCCTCCCTGCTTTTCCAGCTCTGGAGCCCAGCAGTGCTTGGAAGATGGGTGCACAGGTGTATTGCCTAAAGATTAAAACACGGCCCTCAATTTTGTTGGTGTGAGGCAAAACAGAAGGAAAGCCAGCAAAATTGTTGGGGAACAGATTGCAAGAGCATGTTTAATTTTGTTTGCAAGAGAAATAATCGGTACTAGCTAAAACCCTGCGAGTTGTAATTTCTAGTACATTACTGCTAATTAGTAAATGTATTATAGCCTAATTTGATCTCTCAGACAAGGCACTGTTTAAGAAAAAGATATTTTCTGTCAAGTGATCAAACAGGCAGGAGGCTGTTGTCAGGATTTTTTTCTTTCTTTTAGCTGCTGAAGCATAGTGCTCTTATTTTTTTCATCCATGGCATCTGTTATTGGCCTTTTCCCTAGCACTTTCTTCCTCCTTTCAGGAAAAGTTGTTCTCTGCTCTTCATCTGTTGGTCCTATTCTTGTTCAAATAGCACATGCAGAAGACTATTAGCTCTGCCCTATCAGAGTATGCGATAAATGGCTTATCAGGGAGAACAGGAGTTCCGAGCTGTACTGTAGGTGCTGATTTCCAGTTTGATCGCGCAGTACCAGTTGTGAAGCTCCCCTCTCTCCCCTTCCATCCCTACTGAGGCTGTGCCTGGCTGCGCGCTTTTGTCTCGCGGTTTGTGGGACTTCGCTGAATCAAGGTGGCCAAGCTGGTGTTCGTTTTTGTCTCATTCCAACTGCCTCAGTGATGTCACCACCTACCCAAGGTGCACCTTTGTATGCCATAATGTATACCCCGATGCTATTCTTACTGTACAATCCAGTGCTCTCAGCACAGTTTCTCTGAGTGACTTCTGTACTTGAAAGTTTTTTAAGCCTCTTGTCTTCCTGAACGATGTTAGTAAATGGCTGCTAAGGGAGAAAGATTGCTTTGGCATTTTAAAAATGATGTTTTGCTTTTGATCAGGCAGCTGTTGAAGATGTTTTCTGAGGCTCCATTTTTTTGTGCTGCCTTTTGGTGGAGACAAACCCCTATCAATACGTCCTTTTTATGTACTGAAAAGCATGTTTTTCCTCATTTCTGCCTGAAGTGATTCTATCTGCACTTAAAACACACAAACGCACGCATGTGTGGACACAGAGCCCCAAGAAAAGCAAGAACCAAGAACCGTACAGAAACTACTTACTGCATATCTATTTCAGTAGGAGTAAATATTGGATAAATTTTTATTTGTGATTCAAATATTTTTGAATTCAGTTGGATTACTCGCAAATGTGAGGTTACTGAGGGATGGAAGCTTTTTCAGATTTGGAGCTCCAGATTTGCTTCAGTTCAGATTTTCCTGTGTAAAATACTGCTTAATTTTAGAAAGTGTGCAACAACCTAAAATATCAGAAAAATAACTTCGCCTCATAGCATTATAATAACTTAGTAACTTTTTATTTATGTTTTTTAATGGTATTGATGTATCTTCTAAAGGATTTTCTCTGATTTCAGACAGAACTGAAATCAAATCCCTCAGGTTTTAACTGTGAAGCTGGAGAAGCTTATTAGGTTTTTTAACATTCCAAGTTGCTTTCTGAACAGATTGCACCAGCCAGTTGATGAAACTTGAGCTAATTACTCTAATGTTGACAAATGCACTAGCACAAAAAAGTCACATTTAAAAAAAAAAATTGCACCTCTTCAAGAAATGCTAACTAGATTCAGTAATTTTTGGGTGTAATGAAGATATCTTCACAGAGTTTTTTTTTAGGAAGAAAAGAAATATTAAAAAAAAAATCCAAACTACTATTCATAAACCAAAAAATGTGCTGTCACCGATCATTTGAGAATTAATGTTAACGAAAAATGCTTAAGATTTTAGAAAATTGAAAGCAATCAATCTGATAGTTGGTAGGGTGAGAAACTGCCTTCACAAGCAGGTCTTGCTGTGTTAGGGGATACCAAGAATTTCTACAGAGCCTCTCTGTCTGTAGCATCACACAGAGGAGAATTCAGTCACGACCACTGAGCCACAGAGTTCTCCCTTATGCCGAGCTGGCTGGTACTGCAGAGAGTTGCCTGAGCTTTCGTTACCAGAGGTAGGTGAGCTTAGCCTATGAAGTAGAGAGGAGTTGCTGTTGCTGAAAGCCTCTCTGAGCTTTAGCAGCACACAAACTGTCAGATCTATAGATTTGATTAAACCCAGCCTTGGAATAACTATGTTAATATCTAGAGAGATCTGTAATTCCTGAAATAAGGATAAATTCAGGCTTGTACTCATCAACATTTTTTTTTTAAATTTGTGCTTGACTACCTAGATACACACTCATAAATGGAGGGGAAGAAATTAGTAAGGATATCATACTATGATACACTTATTTAAAAGAAAAATTTTGGGAAAATTATAAATTTGAAAACTTGACTATACATTGGAGGTAATTCAAACACCCTTAACCCTGCCCAAATTTTGCTTGTCGAAGAATACACAAAAATGTTTAACAGATTGCTGATATTTCAATCCAGTACTCTTTAAGCTTAAATGGAAGCAGTGTGGCTATGACATGAAGGTTTCCTGCCATTTACACTTACTATGCCTCAGAGAGAAACGTACCATCTTCTCTTTCTTTTTTTTTTTACTATTTACTTAATAGTTTTGACCTTTCAGCCAATTGTCCTTATCCGTCATTACAGTGCATGATCAATCATTTCATGCCTTGTCATCTATAAAATACGAGCAAGAGGGGAAAGTTTTATGTTCTATTGGTTTTCTTGAGACTTTTTTTAAAATCGGAGTATCTTCCTGTTTATTAGAAAGAAGGGGAAAAAAAGCCCGCTTCAAGGTACGCTGGTTTAATCAATTTCATGGATCTAACAAGTGCAAATGGATGGATTCACTGGAAGCCTTTGGTTTTATTTAATTTTAGTGTTGGTTAATGGCCAGCGCTTTAAAATGCGCCAAGGAAGCCATGTCTGTATGTCACTAACTTCCTTCTGAATTTCTGAGCAATAAACAGAGACAGAAGTAACTGATGACACTGTATACCTGTGTATACATACACACGTGTGCACTTCTGCACGAACATAGTCTCTCCGAGGATGGTTCTTCAGTTAGGATAGGGCTTTGGGTTTCTGGAGATTCAGGTAACCTTCGTTGCAACCAATTTGTGCGAGAGTAAAATTTTCAGGAACGCTGGTGTTGCAGGAACCTAAATGACACTTACAAACACAAAGCATCCCTTAACTGGACTTCTCTGCAGCAGAAAGCCAGAACGGTGCAAGGATCATGAGCTAGTAGGAGCACTGTAATACAGCGTGACACTCTGCAAACTTTTCAAACTGAGGGTGAAAACCATCTGCTGTTCTCAAAAAGGCCTTTCTGGGTTAGGTGTAATGATATGTAAGTACGTCTGATGCTTCTTTTTACAGAAACAGTGCGTAGGCTGCTCCCCAGAGGAGCACTCAGCTATGTTCCAGTTAGCTGTATAGAAAAGGCTGTTGGCTTCTCTATGCTGTTACTGGAGCACAACACAACACTGCTTGTAGTGAGGGTTAAGTGATTTAGGATCTGAAGTACTTTTGGAAACCACGCTTTTTTGCCTCACTTGTCTTCATTTTCTTGATTGTAAGCCGGAGATAATAGCACTTCTTGACTTCCCATGGGATGTTGAGGAGGAGACTACATGAAAGGTTGAGAGAACTGTAGCTAATGCATGGTGACCCAATAAAGGGGGCACCTAAAGTATTTTTAGGTAAACAACTTCAGCAAAAACACCCACTTTCATCTCTAAACTAAAAAATGCCAAGCATATGTTTAAAAACTTTTCCAAAGCTTTTTGTGTTGTCGTTTTTTTTGGTGGAGTGGGGAGATCTTCTGCACTGTTTTCAGAGAGGCAGAGGAGTCAGGCAAATGACTTGGAGAGAATGAGAGGACTTGGGGGAATACCCATCAGACAGAGTAAGCAGGAAGGAGACCAAGCATGCAACAAACATCAGGCGTGTATTATTTGTGCGATTATTTAGCATTCCCTCTGAACTGACAAAAGTTAGTCTCCCCAATGCCTGTGAACACGAAGGACACCCTTCGTTATCTGAAGCCTGGTTTGATTTGAGATAATTGGGGTTGTTCTATCAACAGCTTTTCTGTGATCCTAACACAGAGTGTGGAAAGGGTAATATAAAGAAAGGTGAAGATACAAACATACTACTAAGGTTTGGGGCTTGTAAGGCGAGTTCTGCACAGCTCTAGTTGTAATTCTTTAAAACATGCATATGTCCCTTTGATGTTGTATCGAAGTAGAAGCCAGACATAATACTAGCAACTTATTTGCTGTTCACCATTGAAGCCAATGAGCAGCAGAGAAGCAGCGAAGTGTGCTTTGAAGTGCTTTATATTACAGGAAAAATATGCACTTCAATGAGAATGTACCATGTGCAGGAGGCAGCTGTTGAGATGAGCTTTAAAGTCAGAGGGGCAGGAGCCAAAAAGTTCACCTTCAGGTTTGTATCTGAACCTGCTTGAAGCTTGTTGGGGATATCTATATACTCAGCTAGCACAACTGATAGAAAGGAGGAAAGCTTGAATTGGAGGTCCAAATCAAAACTTTCGTGGATGATGGATCTGTGTTCACAGCTCTAGTCTGGTTTTGATCACTAATACCTTGCTCTTCAATGGCATTTTAGCAATACAGTTCAAAAGGCTCTGTGAAAATGGAGGGGAGAATTGTGGAATTAACTTTATTTTGCCAAACAGAATCCAAGACAAAGCTGTGTCCCAGGGAGGTGGCTTGTGCATGCTTCCCCAGCTCTGCAGTGGGACAGATAGATCTGTGCCCATCCTGTTCTAGTCAGCAGGGCAGAGGATTGCTGAAGTCATTGTCTCTTAATGGGATTAGTTCTCTTCAGCTGATTATATAGTTAATACAGTTTATATTATGTCAATGCATATTGACCACAGGCAGGAATTTATGCAATGAACACACAATGTTCATTGTCCACTCATCAAAAGATCAAAATAATTTTTTAACTTTCTTTAATATTTGATGGTTCTTTCTCTAAGAAGAGTCACTCTACATAGCATTATTTTAGCCTTTTATTAATATTTCTGAACTCAAGTGCCTGATTGTCTGTCTTGTGTTGCACTTTCCAGTTACTCACAGCACTGCAGTGTGTTACCAAATAAGAACATCTTCCACATAATGAGACAACAGTCCTTTTCTGTGGCTTTCACATAGCATCTTTCACCAGTTTGTGCAGTCTGAAAATTTTGATGTTGTTCTGTCTTGGGGAAGCCCATAATTTTACAATCTCTGTGATACTAAATAAAACTTCCTCTAGACGACACTCTCTCCTGTTCTCCTTTTCCCAACCCTCAATAAACACTGAGATTTCATAATGTTTGGCCGTTGGACATAGTCTTGCTAATGATGCCTATTTTCATACAACCCACATATTTGGCAACTCTCAGAAAATGTTCATGAGTATTTTGGAATCTTATTCTTAGTGAAAAATGAAGGGGCCCTCTGGCCTGGTGTTCAGCCCCTGGCAGTGGTCATGAACGGCGAAGCATTTGTTAATGTGTCCCCCATTTTGCCCTCTCAGCTGATTCAGGTCTTTGTGAGCTTGAGGTTGTGCATCTTTAACAGCCCCTTATTGATAGAGACAAAAAGATAAAAACGGTTAGACAAATTAATGTAAGAAGAAAACAAAACCAAACAAAAAACCTAAAACCAAACCCAATATCTTGTGCCAGTGAGCATCTTGTTTTGCAGGGATGGGTTAAAAAGAAAGGCGGGGGGGTGGGGGGGCAAAATAAAGAAACTTTTTTTGAGACAACTTCATTCAATATCTTTTAACTCAAACTGAGAAACTGTGAACAATCGTTGGCTAGTCACTTTGTCTGTGCCTCTCATGATGTTTATTGCTTTCTCTCTGTCACCTCTTCCTTTATGACGAATCCTATTGAATCATTCCTTGAATAGCAGCTGTGCAACCTTTGCTACTCCTTACTGCCTGCCTGCCATGACTTTTTTTCTATTTCTGCTATATCCTTTTTGAGACAGGACACCAGAACTGCACAGATGATTTGAGATGTGAATGCACAGTGGATTTATACAGTGTCATGACAACAATTTCCTGGTTTGTTTACTGTTCCTCTCCTACTCATTCTTAATATCGTCTGCTTGTTTGATCACTAGTAAGCTCTGAGGTGACATAATTATAGAACTAGCTAAAATATCTCCAAGATCCTGTTCCTTAATGATAAAAGCCAGCATACAGGCACTGTGAGATGAGGGGGTGGCTTATTTTTTACCATGTGCATTGACTTTAATTTGCTATTTTACTATGTTCATATGTTACTATTACAAAATTATTTCACAAATATTTACATCTGAATTTTGGGTTTGCTGTCTCTCAATTCAGTACTTCCAGCATGTTGTGTTTGTGATGAACATCCTTCAGGTTACCTCCACCTCCAAATCTCTTATGAATGTGGCAAGAAGCCAGAGCCGTCATGTCAGTGGTGAGCTTCTGCCTTGTCTTCTCTCTACCATGTGTAGCTGAACTTCAACCCACGGTGGCACAGGAGAAAAAAAAAAAAACACACCAAAACTAAAGAATGCAATTCAGTTGAACTCTCACAGAAACATGAAAGAAATAAAATTAGTTTAAGGCACCATTTTTTAACAGGAACTTTGCAGGCAAAGGAAAAGAGTAAGATGACTATGGTGAGTTCATCAGATCATTCTGCTGTGCATTTAAACACCCTTTTGTAGTACTGTAGTGCTCTGAAACAGCACAACTGCACAAGACCTCAGGTGGGCTTTGGCTTTGTCTCTTTCCCCTTGAAAACCCTATGAATGACTCTCCTTAGTCTAGCACTCAGTAATGCAAGGTCTCCAGGAGTAGGTGGGGTTTGGGGTTTGGTTTTTTTGCTGGTTGTTTAGGGTTTTTTGTTCGGAGTATTTTAAGGGGCTTTGAAATCACTGCAGCTATCAGAACACCTAATTCTTCATTAAGATTTAATTTTAGTGTAAAACCATTGATACAGATACACTGAAGAGATGAGTGGTAAAAGAATCTGCTCATGCAGATGGGTGAATTTGAAGGGGGGGATAATAAAGCAGGGACAAAGATTTGAATGGTGCAGCTGAATTATGCCTGCTTGACACAAGGGAAGGAGATAAAAAAATTCCTCTCTCTAATTAGCAATAACCCAGTTCACTGTTACAAGCAGGAAAATTTTAACTACTAACTGGTACAAACTGCGCTGTTTCTTTTCTTTCTGGGTTTTCTCGCCTATTGTGTTAGAATTAGAACCAGCCAACTACCTTTCACAGACAGCAGCTGGCCCAGCTGTTTGATGTCATTAGACTTTCTGGCCTTTGATGCTTACTCCTGTTTTCGTTAAGACTACCTATTCTTGCTTAGTCAGCCTGTGAATAGTCATCCAACAGTTAATTTACATCTTAGCACAAAAGAAAGGATGGAAATTTCTACTGGGAGAATGGGAAACAATAATGATTTTCTGATCAGTTACTTCTCGTGCTTAGAAAGCAAAATTTATATCTCTAGTTAAGAAGGATTAGTTGTTTTCACATTTTGTTAGTGTTTTTTTTGTTTGTTTTCATGCACTGGCAAAATGCTATAATGCTTGGTTTGCAAAATCTTCCAAAGAAATATATATTTGCGCATATATACATTACAGGCACCATTTTTGCAAAGGGGAAAAAAAAAAAGGAAAAACAATAGAACTTGGTTTTGAAAAGATATCTTTTGGGACTAATTTACAATTCTACTTGTTAATCTGTTGAATTAATATGCACAGGTGGTGGGAGAACTATACAAAGATAATGGATAAACTAGCAAGAGAGGGAGGGCCTTTTAAAAGTAAAGGCAACTTCAACATTCGTATCTAGTAGACATTGAAGTTATAAGCCAGCTAAGCCTTATGTCTCTAGCCAAATGACTGAGCATAAGTGTGTTTTTCTATGGCTCTTTAATGTTTAGTGACAAGGAAAGGCAGCCACTTAAAAGTATTTGACATTCATAAGCATCCAAAAGACTTTCTGTCATCTTCTATTTATTCATTCACTACACTAGAAAAAGCTATAATGCTTTGTTTTTTCCCTTTCTTTCAGGGCAGCAGTCAATGCATCTGTGTCAAACCTTAGCTCTTCTCATCTGTGCTTCATGGTGTCTGTATCTTTTGCTTTTCTTTCTACTGTCACCAAACAGCTTTTGTGTGCCCATTAACAGCGAGGAGTGCCACATCTGGAATTTCCAGCTCCTGGGCTGAAAGGATTCAAGGGACACTGAGTGTGCTCCTGCCCCTCCTGCAGTCAGTAGCACAGCCCCTTTCAGCAGAAGCAAAATCTGACTGAGTGCCAACTGAAAATCGTCTGGAAAAAATACCCAACTGAATTTGAAGTGCCTTATTTTATACGTTCACTTCAAGAGTATTTTGGGTGCTTTTCTGACATAGCATGGGTAGTGTTCTTTGACACCTTGAATTTTAGCTGGTGTGCACTTGTTTTGTACGTACAGCTTTGTGTGTAAAATGTGTTCAGATTACCTCTAACATTCCGAGTAGAATATAGGAATAGTTTTTTTGAAAATAAAGGAAGCTGTCTTCATAAATGTTTCATACAATCAGTTCTGATGTTTAAGTCTATGCAAAAGTATTTAGCCAGCTAAGCTAATTGTGTTGGAAGAGTTTGAAGATTTTGTCTTAAGGAAATAAAAACGTTATTTTGAAATTGAGAGGTATTTTTTAAAAAAAAAAAAAAAAAGCTTGCAGTGACAACAACAGAAAACTTTCTGGAATACCCTAACTAGCTAGCTTAACTGGCACACTAAACAAAAACCCCTTTGTGCTGTTGGCTATAACCAAATAAAAGGGTTTCTGCAAGTCAGTATGTTTTGACCCTTTTAAGTGGCTCTTCTGGAAAACTTCAGCTTTTGATTTCTTATCTGCCTGTCTGCCCCTGGTAATAACTATTGAATACATAGTCTAATTTTAACCAAGTTGCAGAGGGGAACAGTTCTGAGGACACTTTTTGTCCCTACAAGTTTCAAGAAAGTGGACAGAGCTCCACAAGTGTCCCTCTCATGGAAAGACTGCACCAGGAACTTCAGTTTTATTAGTCCTTAGTGAACTAATACCTGAAAATGTTGGAGGAATGAGTCCCTTTGTGTTTTACTAGATGAAAGAACCCAAATACAGTACACAAAATCACATGAAATGAAGGTACACAAGGTCTACGCTGTGCTGCTGCTCTTAAGAGGGGTATTTTAGGATTTGGAGATTTTTTTATTATTCTTATTAACAGGATAAATATTTCGGCAGTTTACTAGCTGGAACTAGAGAAAGGGAGACCAAATGTCATTTATTCTCTGGTGTGGGTTTTTTCCTCTTGTCAGAAGAAAGAAGATTGAAGTTCTGTGGGATTCTTTACTCAGTGTCTGTGGAAAACTCTGTTGCTGTCCCGCTTTTCTTGCTTTCCCCTTTTAGGTGTTGTCATAACCAAAATCTTCTCTTTTTCTTTGAAAGAAAAAGTGAGGACAGCCAGGGCTATTCAACTGCAAGATTGCATAAGTAGGCAAATACAGGTGACACTGATCAAAGATGCAGGGGCAGTGATACTCCAGTAATTTATGTGTACTGCCTGTTGTACCAACAGCTGCAGGGTCTCAGGAATTGCTGTGCAATAATGCATCTAAGTGCCTCTCTCCTGAGGTGGACAGGAGCTAATGCTTTGAGAGAAAGAAAGGGAAAACCAATAGATGTCCTTCCAGCTCATACAATAGAAGTGGGAAAAATTCCTGAGTATAATGATGCTTCCTTTGGAAAATATTGTATTTTAACAATAGTATAATACAAATAGTATTTCAACCGTGAGGTTAGGGTTACAAGCAACATACTAGCAACCAGAGTCACAGTTCCTTACCAGCCTCTGCATTTCTGTGCTTAGAGTGTGTAACACCCCCATCTGTAAGCGCACAAAACATCATTTAGCAATGTGCAGCAGGTTAGTTAAGACCCACATAGCCAAATTGTGTGAGCAGACAGTTTGCTTATGTAGCAAGCACTGTGCATGCTTGCAGTTAAATTGTGCTTTGTATATTTAATTTCAGCCCCAGTCTAAACATCCTGCTTTGGACCTGGGAAAAACAAGAGCTCAACAACGGAAGCACTGCTGATGACACTGCTGCAGTTGCAAATGATGCCTTTCTAATACTTAGCTGATATTCAGGAGCTTTCAGTCTTGGATTGAAGAGATCTGATTGAAAATCAGATGCAGACATATATGGAGAATTCCAGGTTCCCCAGTTGCCTTGAAGTTAAGTGGAGTGGGCACTTGATTATTATGGAGGCTAGAATTCGATTGAAGAATCATACTTAAAGGTGTAATAGAGCTGAGAAAGTGTCAGACCTTGGAAGTACCTAGCCCTTGATTGTAGCAGCTGGAAGTGATTTAACAAGTACTTGAGGTGACAGAATCAAATGCTTTATATGATGAATGGGCTGTTTCAATATAGCAAATGATTTTGCTCTTTAAAAATCAGAATTAAACAGTTTGTTTTTTGTGAGGAGTGAGATCACAGAGCAATGAAGTATATGTGTGCACATGCCCAGAGATAGAGCATTTCATGTTAATCTTGTCTTTATAATAATAATATGTTCATTTATTTTTTAATTTACTACTATGCACTGGTCCTTCTCCTGGGGGTGTGAGGGGGAGTGTGTATTTTACACGATAGTGTCCTAAGAAGCTGACATAGCATGACCTAAGTAGAACCAGCTCTTTTCCTTAGTGACTTCCAAGATGAAAAATATATTTACTAAATAATGTTCTCAGCCAAATTCAAGAGGCAAATAACTTCAAATATCTGTCACATGACAACGTTTGACAGTTGGGTATCCAGATGACTATATACAGAACTGGATGCAGAGTTGGGAGGACAGTTCTCAGATTTGTGCAAGGAGTGGGGTTGTCCAAGTAGTGACCCATCTTACATTAAGTCATATGGCTCACTTAACACTGTTGCACCTAGAATTCAGGCATCCTGTCTTACAAGAAGTTCCTCTCCACTTGACACTCCTAAAACAAGGCTGGAAGATTTGTTCTTCCATTCACCGTGGCCAAGACTTCAGTCTTTATCTTCCCTACTACAGAAAAAGAAACTCACACCTGAGCCTTCCTGAAAATGAAGCCAAACTTGAAGCTGATCCTGTAGCTGGTCAGTGTGCAGAACAGTTAATTATAACGTTAAGCTCTCTTGCATTTTTTTAATAGGAAGAGTTCAGAGAGGAAATTTAATGTTTATTTTTGGTCTTGTTACTAATCAGAATTACTTGAGCTGTTATTGCTCTGCTGTCCTGAGGTTCAGTTTTGAATGTGCTGAGTAATGGACACAGCTGGTCTCCAGCAACAAACAGAAGAGAAACTGCACTTTTAGGATCAATGCTTTAACATAACAGCTCCAGGAACTTCTTTGGATGTCTAGGATGACCTTGTATTGAAGTGGAACCACACATGCATGGTTTGTTCACTGCCCCTTGTGATCTGTGATCCAATGTGGGATCTAAGAGGGTTGCAGAAGGCTGGAGGTTCTTGTAGGGTACATGATTGTGATTGCTTTAGGGATAACCACTTGGCAGCAAACGATCTTTATGTCTCCTTTTACTTCCCCTAGCCAGCAATGAGACAGGCGCTGATCTTTAAGGGGACTCTGAGCTCCAGTGTTTGGATGGATCCAGCCAGGGCTTACAAATGCTTGACATTGTCTTTCACTTGCATCTTTTGGGTTGTGTATTGACTGCTGACCTGAGCATCACTGAGCAGAGACAGCAAATGTATGCAGATTCAAGGTTTTCAGAGTCAGTATTGAAATACCTATGATTTGGCTATTCCCCTAATCAAGCATATAAAAAAAAAAAAAACAAAAAACACCCTATTTTTAATTCTAAGTCATGCAGTACCTCTTGATCCCTGGTCTACCATGCTCAGAACTCTCAAGTGCTTTCTTCTTCTGTACATGAGACAGCACCATATCAGTGCATGGAGAGGGAAAAGTCTGGCACATGGGGTCATTTGGTAGGGCAAGGCCTTCAGTCCTATGCAAAGGCACTCTCCAACACAGCATCTTCCTCTTTCTTCAAAAGAAGCCAACACTACTGGTTTTTTTTTTGTTATTTGGCTTCACATCCCACATGCCTGGTATGTGGGGAAATGCCATACATTTCCAAGCAGCAAGCCGATGTAGTTCCAATAACTGGAGATTCTTATACAGCAGAGTGTCTCCTAAGAAATTAGATAAAAATTTCACCAAGTCCAATTCACTTCTCGGGGAAGAGTGAACTTCAACATTGGGTCAAAGTTATCTTCAGGTATATAAAAAGGTTGGGCCACACTGATGGCAGGAAACCGTTCAGTTTAAGTTAATGAAATGCCGTTAGTGGTGGTATATTCATAGGTGCTGCATTTCAGTATCTGAAAAACATATGTTGTTACACTTTCTCCAGAACTGAAAAACAGGTTTGAAATGAACATTTTTTTTCTTCAGAGATATTTGCATAATTACACAGAGTGCGAGTGTTAATGAAGAGCTAGTAATAAAACTGGATGAATTAGCATGACTGAGTGACATAACGCAATCCTGTTGATCATAGAGTTAGGGGTGGCTTGCATTTTGCCAGACCTTTTTTTTTTTTTTTTAGTAATCTCTTGCAATTGCACATTTGAATTTGAACTTTCATTAATTATAGCTTTATTTCATGAGCATGAAACTTCATTGACTTAAGTGTTTACATCAGTGGAACACCTATTCTAAAATATGTGCACCTGACAAAATTGTTAATGAACACCTCACCACCACCCCCAGCATGAGTGACTCCAAAATGTACTCCAGTTAAAGGAAGCTATATGTTTCTTTTTTTTAATACTCAGTATGGGTTTTTTGTGTGCTTTTAACTTGCAGGCTAAATTCCTCTTTCTTTCAAAATTAGAAATAGCAAAGGATCTAATCATGGGAAAAGAAAAATAGCTGCAGAAGCAGGTTACTCCTTCAATAACGACATTATCCCTCTTCCATCTCCTTGTCTCTCAGTACTGTGTGTTACCGATCTGCAGCTGAGTTGGTTGCCTCACCTCTGATGCAGTCAGGTACACGAGACGTGCCAGGACATGTAAGAACTACTGAGAAATAAGAGTTATAAATAAACCAAATCACTTTGTATTGGAGAGGAACCACTTGTGGATTTTGTGCTTCTAACTCGGAGAGCAATCACTGGAAGGTAGTAAGTGCCAGATTTAGGGAGAAGTAATGTCTTATACTCAGCAGGAATACAGCTGCCACATCAATCGGGCACCTATAACTTAGGTTCTTAGGTATGCTTAAACCCCGTTGTTTTCAGTGGAGCTCATCAAAAGTCAATGTTGTGTCCCTTTACCTGCTTATAGATGATAAAAAAATATCACAAAGCAACAGTGTGTGCTGCTAGATGACAAAATAACTTAGATTCCCCCCCACACAACCCCCTCCAGACACTCTCAAGAAACTTACCCTTAAGATAATAATGGCAACTGGGACAGCGAAAAAGAAGATTTTGTTGTATGTTTGAAATTTCTGCTGTCATAACCTTTTTGGGAGAGAAATCCTAGAAGTTTCAATATCAGGTTTGTATGAAGGCCATCTTTGCTCAGAAACCTCGCATACGTTATTTCAGTCCGAAATAAAGTTTTTGGATCCAGTTTTCTCACTCTACATGTTTGAGATTCCTCATGCTGTCCCATTTATTGGACTGGAATACTGAGCCATCAGTCCCTGAAGCGAACTGCTAAATATTCAAGCTCGAAGGAAAATGCTGAAACTTCACTGTGAAAGCATTCCTTCCCTGTTCCCATTCTGCCTCCAAAGATGGAACAGGCAAGGAGATATGTATCAGCTTTGACTTTTATTAAATTAAGTTCCAATGATGATATAACACTCAATATAGATAAATATAAAAATGTTATATAATGCAAAATAAATATATAATATATATATTTAATTATTTAGTAGAACAGAAGACAGAGCTTTTGGTAAACAGTGTGATCTGGTGTAGGATTTCATTACAAAATATGGAAGATAAGCTTATAGCTCATGGGTGATTCGAAGTGAAAAGCTTCATAGGTGTACAGGAAGAAAACTGGAATTGTGCTCCGGAGTTTAACAGCCAGAATTATGTATGTAATGGTACATACAGCCTGTGAGATTAATATTGTCAGAAAGTCATATGCAAGGGTGAATCCAGTTTGAAGTGAAGTCGAAATAAAGTTGGCAGGCCATACATTTTTTTGACAGCAAAATAAATAAAGCATTTTTGTATGGTTAATGCACTGTAAAACAGCCAAGTCCATACTGAATACCAGGAATTAAGAGATTCCCTTCTGCCTAGTCGAGTGTATCTGAGTGCTCATAAAGTATTATTTGCAGGAACAGATGAGCCTAGCTGGTTTAGGAATACTTTCTAAGAAAACAGGTGAAGGGCATCCTGGTTCAAAGTAGGGCGTCTTCATTTAGAGCTCTGCAAATCAACAGCACAGGCAGAACTCTGCCAAAAAGGCAGACACAGTGCTCTCTGCACTAAAATCCAGGACTTCCCCCTTATTTTCTTCTTCATTTTTGAGCCAAACTTCATGTCTTTTCTCACCTGTTATAAATCTATTTTAGTAAATTACCATAATATTACAATTCTTTGTATTGCTTGTGTCAAACATGAGTAAGGAAAGAATACAGGAGAAAGAGAGAGACAATGGAGTTTAAGTTTGTGAATTTATCCAGGGAGCTTAGGTTTGTTTTAGCAACAGAAATCCTGGCAGTCACTTGTTTCCTCCTTGTCAATCTGCCTGTCTTGAGCTTACAACATATTTCTACAACACAACTTTTATTGTTAACATGTAGATATGTCCTCATAGATTTTTCAACTGTTACTACTTTTACTACAGACTATCATTTACCTCAGTATTTTTATTCCCATTTCAGTCTTCTTTGTTACCCTTTCATTTTGTCATCTAAATAGCAATACTCTTTTGACTTGTATGATTAAATGTATATGATAAGTGGTAAGAAGTCACTGCAAACAACTAAAAAACTTCTCAGAATTGTCCTCTCTTGAAATGATTTACCCACCAGAATTTGAGGGGCATTAAGCAAAGTCAGAGTGGCATTTCTATGAGTGTTCCTTCCCATTAAAGACCAGGTATTTTGCCCCTCACACTCTTGGCCTGGCCTTGTTCCCCCTCCCAAGATGAAGGCTTTCACTGAATCTTATAAAAACCATGCTAGTCAAAGAAAGCTTACAGAAACACAATGACATTTTAAAATACTATGTGCTTGAGACCAGGTCAGCTGGTAAAACATCATTTATAGATCTGGGAGAAAACAACAACAACAAAAAAAACCAAAAAAACGCCCAGAGGGTTTTGGTATGGAAATAAAATAGGACATAATTGGCAACAATTGAAATTGCTATATTTTAGAGGATGGAACAGGCCCTGAGTGATGAACAGATTTTGCAGCTAGGTTCATATATGAATTTCTTCACAGCTTTATGAAATTCAGGCTGAGGGCTTCTGTTCAGGCACATCTATGAAGAACTGTTCATCTGAAAGCAATACGCTGCAGGATCCCCTAATTTCTTCTGTACATGAAAACCTCCTTTGCTACTTAGAGCTTCTGCCTAAAAGCATTTCAGTCTCTCCGTTTTTGAATCTAGTCTTTCCAGTTGTCTTCCATGGGACAAATTATAGCCCTGAGGCTTCTGGCTAGCAGGGATGTTGCATACCAGTCACTTGTCTCCTGCAGCTAGGTGTATCGAGTGCAGGACTGGCACGGAGGGAAACCTTGGTACTCTAAAGCATGGTGCCTCCAGGGATGCTTGGAGAGATGGGTTAAGAACAGCTCTGATTATCTGTGCAAAAATGGTGTGCTGTTTTCTCTCATGCTCGCTGCTTTGATCTTGCTTATCAGTCTGCAAGTGAAGCACGTGTAATGAAGTTCCTCCAATGCTGTCCTCTCCTACTGTGTTTTCTGGTACTTGACTTAAACTAGTTTCCTCTTGCTGATTAGGAAATTACCTGCCTCTAGTTAACTTCTATAGGGACAGCCATGTTTTGTGGCATCTTGACTTTTGCTTTGCCATTTGAGAATTCAGCAGCCGTCATGTTTGGTTTTTCCCCTTTAACAAAGCCAACATTGATCTTGCAGATCATGCACACTGCACTGTCAGACAAGATAGATAATGACTTGAACTGCAGCAAATGGGACTATATGACATCACACCTTTGTGAGCAGACAAATCTGTAAACTTATTTAGTTTGACAGGTATAAAGGGCATTTCAAAAACTGATTATATCTGCTGTGATTTTAAGAAGGTCTGGGATATGACTGGAAAATCTTCACCCAACCTATTCCTCAGGGAATTAACTCTCTGAAAGAATAATGCAATACCTAATATTTGGGGCATTAGAACATACATTTAGCCTTTTTTTTTTCCACTTTGTGCAAAATATGTAATATTACCCCTGTGAAGACTCCAAGAGTGAGAGTGAGGTGCTAGAGCTGAATCTCCAGCAAATCTGGGGAGCTGGGTCTGCAATCAAGCCTTGTGGATCAATGTGAAAGAAAAAGCTGAACATGAAAAAAACATCTGAACAGTTTAATGAAAATGTGGATCCGTGCTGATTTTGCAGATCTATCTATTGTGAAAGTCCCATCGCCAGCTGGGGATAAGATTCATAAGCATTTTCTGAAGTTTCCATTAATAGTGCTACTAAAACCAGCTGTGACAGACTTGTGGTGCAGTCAAGGTCAATATGTGTAACAGCACCTACCTGTAGGTCCCCACGTTTGGGAGTGGGACGTACAGACCTCAGCCCGATCTTTAATCTCACACAGGATGGTTTTTGGTAGCCCCTGGACTGTCGTGGCTGCCCAGCTGCACCTGGAGGGGAAAGGCTGCTGAAAGGAAATGCTGAAATCCATGCTCGTTTCCCTGAAACTTGGATGCCTCTCTGAAACTCAGAGTTAGCAGCTCTTAGGGCTGGGATTCACAAATTCGCTTCTGCACTTCAATGTTGAAATAGTCTCTTCACACGCAGATGGCATGTTCATTTTTTTTCTTTCAAAGCTCATCTGGCATAGGTGCCCACCTTTTACACAGGGGACTCCTATTTAGGGTGAACTCTCAGAAGCAGACGGCCATCGTTGTAGGGAGGGGCAGGTCTTCTGTCCGAAGCAGCTGGCCACAGGCACCTCTGTTCCTCTCCCCAGAGCTGTACCTCTGTGAAGTAGGCCGAAGCAAAGGCAAACAAGCAGGGATGGTCCTCGGCTGAGGGATGAGGGACTCCTAAGGACTGCCCTGGGATGCTCGGGGCTTTTGCAGTTTGGGTAGGATTTGAGGCTGATCTCAGCCTTGCTCGCTAATCCTGTCACTGAGCCAGCCAAGTATTTCTCTTTTCGTCCAGCCCAAAGAGGCTAGGACATAGTCCTCAGTTGGAAAATGAAAAAGTTGCATTTCTCGCTCCATCTGCATCACAATACAGTTTTCTGAAGAGAATACTGAGAATGTCCCTCAGTGAATTAAGCATGGCTTGCATATTTCACCCTAGCCTCACAAGTATTTTGTCAAAGAAAGGTGATTTACTCTACAAGATGTCTCTGATGCCAAAGGAGGATAGTTCTGCACAGTCTGAAGAAAATACATTAAAAAATAGTTTTTTAATAAGTCATAAACCATTAGAAAGTGTGATCTGTAATACTGATAACTTTCTAGATGTGTTTCTATGGCTGAAATTACAATCCTTTAGTCTCTGGTTTCTAGTGTACTCTTTACAAAGGCAATTCTATTGTAAATTCTATTGCAAATAATTTTGTTAATTCCTCCTTCCTGGCTTTTAGTACTAACTAGGTGCCCAGTTCTGCTCTCACTGAGATGAATGGAAATATTTCATTGATTATCTCAGTGAGAACAGAGCTGTGTATGGGTGTGGTTTTCTGTTACATCCCACTGGAACATAATGGTTTTGATGAATGTCATAAATTTGAAGTCTGCATAGTGTGAATATTAGTGAACAGATAAACTTCTTATAGGAGAGATGCATCTTGTCTATGTAATGCACCTTGAGGTACTCATGCAGGATGAAATTTGCCTTGGTTCCACAGAATTTGCAGGTTTGTTCCATAGGGCTCTTCCTTCCATTTCTCCTTTTGGTTCGTGCAGTAGAGAGGTGCCTTGGGTGGGTCAGGCCTATATCCTTAAACATATTGCATTGAAGAGCACTGCCACTTAGCAGTCACTCCTCATCTGAACAGGCTGGAAGCAAAGGAAAAGCAGAGCAAACATCACCTCCCTGCTGCAAAAGAACAGTCGGTGCTGCCAGAGCCTTCACACAACATGTCTTCGACAGAAGGGTGCAATTCAGTCGCTGACAGAAACAATCTTGACAAGTAAGCTCTTAAGTCTGCCTGTGTGTATGACAGGGATTGAAATATCAGTCATTGAAGAGCTGGACAAATATTTTATTAGCCCAGTGCTTATTGTTATATGATAGAGTTCCTTTTAACGGGGCAGTATGAAGAATATGTACGACGTCTTTATGAAACCATTACTTAAAAAAAAAATGTTTATTACTGAAACCTATTCCTTGCAATCTAACTTCTTATCTTCATTATTTTGTAAGCTCTGAACAAGGGGCAGATGTGAATGCAAAATCATACAGCACTTACTGTACAGTTTGAAACATTCTCCGATTCTCAGTCACTTGGTAATTGCAAAAGGACAAACAACAGATTGGAACTTGAAAATCCCAATTCACCACAATCAGATTTTTTTAGTGACTGTGTTTATTTTGGGTATGAGAGAGACTATATACATTAAAAATAAGAATCTGTTTTCTGCCCTTTAAGAAAACTAAAATCCCAATTAAGGGGAAAAATAGAAAAGGCAACATTACCTATTATTCCAAAATCAAGTCTATAAAATGGATACTGAAAATCAAAGCCATCAAACAGTCTTAAAAATTTGTAGTGTTCATACTTCTGAGGAAAATAACCTATTGTGTTAATACTCACAATGAATAATGATGTTAACATATTCATTCACGTTCTCTTTGACCTTATTCTGGGAAAAGACTCTTGATTCCAGTAAGAATTTTTATTTGGAAGGCAGTTTAAGCACAGTCTGAATTATTTCACTGATCAAGTCTTAGGTGTCATTGACGGGTAGAATAAGAGAGAAAAAAATGCCTTACCTGGGTAGGAGTAAAACTCCATAGTGTGTGCATTATGTGCACTTTATTTCAGGTATTGAAATCAAGATGCTACCTGGTAATACCAGTCTTTAACAGATTCCCCTCAAATACTGTAGTAAGCTTTGTAAATAACTTATTCATTTCTTTTTTACTTAGCAAATGCCTAAATAATTTGTCTTATTGACTTCATGTTCCTTCATGGGTTTTATCAACCTAATCTCCTACATAAAATTTCAGATCAAAATGTACAGATTTTAACTCAGATATCCACGATTTTCATAACTGAAGCTCATGGCCAATGGCTAAATCCTGATCAGCAGCCACGTTATTAATCTTTGCAAAGGAGAGGTCATCTTGCTAACTCATTTTTTGTTTGAGCAGGGTAGTTCTTGCGCTGTACAAGCATGTAACTGATGGGCTTAGCTTCCAAAAGAAGCTTCTGAACCCTGTTTTGCCATTTTTTTAAGAAAAAAAAAAAAACAAACCCAAATGTTACGGGGAAGATGTGCATGCCTTAGGCCATCCCTCAGCCCAGCCTATTTTACCCGGTAACAAAATTACTGTAGTTTTCCAGAGTAATCCTGGAAAGGACTAGATTTCTACCAAAGAATGTTAAATTACCTCACAGCCTGTCAAGTGACACACTGTGACAATAGTACTTTTTGCTTCTGTGCCTCTTCTTTCCAAGTGTTAATGAAATACTCCCCATGAGAAAGTCTCAGTTAACAGGCTTACAATGAAAAGATTTTAACACAAGTCTTTAGTCAAGCATGAATTTTTTTTAAGTATGCAAATATTTTGATCTAAAATAAGACAAACAGCTGCCCTACTTGCCTTACTTTCCCCATCACTTGCTTTGTTCAGAAAATGTGAATTAATTACTTTTCAAATTTTCAAGTTATTTGGCAAGTCAACAGTGCCAGTGACTTCCTAATTCTCTATGAAACTGGCTGTCTCTGGTTCTAGGGGAGGGATTAAGACAGTAAAAAATGTGAATCTGTAGCATAAAGGATGTAAACATATTTTCCTTTTGAAGCCCTTGATGCAAAAACCATGGCACACTTCTGATTCGTGTTCTGTGAATGACACTAGCCCCTTGCAATAATTCCCCCTCTTTGAGCAGAAAGTCGCTGAAGTAGCTGTGTGGTAAAGACTAACATGTGTGCTTAGTTTTGTAGCATGCATAATGTTCTGTCAGTCATGGGGACACTTGCCAAAAATTTAACAGGCATTGGGACACAAAAGGAAAGATTCTTATGACAAGAATGAGGAAATATGACAAAATACCAGGGAAAGACAAGAACAAATAAACGTGAGTTAAACTCCTCAGCGGTTTGGAGACTGATACTCCTTATTTGGTTGAAAAGGAAGGAAAACAAAAGCTCTGGCTTTCATTGAGGGTGGAGAAGACATTGAAAGTTACTTTGCAGAATGCTTTCCAACTTGCCTTCTGCAAAAGTCTATTAAAGTCTCTTTGGAGCACCTGTCTGTTGTGAAAATAATTCATTTTGTCATGCCCGGTAACACACTTGTAGTCATTTTATGAAAGCTTATGTAGCAGTTTCACCTCTAGCTTTACCCTCTGTTATACTACATCACAAACTCATTTAAATAGTGATATTAATGTTTTTAGAGATCACTACAAATGGTCGGCAGCATCATTGCAGTTAATGTCTCGTGGGAGCTATACAAGGGAATTTTATCAGCTTGAGGCTGAGGTATTTGATGAAGTAATAACAAACTAGCTTTGAATTGTCTTTCATTACCCTTTATCTCTCCTAGAGAGAATATAATCTTATTCAAATTATAATGGCCTCTGTTATCAATGTGGTTTACTATTTATTTACCTGCACATGGACATGCAAATGTACATGCATTCTCCTCTTTTTACCGCACCTGTAATGAAATTCCTTCACTATCAGAATCATGCACGATCACAAATTACAAACTAGTTACTCGGAAGTGTAATTTCTTTAGCACTAAAAGCATTAAAAATAAAATTAAAATCCAACTTTTTTTTTTAGGAAAAAAAAAAGTACCTTGATAAGGAGTAAAATCCAATCATTAGACTTTAAATGTACCTTCATTTATCCTGAAGACAAACACGATATTCTACCTCAGAAATAGATAGGCTGCCTCACGTCTGGGCAGAGAAAGAGACAGGAAGAAATGTCTAAGTAGCGCTACAGGGGGAGGGAAGTCCTGGGACTGGAGCAAAGAAAGAGATCCACGTGGATCTGACCAAATCACCTCAACTTTTCTGAGGCTAGCCTTGTTTCAAGCCAAACACGTAGGAAAGAGACTTGCGCAACATGGTTCTAAGTTATCATTTTTAATTACTTGGTGATTGGCGAGCGCTCACTAGAGAAAAGGAATATAGAAGTGCAGAGTTGGGGCATGACTGTGCAGACAGACAGAGGGAAGATATTTTTTGCTAAATGACTAGGCAGCAAAACAACTTGATGTACACCGGTACACATCTGCTCTGTTTAGCTTAAGTGTATACCAAAAAAAACGTAAGCCCACAACCTTGCTCCAGTGGCTGTAGCAGCTGCAAATCTGAGAGCAGACATCAAAGCATTTTATTGCTCGTTCTTCTCATGAAAGGCTGCTGGGGTAAAAACAGGCAGGCAGACTGTTAGGTTGCCTTTTTTCTATTATCAGTTCACCTCATTCATGTGCTGAGTCAGGGTCTTTTTCCCCTTTTCGTTAGTGTTACAGGATCTAAATCCTTCCCTTCTCACCACAGGCCATGAGACAGCCTGAAAACTGGCTCTTTCGGCTGATCTTGACTGACGCACTAGACTTTTCTCTGCCAGTTTGCCATAAGGCCATTGATTCTGATCGACTTCTAGTCAGTGTTTACTTACTGTCACTTTAATTAAAACCAGGCAAGGGGAAGTGATTATTTAAGCCTGCCTTATCAGACCTGCACTCAGAGTGAGGACAAACACTCTGCTGCAAACAACAGATATTTTTTACCGTACAGTCTTCAGGTTTGTGTCACAAGGAAGTACAATTTCTATCCATTCTTTTTAACAGCACTAGATAGAAACCAGACATGTACTGTAAACAATACCAAATAATATTTATAGCGGTATCTATATTAAGCTTTCTTTGTCACATGAATAATAATTGTTGCAGTGTATCTGAAACAACCAGATGTGTATTAATACTGCAGAGACAATAGGGATATTCAATCCTGATCAGATAAAAGGCTTACTGAGCAAAGTGGAACCAGAATTTAAGAACAACACATGTATGTATCGAGCAGTTTAAGTAGATTTAAAATATGAAATGCAGTTCAAAGTTTGCTGAATGACAGAGAAGCAAAGATGCTCAGCAGAAAGTACAGAAACATCAAATGTGTAAAAGCTAATCAAGCTACATTTTCACTTAAAATCGAAACTGGAAATAATCTGGAAATGAGAGGTAGTAGAGCTCATAGTTTTTAACCATCTTGCCAGGAGATTTGGAAAAAATAAAAGTTTCATAATGAACAATGAAGTAGTTGTTTGAAATGGAAACGAAGGTGAAGGTGGCTACCAGACTACATTGCAGGATAGTTCTTTTCAGTTGTGGAAGTAGACAAAATTCATCAAAAAGTGTGTTTGCCAGATCAGTAGGTCATATATGACCAGGGATACCTAAATTAAAGGCCAAGTAAAAGAAGGAAGGAATGGTGGCTTGCCACAGTCAACAAAACAAGCATACTCAAAGGCCATGAGATATTTCATGCAGCTTTTTATAATGTGGCACTCACCACCCTGATTTGGTAGGAAGGATATCCTCACAGCAGTGATGAATACTGACTGGTGCTTTTTGTAGAGGGAAGTGGACTCCAGAGCATGAGAATTTCCTCCAGAATGCCAGGGATGCTGGAGCACTGGACTTAGAGGCCAATACAAAAAGGGACTGGGATCCAGGGGGGTTAGAATTTTTGGAATCAGGGTTAAATCCAGGGCTTGAATGATGCAAAATAGTCCTAAGTGCTCCTTATTACTACATTAAACAAAAACCTGAAATTCTGCCCATTGTTTTCATTATATAAAATTTCCTTAATAGTCACAGAACAAGAATTTTAACCTTTCCAAAGCAATCCTGTGCAATCCTGTTTAATCACGCTCTACTCTTAATTAGATCCGACATCATAATTCCTATCCTGTTCTAAATTGCTGGGAATTGTTTCTGTGTGTGCTGAAGTAGTCTCATACTGGCCAGTGAAATGACCTTTATAACTGCCATGCAAAGACTATAAAACAGCTTACTAAATTTATTAAATATTATGTGTTGTCAAAATATAATCATTTTTTTCTAGTATCAAGTGGCAATATCTAAAATCCATGGAGAGGACTTCCTAAACTGAAATTTATTTGCTTGCTATGCTTATGTACGGCATTATTGCCCTCACAGATATTCAGACTTGAAATATAGTGAGAGTAATAATCTTGAAAATTTACACATTTAATAGCAAGAGAGGCTCAAATCACAATCTGGAATTTTTTTACTCTCTTGAGTTGCTTAAAGTTTGGATCTTGAGTCTTTGGATCTTTTTTAGCTTGAGGTTTTGCTACAACCTGTTACAGTTTGTAAGAAGTATTGCTCACTTTGTAGGTATCAAGAACTTTAACTTCACAGAGAGAATATTCCTAATTCAATGTTCATGCTTGTAATTCCAGCATTTTTAAACAGCTGGCAGTGGGCAAGAAGCAGACAAACCTACCCCTTGGAATTTATATTCCCTTTCAGGCTGAAAAAATCGAAGTCTGTTGACCTTTCAAGATTACCTAGAGGCTTACAAATACACTCAGAACTTTTGATGGTTGTAGAACACAGGATTTTGTCTTTGAGCCTCTCTTGGCATTTGTGAATTCTGAATAGTAAATACATTATTTTTAAAAATGTTTACCTACTTACACGTTTATGAAGAACTCTCTCTTATAAATCAGGAGAGTAAGCAAACAACCTTCTAGGTAGCCATAACATGAAGGAATTCCAGTCGGTATGTCCCCAGACCAGTGTATTTCAAAAGAATTTTCCCCTAGTTTGTACTTCATCTAAAACACCAAGGGCATTTCTGTATTTGTTTCTAAATGTCTTTTTGTTCTCTCCTGACTTCCTTCTGTACCAAAAGCAGGTATGCTCCTTCTTTATTAAATAGTGATGGTTACTTATCTCAGTTGATAGGTGAAGCTCAAAAAGCATTGCATCTTCCAGTAGATGAAAAAATTCAAAATCAGTCTGAGTCCTATTAGGGGCTAAGACAGTGAGAGGAGGACTTTTTCTCTAGCTGTAACAACAGGTTTGGAGTAAGGGTCATAATTTACATCCAGTCTTTAACTGAACGGACTGCTATCTCTACTAGTGGGAGTGAACCCCTAAGGACCCTACTGTTCCACCTAGTGGTTCTGTTGGCAGGACTGTCCACGACAGATGCACTTCATGGATATTACAAATGTTCCTCTTCATTGTGACAATGTTATTATTGTCAAGAAATGCAGTGCAGAAATACATCTGGATATATAACAAAGGTAAGCCCAACCTGTAAAGGTCAAGCATGAGTTCAGATATGAAGCTGTCTGGAATGCGGATGATATCTAAACAAGAATTTAGTTTGGCTTTTTACAAAGACAACATTCAGTCAGCGCACTCTGCTGCTTGTAAGGACACACAATTTCCAAATTTTGCGATGGACGGTAAGAAAGGATTTTATCTGACATAGGTGCATAGACTGTTTCCAGTGAGGTAAAGGGCATTTATTCTCCATAAATTAGGGGAGACTAGTTTTGCTAGTTAGGGACTAGCAAAAATCCCTTGACTCAACAGGCATCATGTTGTGAAAAACGGAAAACAATTGATCACTTTGAGGATTGACTAAAGTTTCAGCCCTTTTCCTCCAAACATAACTGCCTCCCAACACTCCTCATAGCAGATTTTTATCTTTGAAAAAAAAAAATTAAGATCCATTACTATATATCTAAACGATCAGTGAGCGCTGGCTCAAAACATCACCCAGGAGCACTGGGATCCAGTACTGAACCCCTATCAAGAATCTCAGCAAAAGTAGGTCAGTAATTTGATATTGCTTCATTCTCTCCCTCTGCATTTGGTCATCTGACAACATTGGACTCCCTCTACCTTCTCTGCTTCCCAGCTGTTAGTTCTCTGTAATGACTGGCCTGTGACAATTTAATGATGTTATCCATTGAATTAGCAGTTCAGTTCTAGCTCATGAGAAGAAGAATGCAAAGCAAATTGGTTTGGCCTCAGCTAATCTGGAATCTTCGTGGCCAAAGTGCATGTTCTGCTTCTCCTTCATGTGAATTTTCTTGTCTGTGACTAACCTAGTTGGACGAGGGTTACGGGAACTCAGCTTCTTTACATCTGAACCAAAATGTCTCCATGAGCCCAAATGTGCACAAGGTCTGTAGCCCTTCTTGCCCATTTATCTTCTCCATCCCAGCACCTTAGCTGAGATCTCTGGGAGGAGGAAATGACTTATCTGGGGATGGCTACCTTCGTCATACTTTCACTGGCACCATTAAAATCCCCCACTTCAAAGGTAGGTATAGCATTCACTTTGAGCCTGCCTGACAATAACATCTCCTAACACTAGATATTATTTATAGCAGATTATCATATATGACACTATAGAATTAAGTACTACTCATTCATTAGCATAAGCAACTAATTCTGTCACTATGTATCCAATGTCAGCAGCGAATGTTTTGTCACGGCAACACTCAGTGGAATCAGTGCTGAATCCCAGCTAAATATCTCTAAGGAAATCAGTGATTTTGTATCAAGTACCTCGTTTTCTCTTACTGCACTGAAATGAACCCACAAAAAGGTAAAGACTGCTTGAGGATGCAACATGAGTGGGATAGCTTCCAGCAGGTGTTTCTTAGCAGGACTTGAAAATTCTGGCACTCCCTGTGCCCATCTAATTCCAATTCAGTCAATCCTATGGGGCACGCGCTAAGAAATGTGCAATGTCTGTGCAGTGTCTGCAGATCTAACTTGCAAAATTTCCTGTATTAACTATGTGGTGCAAGTATATAACAAAGCCAGGCATCGGCTCTCTGCTTAGGCTTTGTTACAGTTAAGAATAGGAATGACTATGTTATTTTTAAATCCTACCAATGTCTGATCTCAGTTTCTGTTGTAAGCTGGACTTCTTCGTTCTTTTGCTCAAAAAGAAGAAAGCTGGGTTAGTATCTCTGTTTTATCATCCACCTCAAACCATTTCTAGGGAGGAGAGACATCACAATGTACTTCTGTGAAGTGAATTAAAGGGTCAGTAAAACAATTATACTCAAATTTATAAATTAACACTGAAAATTTTCTAGTCACCCCTGCTAGTGTTTCCAAGATATTTAAATGGGTCTTGGAATACATCAGGATCACAACACTAGGAACAGAAATCAACAGTTTCCTTTTTGGACCTCACAGATTGGGAAAAAAAAAGTCTGATATGGATTGTGCAAGTATAACATTCTGATGCTAAAGTGAGTAAACAAGACCTCTGGTGCTGAAGTGAGTAACGAGCAATATTAGTTCTGTCGTTAGAAAAACTGTATCACTTTCAAATGGCGCTATTCTTTTCATTCTTTTAAAAGGCAGTAAGTTGCCCTTACCGTACTCAACAAAAGAAGCCTCTACAGTATACTAATATAAACTCCTGTTTTGCGAAGAGACCACAAGCATACGATGAAGCTCTTCCTGTATGTGTCCACGGGCACTGTTGCTCATTTTAATAACATAAATAAATATTTCATGTTATTTTCCCTTCAGAATGCATTCACCTAGGGAGACATCATGAGGTAGATAGTATCTTTTCTTTTTGCTCCTCATCAAAAACAAAATTGGTAATTAATTTTCAATCAACTGTCATCTCAAAATCTGGTTATGGTAATGTATTTACCAAAATGTTATGCAAGACATCATTTTGTCAGTAGCACATTGATTACTTCTGTTGCTGGTTGTCACTATTAATATTTAGAAGTTTACTTTATAAATTTTGAATGTCATCCAGACTAATCCTTTCATTAAAGGACAAGTGTGCATGCTAACCACTAAGCTATAGTACACTGACTTAAGTTGTGAGATGTATTTGGCAAATTCTATTGCTTTGTAACTGCAGTTGGTAAGCCCAACAATTGCCAAGGTCATTTATTATAGACAGTATTTTTAACTTTCCCTCATTTCAAAACAGGCGGATCTTGTGTCATCTAATCTAACCACTAGCATAGCACAGATACAGAGCCTCAATCAGGAATTTCTATATTAAGCCCATAATTGCTGCATATTCGTATAAAGTCAGTACTGCCATCATTCAGGAAGAACCCTCCAGTGGGATGCAAAAAGTATAAGAAATATTTTACAATATGGTTCAACAAATATTGCATTATGGCAAATTAAGGGTCCAATGAGTGAACAGATAGAGATTATCGTGTAATTTAGTATGGAAACAAGTGTTTAAAGCTCTGAAAAATATCACTTTCCTCACCAAGGAGAAGAAGAGCAGACTGCAACCTCCTGGGTGCCCAGAGTCAACAGGCTCTCCCGTATGCTGTTAAATGACACAGAAAAATTCTTGCCTTTGGCCACCAGAATTTGTAATCTCTTTCCTGTCTCTACCGCCAGCACAAATAGGTACTGGAAACACTGATTTTCACTGGAAAATCAGATGCACATTTAAAAAAACTCTAAAAAATATCTAAAGAAAAGCAATATTAGTAGAGTATGAAATACCTTGAATCTCCTAGCTATTAGAGCGCGCCATATATTCAGTTTGTTACTAACTTTAATTATAATTTCATTGAAACCTTTGGTTTTCCAGTGCTTCTAGAGGGTAGCAGTGCATGACAGAATTTATTGTTGAACTCTTCAGGATCCTCAGGCCTTAAAACATGCACACATTCAAGCTGTGCCGAATTTCTCCATTCAGGATCCTATCAAAACACTCTAAAACAAGAATGCCTATATACAGACCCGTTTTCAGGTTTGGGGCCTTTTTCATTATTTTTTCTAAAGGCCTGAAGAAGACCTGGAAGAGAAAGGTGGAGTAGTCAAAAGAAGATTTTGTTGTTGTTGTTACCGTTATTACTTGATAAAACACAACCAGCACAAGCATTATTGATCATGTCTCATCCTTTAGCAAGCTATCAGCCTAGCAATCATAATGGAGATGGTCTTGCATGTAAATGAAAATCGTTTAATAACACAGAGAAAAACAATGAAAGCCACTGTTTCCAGATAATTTATACAGATATCGAAGCATTCTTTTTCTTTTTTTATCAATTGAATTCACAGGAGATTTGTGAAAGTTGCCTGTCAGGTCAAAGGCTATTGCGTTATCCACTTAATCATTCATCCCTGCTTGATTAATAGACTTTTTAAACAGAGTCATATATTAATAATGTAGGCTTTAACTGGGCATCTCGATCAAAGAGCAGATTTTAAAAGTTGATTGGTTTGTATCCTCTAGGCCTGTGATAAATGTCTAGAGATTTCTTGTAGTCATTTTTTTCTTGTCATTTTTTCATTCTGATATTCATTTCTCTCTTCAACGTTGTCACATGAATATTTAAAACAAGAAATATAATCAGTTCAGTGCTTTTTCTCCAGTACCAGGATCACAAAGAGAATAACTGTCATTCAGTACAAAATCTCTTTATTACAGTATTTAAGCACTGTCTGTTTTACCTTCCTTGTTGGGAAGCATGAGATGAAAATCTTATATGCATCAATAGGATTATGAATTGAAAGTTATTCTTCAGGTTTGGGGTTAAGTGGGATTAAGGAGAAGAAAACTTCTCAATGATAAAAAGACTCTGGAGTTAAAAATTACACGGGGTTAGAAAATTTTCAGCAAAACAGTTAGAGTTGGAAAACCTTGTCTCATCCAAACTGAAATGTTTTCTGGGAATAGGCCAGTGTTTGGGAAATTCAGACATGTTCAGTTAAATCAAAACGCACTCTTATTTGTTAGTTTTGAGATTGCTTCTTATTTCTAAATATTATTTTCTTCAGAAGTCAAAATCTGTGGTGAGATGACTTCAGCTGAAAGGTGATACTGTAACTGAGCTAAATATTTTTAAAACTTTTTATGAACAATTTCATTTTTTTCAATTTTCATTACAACTTGGAAAAAAATCAGTACTCTGAGTGAAAGAGTAATCCCAGTTCCAAGCTTTCTGCAGCATTCCTCTTAGCAACAGTAATATACATATTTAGGGTGTAAAATTCCATATCTTAACAAAGGCCTAAATAAAAACCATGACTTTTTTAGTGCCCTGAGGTTCAAATATCAATGAAGACTTCCATTGTGGAGCAAAGGAAGCTGACTTACCTGGTATTACTCACATGTGAACACTCATCACTCACTTCTAATCCATAGTGTATATCTCTGCTGCCATTTCTGTCCTTATTGCACCTATAAAAGTTCCAATGATACCAAAAGCATTTCCAAATAATTGTCTCCCTTGTAAGCCGTGGGATAGAGAGCATGCCATGCCTTGCTTTGTATACTGTTTTTTCTGGTGCAGCCACACGCAGTAGGTGCTGCTGATAGGCCAGATGTCCAGCTTCATCCTCAGCTCGAGACCACAGAGCAGGATGAAATGGGACCTCACCTGTATCTGTACCACAGTGGATGAGATATGTGATGCAGAAACGATCCTTGTTGCACAGCTTGTGCCTCTACACCATTCCTAGGAGGGAACTGAAAGTAATTCAAAGCCCCAAACTGGTCATTAATGAATGACGCTAAAAACGAAAATATTTAGTATTGTCTTGATCTAGAACAGAAACTAGATTCTGCACAATTGTACGGGTGTGCTCTCCAGGAGCAATATTTCTCTTTACCATCTTTTATGCTGTTGAGAGTTTGGAGATCCTTGTACTCACTAGAATGAAGGACTTCCTGGATGATCCCATTACACAGCTACAAATCTTGGTTGTCAGCTACAGAAAGCATCTCCAACTTGAATTTAGCATAATGAAATTGGATGGTTTTGATGCAGTTGGTTTGTATGGTTGCAGGTGTCATAGTGTCACTGATGTCTGTAGGGGAGAGGTGTTGGCATCACCCTGCACAGTCTCCTTTTCTCATTCCCTCTGTCTGCAAGTAGTAGCTGTTGGCTGGCCAGTGCAAGTTATGAGGTATGTGACTCCCTGAAGGGCCGTAGTATCTGAGGCTTTTGATGGACGGAAAGACGTAAGGTTCTAAATCTTTGTGGTGGGTTGACCCTGGCTGGATGCCAGGTGCCCACCAAAGCTGCTCTGTCACTCTGCTTCTCATCTGGACAGGGCAGAGAAAATATAATGAAAAGCTCATGGGTCGAGATAAGGACAGGGAGAGATCACTCACCAGTTACTGTCATGGGCAAAACAGATTTGACTTGGGGAAATTAGTTTAATTTATTGCCAATCCAAACAGAGGAGGATAATAAGAAATAAAAGCTAAGTCTTAAAACACATTCCCTCCACCCCTCCCTTCTTCCTGGTCTCCACTTCAATCCCGTTTCTCTACCTCCTTCCCCCCGAGCGGCACAGGGCGATGGGGAATGGGGGTTACGTTCAGTTCATCACATGTTGTCTCTCATGCTCGTTCCTCCTCAGGGGGGCACTCCTCACACTCTTCCCCTGCTCCAGCGTGAGGTCCCTCCCATGGGAGACAGTCCTCCATGAAGGTCTCCAACATGAGTCCTTCCCAAAATGTCCCAGTGTGGGTCCCTTCCCACAGGGTGCAGTCCTTCAGGAACAGACTACTCCAGCGTGAGTTCCCTGTGGGCTCACAAGCCCTGCCAGCAAACCTGCTCTGGCGTGGACTCCTCTCTCCATGGGGCCACAGGTCCTGGCAGGAACCTGCTCCAGCATGCGCTTCCCATGGGGTCACAGCCTCCTTCAGACATCCACCTGCTCCGTCCTGGGGTCCCTTCCACGGGCTACAGGTGGATATCTGCTCCACCATGGACTTCCACGGACTGCAGGGGGGCAACCTGCCTCACCATGGTCTTTCATCACAAGCCTCAAGGGAAAGCTCTCTGCTCCGGCATCTTGAGCACTTCCTTCCCCTCCTTCTTCACTGACCTTGGTGTCTGCAGAGTTGTTTCTCTCACTTTGTCTCACTCCTCTCTCCTGACTGCCGTTTTACCGCAGTTTTTTTCCCCTTCTTAAATATGTTATCCCAGAGGTGCTACCACCATCGCTGATTGGCTTGGCCCTGGCCAGCGGCGGGTCCTTCTTAGAGCCAGCTGGCACTGGCTTTATCAGACATGGTGGAAGTTTCTCGCAGCTTCTCATAGAAGCCACCCATATAGCCCCCCGGCTACCAAAACCTTGCCATGCAAACCCCTAACACCTTGTCACACAAACTCAATACAAACTTGTAGACAAGTTCTGCATAGCTGAGAAGAAAGGGAGTCCCTATTAGCACTGCAGCACTCCCATTGTGGGATGAGAGCCCCTCAAAGTACACCTCAACTGAGACACAATGTAGATTGATATACGGTATTCCAGACTGAGACAGCGTCATGGAGTACATCCTGGAAGTGTTAAAAGCCTCATTGAAATATCATCGCCGTCTCTTTATTCCTGTAGTGTGATGATGCTCTGCTGTGCAGAAATGGCAGAAGGAGAACAGTTCTTTCCTTCAAAGCATTCATGTGGTGATGGCAACTAAGGGTTGCTTTATAGCTGATCCTAATATACTCTGTGGATGAAATCTGAATTGTTCCATTCTTGATGTAACGGCTTTTGGTGTTCACATGTTGTTGGTGGGGAGATCAGAGCAAAAACTGACCCTCAGGGCTATCGACTCATGTAGGACAATTTAAGATCTGTATGATTTGTTTCTTTAAAAGTCCTCTTCACAGGCTAGAAAGGCTCAGTGTGGGTGTGTACAGATATATAAAACTAATAATGTGTGGTAATGCGAAATTCAACTCTCCAGGAAGCATAGGTGCAAGTTTACTGTGGCTTAATCAGGACCTCTGTACATATACACTGATATTGATGACAGTTTATGGTATAAAAGTTTCACCACCATGAGTTTGCGTTGGCTACATTGCTTTCTGGCTTCTTATTTCATTTTAATTCATCAAGCATAATGTTGCAGGGGTGCAGTTATTCCGCTTCGTAATGGTCGCTTGTAAGCATCATTATGTTCACAAAGTTGTCCATTCCTTTTCTAGGCCCATCCACAGATTTCTGGTATGATCTTTCATCCGAACCCTGCAGAGTTCAGTTTGTTTAAGTGTTTCTGAGGTTTTGCTTGTTTTAATGACTAGGTTTGTGCTTAATGAAAATTAAATTTGTGGAATGGAAAAACAGTTATCCTTGTACTCTTTTCTTCATTTAACAGTCGTGGTAGGAGCAGTAACATAACATATTTTTCAACAATTCTATTAGCTTGTGACAAACAGATTTCCAAATACAGAAGTGATTTTTAATTGTCCTCCAGGTTTTCTTTTCTCCTCTGCTGCTCTTCCCTTTCTTTTGGCTGTTTCTCTTCTGTGGACAATGGATTTTTCACTTCTCCTCGCGCAAATAAACAGCTTTTCACCCTCAATGAATGTTTCCTCCGGTCTTATGCCACACCAAGGACTGCTCTTTCTGTCCCATGCGGGCTTTTTTTCTGATAACATCTTGGGGAGCAGAGTCTGTCTGTTCCATGAGATCTTTTTGTCCCATTAAATTCATCTTTCTCCCCCTAAGCTAGCTGCTTGGCAGCTGTGTTGCAAGAAACACATAAGCCATTAAGACGGATGTTATTGACGTCTTCTGCTTTCTCAGGGACTACACCAAGCCTACCTTTTAGTGATCCATAGTTAGCTTCGGTTTCTCTACTAATGCAATCCTGTGTGACTGAGAGTGCCGCAGGCAGAGACCGTGGAGAGCTGTTTCAAAAGCTGAGGGGGCAAAACCAAACCTCATCGTTGGTACCGTACATGCTTCTGCCAGAGGAAAAACTGAGGAAAATATGAAGTAAAGTCACACGAGTCCTATCAAGTCTACAAAGTCTGCAGAAATAGCAAGAAGGGAGCCTGGGGCAAGGTGCGAGAGACAGCACACAGAGCACTGGCTACTGCCCATATGGGCTTCATGGCTACTAGCGCTGCTGAAGTTGTTGCTAATCTGGCAGCATTTGGATATCTTTCAGATACTGCTAGAAGCGATAGGGTTGACATGTTAACTTTCTTAGTGGAACAGCGCTAACCGACAAACAATTTCTGCTGAAAATGTGGATGGTGGGTGACCCACTGTGTTTAGCACTTCAGCAGGAGATATCCAAGGTGATATCACAGCCAGATTCTTTTTTAGTTTCAGTTTTTGTCACATATGATGAAGAGTTAATAAAAAAAAAGCGTGTATGTGAGTGCGCACATATATGTCGGAGACATAGAAGGATGTGTTTTCAGTTCAGTTTTTGTTTTTTTGTTTGACAGTTTTACAACTAGTGTGCCTTTAACGAAGAGCACAAAAGGTTTCAGGAGCGTCTTTCAATGCAATGCAAGTTCCACTTGCTTTTTTTCACCAGTCCAATGTATTTGGTTTGCATGGCAAAATTTTCGTAGCGGGGAGCTACGGTGGTGGCTTCTGTGAGAAGATGTTAGAAGCTTTGCCCATGGCTGACAGAGCCAAAGCCAGCTGGCTCCAAGACAGACCTGCCACTGGCCAAGGCTGAGCCCATCAGCAATGGTGGTTAAGCCTCTGGGATAACAGATTTAAGAAGGGGAAAAAAAAAACCAGTGCAACAGCAATTGTAGCCAGAGAGAGAAGTCAGACTATGTGAGAGCAACAACTCTGCAGACACCCAGGTCAGTGAAAAAGCAGGGGGGGAGGTGCTCCAGGCACTAGAGCAGATTCCCCTGCAGCCTGTGGAGAAGACCACAGGGAGGCAGGCTGTCCCTCTGCAGTCCATGGAGGTCCATGGTGGAGCAGAAATCCATCTGCACCCCGTGGAAGAGACCCCATGCTGGAGCAGGTGGATGTGCCCAAAGGACGCTGTGACCCCATGGGAAGCTTGCGTTGCAGCAGGCTTCTGGCAGGACTTGTGGACCCGTGGAGAGAGAGGAGTCCACGTCAGAGCAGGTTTGCTGGCAGGGCTTGTGACCCCACAGGAGACCCATGCTGGAGCACTCTGCTCCTGAAGGACTGCACCCCATGGAAGGGACCAATGCTGGGGCAGTTTGTGAAGAACTGCAGCCCGTGGGAAGGACTCATGTTGGAGAACTTCATGGAGGACTGTCTCCTGTGGCAGGGACTTCATGCTGGAGCAGGGGAAGAGTGTGAGGAGTGCTCCTCCGGAAGAGGAAGGAGTGGCAGAAGCAACATGTGATGCACTGACCACAGTCCCACTCCCTGTCCCCCTGTGCCACTTGGGGGGAAGTAAGTAAAGAAATTGGGAGTGAAGTTGAGCCTGTGAAGAAGGGAGGTGTGGGGGAAAGGTGTTCTGAGATTTGGTTTTCATTTTCTTATTATCCTACTCTGATTTTGATTGGATTGGCAGTAAGTTAAGTGAATTTCCCCAAGTAGAATCTGATTTTGCCCATGATGGTAACTGATGAATGATCTCTCCCTCTTCTTGTCTTGACCCATGAGCTTTTTCATATATTTTTTTCCCACTGTGCAGCTGAGAAGGGGAGTGATGGAGCTGTGTTTGTGGGCACCTGGTGTCCAGCTAGGGTCAACCACATCCCTCAAAGGTTGGATCTACTTTGCAGACAACTTATATACTTCAATAAAATCTACTGTTTTATGTTCTTGATTGTGAAGATGATATTTTTCACATTTCTTCAATAACCTAACCCACACTGCAGCCCCCATGAGCTCTTGACCTAAGGCAGAGCAAACAGGGCTTGGCGAGGGAGGAGAAACTAGTGGTTTTGTCTTCCTGTTTGCCTTTAGATTTGACTGTTCCCTTCTAGATAACCAAGGGTATCAGATTATCTTCCTTTTTTTTTTAATACGTGCAAAGCCAGAACAAAGCTTGGTGGCATATGCATTCTACAGTGAGAAACCAATCCGGGTTTGTCCAAAATGTTTCTAAACCTCCATTGTTTTTGTTATTATCACAGTCGCTTTACATTCATCTGGGCACTGGGCTGTAAACATGGTGGCAACTTGGTTTGTAACAAAAAAAACCAAACAAACAAAAAATGGATTTATGGGAAAAGCTGTCTAGTCGCATAAAGAAGTTTAAAAAATTTAGATGGCCAAAAATACAATTAGAAGGATTTTGAAGCTTGTCAGATCTCCTTAATGGAAGTTTTTGCTATATAGATGGAAAGGTATAATATGAGTTTAGCTATTAGGCATATTCCAAGGCCTTTGAGGTAAAAAGCAAAACTCATAATAAGAAAGTTGTCAGAGATGAAGGTGCTGCTAATAGAACATTCCCTGTATTAAGAAAAATAAGACTTAAAGAGCTGCGAATGGTCCTCAAAAAAATTGCCTGGTCATACAGAGCAGCTTGAAGGAGTTTTGCTTTTCACTGAAATGAAGAAAGTTCAAATTCAGACACTGTAAGGCCGTGTAAAGTCTCTATAGTGAATTCCAGTAACTCTCCCTCTCTTTATAGAAAGGCTGTATTTTCAAGATTTTATTTTGACAAGAAGAGAGGAATTCTATAAACTGTGTGAAACAATGCAGTTACAGAAATTTTCAGCTAAAACAAATGGTTTTGATATTGTAAACAAAATGAGTACGTGTATACAAAATGTGATAATATTTTCAAAGAGCTGATCAGATATAACAAAGCAAGCGGTAGCTCGTTTCCCAGATGAGCTACGAATCGTCCTCAGTTACAGTGCCACTGTTGGTAGCAGAGGAGCGAAGTGGAGGTTCAGTGAGGTCTTCCCTGGTGGCAGGACTGTCGGCTGCTTGTTTTGCTGGTTTGGTGATGGAAAGGTTTTCAGAGGCCACGTGAGAGCTGGTGCCTCATCCAGAGTGAAGTCAGCAGGATGCCTCGTGTGCACTTAAAAGATCAGTATGTTGACACATCGAAGAAGCAGACTGCTGGGAGTTTTGCTGAAAAGTGGCATAAGATCAACACCTGAATAACTTAGTAACATAAAAGTTTTGTATAGCCTTGGTAGAGGTGGTCATTTTAACCACCATTACAGTAACATTCCTAAATTATAAACTGCAAGTACGTGGCCAAGTGAGCAAGGTTTGCTTTGGATCTTTCTTATTAAATTTTAACATGATTACATAGGTGTGATTAGATCGATGCATGTCCTTTGAGAGTTAGTTTATATGTCTTTAGAGGTCAGGAAAGCACTATTTCAATGGGATTTTACATAATCAATATTTTCCATCAAAACCAGTATCTCCACCAGTAAAGCCTTAGTTAATGAGAGTATAATCCTGCAAGGACCCACAAAAATGTGTTGTATACCATATTCTTATGTGCTTTTTTTTTGTTTTTGCATTATCTACCACATCTTTCAGGTCTGATGCCTTGTTCTTTGGTAGCTGTTGAGAAACTAAGAACTGCTCCATTCAGGGAGGTATCAGTCCAGTTTCTGATTTTATTGAGTCCAAGATCTAGAATGTCTCTGTTTTACTATTAATATTAATAATCATAATATTAAGGGTCCCAAAGGTGAATCTTACCTGTAGTAGTAATGTGTGTGAGATCTTTCTGAAGCAAACACCTTGTCAATTATGCAGCTGTCAGAGAGAATTTCAGTTAATTTTGAGAATAACTTTGTGATCATTACTGGATGCTGGGTAATGCTCAGAATTACAAGACCATAGTTAAAATGAAATTTAAAAGAATGAAGGATTGAAATTACCACTTAAAGGAGGGAGGAGTGATATTCCTATAGCATACCTGCAAACATATATGTATGCATGTATACACATTACACAGTGTGTACACTTCTGATCCTTCTATTCCTTTCTCTTTAACTATACATCTGTATATCCATCAATCACATTTTCCATCATGTGTCCATTTGGAAAGTGACATCATGCCTCAAAATCTGACTGTTTTCTTCTGCTTTGTGTCTTTCACTGACAAAAAGTGAATCAAGGTCATATCTTTAGAGTTCAGCAATTCATTAACTATTCCAGTGGTTCAAATATCTGCAGCTGCACCTTCCACTACCCCTTATTTTCCTTCCATGTAGTAAAAAAAGCAACACTTACTGAAATTTTCATGTGGTTGGCTGTGATTCAGGTCTTAAATGCCATTTGAAATCTGTATATATAGTTTTATCTACACACTCTCAATATTTACATCTTTATACCCTTAATATCCAATTATATAGAAACACAAATTAAAAAAATCACATAGTAACCTTTTCATATTCTTTTTATAAGGATCCCCCAGAATCAAAACCATGACTTTGGCTTCACAACTTTTTGTATCTAGAAACTCACAGTTATTAATATTTTTATGCGCTGACAGTAGAGAATTTACATCAGTCCTCTGTATGCCAAGCTTTGAATTCACCTATGGATATCTAGTGGAAAGACTCCAGCCTTTGAGTTGATGCAAATTTACATATATTTTTTGTTGTTGATCTTGCAGAAGTATTTTTACATAGGTCTGTGTGTTCAATTCAGTGAATCAATGATGTGGAAGAAAAGTAAAATCAGTGTTTATGAGAGAACAATATTTTTAAAAATTGTAATTAGTTGCCATATTCACGGTGTTAGAATTGAAAAATATAATGTATTCTTAGGTGCTGCAGACTATCAGAAAAGTTGCCTAATTTCCATCAGAATGCACCCAGAAGTCTTTGTTATCATAGTTTGACCCTGAAAGTTTCTGTTGAGCTCCTAGCTTGAAACAAGTGCCTTTTTTCAACTATTACCACAGGGTTCAATATACAATTCATTTTGTGTGACTGATCACAGGAAGAAAAATAAAATATGACTTTTCAGTCACAAGTCATCAAAAGGTCATCAACCTGTGAATTTAGGCATTAATTACCGATGATGTTGGATATGAGGCCTAATGTTTGGGGAAATGAGTGTAAGCTAAGAATGATGTCTAACATGAGTAAGTGTCAAGCAGTTACACAATAGATAGATGCTTTCATCTAAGTAACAGGGAGATTTTGAGTAATGTAACAACAGAAAATATTATAATACTTTTTTATAAGCACATTAGTGGTTTTGCACCACCAGAGACAAAAAAAAACATGGGATTTGATCGAGACATTATTTTGGATGGCAGCAAACTTTCACCTTAGAAGAGCCAGTTAGAAATGAAGCAAAAGAGCAGCTATGCAAAACTCTGGAAGCTGGGAAAATTGTGAGGCACGTTGTTGGAGTTTTAGCTCACTGATATGAGAGAAAAGCACAGGTTGACATTTTTTAGCCAAGAAATGGCCTGAAAGTTGTCTTTAGGATTAAGTTTAGGAGAAATGGCATTGTATAAACTAAAAATAGCTGCAATAAAAATAAAACTTGCTTACTGAATATCATGCAAGCAAGTTATCTTGCCAGTGTTCCACTTAATTTAAAAATTAATATACATTAGGTTGTGGGACAACCTGTTGTGAAGCATGAGAGAGATTACAGGCAATTAAGATGAAATTACTATTGGGAAATCCCATCTGACTTAAAATGAATTTTCTTTGTTCATATTGTGAAAAGAGAACATTTTTTTAGGAAGAGTTAATAAAACATTTGTAAAAATTAAATATATTTCCATTAAATTTCTGCCCCATTTGTTATTAAGGCCCAGTAATTTGAAGTATATGTGGCGTATTTCTAGGCTTTCTTAATTTTGCCTTTTGATTTCTCCATCTGCAGTAATATTTTTGTGCATAGAAAAACTGCACAAAGAAAATGAATCTCTAATCCAAAGATAAGGGTCCTGCATAGCCAGCCATCAAGACATTTGGTGGGATTTTTTCTTTCTTAAAGCCCATGTTCCTTGACTCATGTGATCACTGGCAAATGCAGATAAACCCTCCATTAAGCCTTTTTTTTAAAAAAAACCCACACAACTGGATACCTTTCGGGCTACAGTATTTAGCTAAGTCCTGAATATTGAATACTTGGCAAATGATGTGGGATAGCTTCTGAAAATAATGTGCTACTGTTTGGCATTGCAAACAAAAGAAAGAGATTAAATCTACTACAGTAACATATTGTTTGCTTGTTTGTTTACCCTGGAAATTCAGTAGCTAGGGATAAATAGATGGCTGTTGTCTTTACCATGACACCCAGAGATGCACAAACCGGAGTGGCACAGGCAGCTTACAGTGCTTTCTCATCGAATGGGTAAGCAGCCGATATTCCAGCCCTGGAGAGGAAAGCTGAGGTTGACCTGAGGCCGCCTCCATGGTGTAAATAGAGTGAGTTGCCCTAAAATCAGTGGAGTCCAGCCAGTGTATTCCAGCGACAAGTCTAATGCCATGTGGAAGAATTTAGTTCATAATTTTTCTTAAGTCCTTGCATGAAGGGCCAAGATGAAACTTTAGCCTATTTTTTCCGACACTAAACCACATCCAGTGTTTCTACCAAAACACAGATGCTTTAATTAAGGAAAGCATATGACACTTTTGAATGCTGGGTTTTTAAGTGTAGTAGTAAAACTGCTGAGTAGGTATTTACTAGGCAATTGTATGACCGTAATTCACAGAGAACCCTTTTTTTACTGCAAACCCCAGAAAACCAATAACTTTAAGCAGGAATCAGGACTGGGCTATGACAGGAGTGCCAAGGTTTTTGAATGAAAAGCTTGTAAGACATGTCAGTTATTATTAAGGTATTCTTTTGCTGTTTGAAGTTTTGTGCCGTACAATATGGGACAAAAAATTTGTAAAATAGCATCTGCTGTCATAAATCTTGGGGATTCCTGTAAGAGACACTACCACAAAAAAATAAGAAGCTCACTTTACAAAGTCATTGCATCAAGGAACAAAGAAGATCAAAGTTCATTGTGACATTCAATCATTGTTTCCGTTTCATGTGCCAGAAAAAGCAGCAGACATGACTGATAATTTTTATAACCATTCTTAATAATTCCATAAAGCAGAAGAACAGATAATAATAATATGCATTCTTGTGCTAAACTGCTCTTCCTCCCTTGCTTTTTAGATTTAGCCACTGTGCTCTGTCTATTGCAGATAATCTGTCAGGTCAACAATATCAATAGTTTTTATTACAGAAAGCAGATTTTATCAGCATCCTATCTGTCCATTTAATTAGAAATGTGTAACTGTTGTTAAGTTTAACAGCAATATGAGGAAGGAAAAAGAAAAACAATACATTTCAGAGTTCTTAAAGAGGCCTAAAGTTTCCAAAAGGAGAAAGGTGAAAATTTCTTTAGGAAGCCATATGCAAGCCTAGGACGAGGCTAGGACAAGGGGTAATGGTTTTAAACTGAAAGAGCATTAATTTAGATGAGATATAAGAAACAAATTCTTTACTCCGAGGGTGGTGAGGCACTGGCAAAGGTTGCCTGGAGAGTTTGTGGATGTCCCGTCCCTGGCAGTGTTCAAGGCCAGGTTGGGTGGGACTTTGAGCAACCTGGTCTGGTGGCCCCCATGGCAGGGGGGTTTTTTGCAAGACCAGAGGTTTAGTGGAGTTTTGGAACCCAGGGCGGAGAACACCAAAGGAGAGCTAAACAAACTCATTTTTAGCAAGCAATCTCAGAAGCTTTTGAAATAAAAAAAAAGAGACCTTATAGCAGCCTTCCAGTACCTGAAGGGGCCTACAGGAAGGATGGAGAGGGACTTTTCACAAGGGTGTGTAGCGATAGGACAAGGGGGAATGGATCTAAACTAGAAGAGGGCAGATTTAGATTAGATATTAGGAAGAAATTCTTCACCATGAGGGTGGTGAAACACTGGCACAGGTTGCCCAGATAAGCTGTGGCTGCCCCATCCCTGGCAGTGTTCAAGGCCAGGCTGGATGGAGCTCTGAGCAACCTGGTCTGGTGGAAGATGTGCCTGCTCATGGCAGGGGGGTTGGAACCAGATGATCTTTAAGGTCCCTTCCAACCCAAACCATTCTGTGATTCTAAGTGTGTGGTTTATGGCAAATTTTAATAATAGCTTAATAGCTTCTAGCGTGAGGTGACTGCAAATTGGTGTAGTTCAATTTACTTCAGTAAGTGTACAGGCATTTTCAGTAGCTGAAATTTGTCTCTTATCAGCCTCCTATGAAGGCCACTCATGACAGCTGGGGTTCTCAGGGTGTTACAAAGGGTGGACGAGGAGGGACCAGCCAAACTTCAGACCTCGGTAATAGAGATTAAAGAAGGGGACAGAAATGAGCATCTTTCCCTTGCCCCTTAATTTTGACCAGCTCCCATCCTGCTGGCTGCCAAAGTCCAACTGCCTGGTTGCGTTTGCTGCTCTCCACCCTGCCTCCTCCCCATTGCCTCATGTCACTCAATTGGCTGTGGCCAAAACGCTGCAATTATTTCTGTTAGTGCCTGGTTTATACTCACTAAATTGTCCTGGTGGACTTCTAGAAACACTGTGGCTTTTAGTCTTGTTGATTTACACTAGGTTTCATGGGGTTTAAGTTCTTTCCTTCCCTTTATTGAATGCTCCATCCTAGTTATTAAGCTTCTTAACTAATGTATTGTTACTTTATTTTATTTTATTTTTGTGTGTGTGTCTTATGGTCTATGAGCATTTTGTGAATACAGGTGGGGTCTCTCTCCAACTCAGCGGGAAGTTTCCTATTAAAGAAACGCGCTTGTCATGCAATGAACAGACTTCTCTTGTGGCTGTGTTCTCATGCTGAATGGTGGCCCCAGAAGGGCACAGTGGCATAATTAGGTGACTTAAAATCTAATGTGGATTTAGATCCGAAAAGAATACATTTTAGTGGATTTTATCTTAGATCATAAACACCCACAGATAAATGTCCAGAATAAAAAGAACCATTTGAGCTGATGGACAAGGGTGTACTGACTGTGCTAAGAAAGGTATATAAACTAAACCTGAATAAAATCAGCTTGAAAACAAGGGGAATGGAGCTATAGAACAGACTCAAACTGGATAGGAGGTGAAAGAAACCTCTGAATGAAGTAGTTTTGTGATAGTATGATCAATTACCATCCAGGGTTTTTTTGTCTTTCTTAAATAAGAGAAAATAGACTCTGTGACCAAGGAAATCACTCCCAATCTTGTTTTTTGAGGTACTAGCTTTTTTGTTTAAATATTCCCTGAATCTTTTCTCCTCCTAGCAGTGTCACCGAGCTGCAGATATGAAGACTTTCACTAGTTCACTTGCTAGGTTGAAATAAACCCTGTCCCAGTGATAACACTTTGTGTTAGTTCTGACTGTTCTAGAAGGAGTGCTGGCAATTTCTGAGGCTGGTGCGTTTGAGTGCACTCCAAATACTGATGATGTAACTTGAAAGTACCCAGGTATTTAGAACATGTCGCAAAGTTTTTCACCAGCTCAGGGACAGTAAGCGAAAAGTGAAGATTTTGCCTCCTTTTGAGCTTCAGGCTATGGGGTTGGTGAGAGGAATGATTCTGGGTATGCTGTTTTGGTCTACACAGTGCTGGGCTGGGCAATGTCTGCAGGATCAGATACGAGCTGGAAGCAGACTAAGCCCTGCCCAGAAGAAAGCTCCTGCTAAAGCATATTTGAGCCAACATTGCTGATGCCATCTTTGTTAGTAGCTGGATGTGTTTACAGTGACATAGTGGTTACGTTATGGTGTATGATACCATTGCACCGATTTCCCAAGTTATATTTTCTTTTGATGTGAAAGAATACTGAGTATCGGAAAAATGTAGATGAAATCCTGGACGCCCTCAGGTTTATGCAAGTTTGGCTTTTACCTTTAGAGAGATTAGGACATTTCTCATTTTTGTTGTGCAAGATACCCTTTGTTTTAGTTATGTGTGGTTCTGTGCAGTGACAGATTTGGAAAAGGGGTAAGCTGAACAATGTTGGTTTTTTCTTTTTTTGCCTTGGTCTTTGACGGGAATCAATTCCTGAGGCAAAGCTGTTCCTCTGATTGGCATTAGCGTTGTGCTGGGACTGCAAACAGAAGGAATTTCACGGTATGGTATCTGGTATCATCGGATGCAGAATACTGAGTGCAGTCCTGCAGGCAGTGCAGTACCGATTCCCCCGCAGAGGAAGGGGATCCAGCCAGAGAGGTGGGTACCACCGCCCAGAAAGGCAAAAGTGTGAGTGCGTCAGCATCGCACACTCACAGACGCACTTCAGCACTCGCGCAGGAACATCATTTTCAGACATTTAGAAAAAGCCATAATACAGCACTACAATAAACAGGTTGAACCATGTCTAGCTCTCAGCAAGCTGACAGGTACAGTTATTCCCCCAGGCCCTCACCATTAGTTTGTCACTTAAAGGCAAGCATTTCCTTTGGTTTATGACCTCAGGGAGGGATTCAGCCAATTTTATAGAGAAGTCTAAGGGGAGAAAGAGCAAAAAGATGGCTTAGGTATTGCTTCACAAGCAATCTTACTGGAACCCTGAAGCGGGGTTCACATGGAACTCAAGTATGCTGCTAGGTGACTGCAGCCTACATTAAAGGAACGATCTCTTTCCTATACCTTCCTTATGCAGGTATTTACATTCTGAAAGTCGTGCCACCCCGTTGTTTTTTTATAGCATGTGTTTGCAAGTACAATGTTCATTATGTAGCTGTTGCTAACATTAAATGCTCCAAAGGTGTCAGAAGAAATTCTGTATTGTCTAGCAGAACTTGGAGGCAGTACTTTCATCATTTCTGTTTAAAAATAAAAAATAAAAAATAAAAAAATTTAGAAACAAGAAGAAAAAACACCTCATCTGGGGAAAAATGCTTGTTGCTTAAAAAGAAAATACAAACCCCAGAAAACTCTGAAATATTTCTTAAAAAATTGACATTTGCCTCTACTGTTTCCCTTTAACAAAAAAAAACCCACAAAAAAAAGCTTCAGCAATGACAATGTGTTTATGGCTGAATAGGGAGTTCTGCTGCCATAGATATGCTCTGCTACGGTAGATACTTGTTCTCATCTTTCTCCATCTTTTAATAGTTAAAAAATATGGCTAAGGATTAGCTATATCGTACCTTTTCTATGACCACCATATGTCTGCCTCTTGCAAAATGCATTAATACAGTGTTCTTTTAAAAGTCCATCTGAAGACCACGAAAGCAAAATAAATTCAGTTCCTGTAAAATTGTCACTCTATCCATAACTCATCTCGTTACACTGAGGTATGGGCAGAATTTTCAGAACAGTGTGCGATCCTGCATGTCGTATGCATTGTATGATATCCAAGCACAACGGGTGGTTTTTACAGCTGATGGAGAAAGGAAATGTAAAGCAAAGCAGACTGTCAGTTTCTGTGTTTATTCTGGAAAAAAAAAACCAAACTACATTACAGAAATCAAATTATTTATTTCTCGACATTACTATGGACAGATAATGTCGCTCTGTTTCTTGTTCATTGTCTTGTGTATCTGTGGCTGCCCACTGGAAACAGAAAGCTTAAGAGCATCAGCCAATCGTTTCAGTGGCTTGGAATTAACATGCTTTCTAAGTGATCACAGTCATTTTAAATGCAGCTTGATCAAAATACTGCTATTAATTTACAGTCTCAAAACAGAGCCTGAACTCATCTGGCATGTCTTTGAAGGAGGCGAACTGGGAAAAAAAGACAGTGTTTTTGGTGCTAACAGCAGAAATGGGACTAATTAGTGAAATAATGACACAAGTTCTGTTGTGCTAGTAAAATCCAATTCAGATTTAATATCACAGGACAAGAGCAGAAAAATTTCAAACAATCTGCACATCTCAGGCAAAATATTTTTAGATACTTCAGAATAAATATGTATTCTTATCTTTTAATTTAAGTGTCTTCTCATCTTCAATATCTTTCACATTAAAATATGAATGTTCTAGCTGGTATTTATCAGAATGAATTCCAGTTACAAAGCGTTGCTCTTCAAGGGCAGCCAAGGAACTCTTAACACTCCTCGAGCAGAGGCATGGACCTGGTAAAAGTCTCTGGCAGGGTTCTATCCCATTTTCTGATCCTGCAGTCACCCTCCACTGGTGTCAGCTCTCTGTCATGCGTGGAAGCAGTTTGCAGGCTGTTCAGGTTTACTCTAGCAGCTAGTGAGCATAAGGGACTTTTCTGGCAGCAAGAATACAAGGACTGTTTTCTTACACTTCCATCAGCTAGAAAAGCTCCATATTGAAAAGTGAAACTTATTAAAAGTTGGGGTTTGGGTTCTTTTGAAAGTAAATTTTCAATTAGTATATTTTATATGTAACTAGATTCATTCTTGTGCTTGTCAAAGGCCCTGGGAAAGCCAAATTGATTATGTCAGTGCATAGCTTCACTGGCATCCTGCTGATTCATTCATTCCGAAAGATCCAAGGGACATGATTTTCTTGTACAGAGTTGTACAGAATACCGGTAATCAATCTTACTATCTTTTCCAATGGTTTTCTTTTGTAATTGTCTCTCATTGTTTCATCTAGTTTGGCTGATGTTAAAAATAATGATTGACTATTTGTTGTTCCTGAATTCTCACCTAGAACAACTTTATGTAGTGGAAATGAAAATACTGAATTCCCAACTCTAAGAAGATTATTGGAAATACTTAGCTATGTCCTTGTGAAGCTGTCAAAAATAAAAGATGCAGAGACAGTGATCATGGTTCTAAGGTAAATGAAATATGGCTGTATCAACGACATTTTATAGTAGTGTTTGTTTTTTTTCTGAGCTTGTCCTGTTCATAACACCATGTGTTTTCAGTACTGTTAGGACTTTATACCCTAGCTCTGTAAAACTTTGGAAATTACAGCCATCTTCTTTCTGAAACATTTTTTTGTCCTTCTTTTATGAAAACGGCTGTATCATTGATAATTCGTGTTTGTACATGTGTCTTCCATTAAATACACGCATCAAAATTTTGCTGACTGAATATAATTTCCTAGCATTTTCAATATTAGAAGAGCTTCTGGTAACTAATTACCAAATAAAATGGATTCTGGTTTAGATTCACATAATTTTTAGCTTAAATACATCTTTGTATCAAAAGAACAAAAGACCAGATACAAGATGATCTTTGGTGTGTGAGGTGTAGATGGGGAAGAGGTAAGTCAGTACTAGTGTCCAGACAGGGAGCCTCTCTGATTCTGGAACCAGGGTCCAAAGAAGCCACACACACAGCCACTGGTGTGGGATGGAGGGAGGCCTTGGAGGCACAGCACTGGGTGAGTGGGCCTATGTGTTGATGTAGTGAGTTTGAGGAGAGACCACGAGACCTCATCTGTGTTGGTTTCTTCATCATCACACTTTGCAAATGGCCAGGCACTCCTCCAGATCAGTACCTGAAGTACACAAGGTATTCCCAGGAGTACGAAAGGAAAGTCCTTGTATCAGGTGCTTGTATCAGACTGGAGTATGGATTTCACTTTCCCAGTTCATTCTCCTTCTCATGCAAAATTCAGTTATTTTAGCTGTTACTTTAGCTTCACGCAGTTTAAATTAATTTCCTTCTATCAGTGTAAATAATGTCAGTCAGATATTACTCCATACATCTGTGTCTTTGCAGCCTGGAGATATTGTAGGGTAGGAGTTCTCAGAGCATCTGAATGCATTCTGCAATGGGACTTTTTTATACAGTTATCCCAAATTGTCCTTCAAGGCATCTCCAGGATCTCTTTCAGTTGAACTGGAACTGGGGTGAAAAATCAGTTCGGGTGGGCAAAGAGAGGAAGAGAGAGAACAGGAAATACTGGGAAAAATCTGCCAAAGAATAAGGGCCCAAAGGCCCCTGCCACCAAGGAACTGTAACAGCTTGTAGACCTTCTCTGGTCTAAAGCACATTAGCATGCCTGCTATTTTACTCCTTGCTATTAGTTCACATCAGAAGCCACTGCAACACCTCTTTGAGAGGCACTGAGTTGATAGGGCTAGTCATTTCAAGGCAACTCATGTTACAAGCACAGGACATAAAAGTATTTCTTGGTAGAATTACTTTTGTATGGATCTCCTTTTCTGAATTCTGACTCACTAACTCGCCAACCCTGGATAAAATTTTAGGATTCCCTGTGCTTTGGATTAGTCTCTCTTATTACTGATTCCTTTAAATTTTTTTTATGATCAAACCCATCTGTTGATCCTACTTCAAGATTCACGTTCAAAATAATCTTTTATATACCAACTGAATATTTTTATCAACTTCATATAGTACAACTTTCAGGACTTATAAGACTATAAAATAACTTGTTTGTTATCACATCTGTTAAGAACTGTCAGACCATACTATGCTTAGATAAATAAATACCTAGAGACATAGATTGTCTAATGCACGGGGCCTAAGTTTCTAGTCTTGCAAAATATTTCACATTTTCATCTTATAAAGTGCAGATCTAATTGGGATTTGGAGGGCAAGGAGAGGAGTATGGATGAGTGACTTTCATGAACCATAAGCAATTTCGTAGCCACAGCTGAACCTAGTGCTAGCTTCTTCGAAGCTCATGGGCTTTAGATTTGAATTCTATATTAGCAAAGCAAATCTAGTTGTGGAAATCAGAAACAGATTTGGAAATGGTCCCTTTCACTCTGCTACTAGGTTTGCATTTAAATTATGTCTAGAATAAATAAGCAATGAAGAAAGGTGAACAAACACCAGTGAATATATAAAATTAAAACATGGTTAGATTAAAGTATAGATACTCTGTGTTTCTATCTCTTCAGATCAGGTGGTGTATGTGGTTCAGATCAGAACCTTAGTATATCTTCGGTTTGTGAGGTTTTTAAATCATTACCTCCATGAAGCCATCAGCTATCACTCATCTCAACACAGGCAGTAATTCACAGAAACATAGAATCATAGAATTCATCTCAGTTCATCTTACTATTCTTGGTAGTTTTGAAGAAATCCTTCTGAACCTGTCCTGAGAATGACCAATATAGTCTTGTCAGCTTGAGTCTTCTCACACAGAAGTGGAAATGACCGAGAGGAATATGTTCTCAAATATTTATACGAAATGCTTGCATACTGAGTACTACAACGTGAATCTAACCCAGCCATGCACTGAATCTAGAGGACGCAGTGCACAGTCCTATCCAACGAGATGTTGAAGATGCAAAGCTCTTCTTCATGTTACAGCTCAGAGCCCTAGTTACTGTAGCCACAGGATATTTGTCATAAATTTGAATACCAATTACATTCATATACTCTTCATATTTGAGAAAATAGATTGGTTTCAATAGACTCATTATTCTCTATGTGCTGTATTAGGACATAACAATTCTCTGCAACACTTTCAGAGTATTTGCTCAATAGACGTTGAGCTGTAGAGGTTATTGAAAATATTGTTGAAACATAAATAAGACAAGAGCAGAGAGATTTGTGATGGCCTTGGGACAAAAAATTTTGAGGAGAAATAATATTTTCATAGGTGTGGCCCTTTGATGTTCCTTGTATTACAGGATGAAAGACTTGGACTTTGTTCTCAGGTTTGATTTCTCACTCCCTAAGTTTTTCAGACAAATATGCACAATTTTCCCTCTAGAACAGATACATAAAACAGGATAAAAAAGCAGGTTTTGGCTGAAGATGCAAAAGAAATAGCGTGGTTTTGGTCTAAAACAATTGCTTAGTTGCAAAGTAGTTAGAAATTTCTCTGTGTATTCTTACTATAGTGAATTATTTGATGGAAACATGACTGAAAGACATCAAAGAAAGTTTTGGGAATTCCTTATCTGTTGCATATCAGTGCACATTATACCTTAATGTGGCATCAGATAAAAGTTTCAATACCCTCTTAGGTGAATGGAAAAGGGAAATGAATGCATGTATTCCCTTAGATCATATTGCTGTATGTATCCATTAAGTTTATCCAGACAGTTTTCAAAAGGCATGACGATGCCTTGGTTACGTCTTCAGTTGTTCACTGGTGATTATGGTCAGATCAACTAATTTTAATAGTTTTGTACTGTTGCATAGCAAAGTTTCACCTTTCCTAAATCAATTTCTGCTGAGCATCATGAGGAAAGACCATGAAATATGAATCTCCATGTCTCATGGTATGGAAGTAAGGCTTGTTTTTAAATTTTTAAAAGCAGGCAGGTGGCAAAGAATCTTAGAGTATATTTACAGGACCCAACATACATATTAGAAATTCCAAAGTAGCTCTGAATGGGCTGGTCTGTCCGCACAAAACCTGCTGGAAGTCGTACCAAGAGCAAATTTACAAGGGGAGGAACTAAGCGGGTTCTGCTTTCTTTGACCGCTTAACACCATCCGGTGGCATGCTCGTTGCTGTTCACATAATGCAGTAACAGGTGTGTGCCTATGCGTGGCCACAAACCAATTCCATGACGTTGGCACAATGTCTAGTTCTGCTTGTATGCAGGTTAACACGAAATCGCGCTCAGAAAAATTAACCTTGCCTCACAACAAAGCAAAATAGCATGCTGCTGTCCCAGTTAGTGCTGCCAGTTCCAGAGGTTGTTAGTTCAAACCTCTCTAGGGTACCACCTCTGTTTCTGCACAGTCCTCCACTGCATGTTACAGGTACACTTAACATTGTCTCATGTGGATTTTCGCTCTTAAATGACTGTGCAGCATCTGAAAAATATATTCAAAACAACCAAATCTTTGTGAAATATCATGATTGGGTATTATTATTATTATTTTATTTCTAACTGTTGACAAATTAAAATTTCTGGAAAAATGAATGACCATTTCCACCTTCTTCCATCTTGAAGGATTTATTCAAGATGACTTCCTTTTTTGTTTTTCTCCACCCCAAAACTCCCTCATATCCACATGTAGAACTTGATAAACTCATAAGTAGCTTAGGTTTATTTTAAAGCTAAGCATGTGTGTGGTACTTCCTTGAACAGCATTTCCAAGGACCTGATCTTCCATCACTTTGTATCTCCTGTATAATTTTCCATATTTATGCCACTCTGAATGGCGCAGAGCTGTGAAAGGAGCAAGGGTTTCTGTTTATTTTCTAAGTGATGAACTGAGTTTTCCAATAATTTAAAAAGCATTGCATCAGTCTAACAGATCTTAATGAACTTGGACAAGTCACAGGAAACCACACAAAGTCATCCTTTAGCACTTGACTGATTTGGGGGCAGGATAGGTGAAATTCTGTCTACCTGTTCCTGTGAAAGACAGAGGAGGCTGAAGATAGTTTAGGCCAGGGTTGACAAAGTAGATCTATGAACTTTGATTAAAATCCTGCAATGACTGGCTCTCTTAGGAGCAGAAAAGATTGTTGTAGATAAGTAGGGAAAGCGACTCCAATACATTTCTTTTTTCAATGATGCTGAAAAACAGAAGCAATATTTCAAATATTATAAGCTTTTTTTAACACTTCTTATTTTTAATTCATCAGTATAATTCTCTTCCAATTTGTGTAGTTTCTTCTTGCATTCTGTTAACCACTATCTCGACATTTAGGTAAAATGTGCAAGTGCAGAAGAACAGGTCTGAGCTCCACTCAGTTTCAGCATTTAAAAAGCTCTGAATTGTCCAGCTGTTCTCAATCTTAGTGACATGCCAAACCAAATCTTCATATCTTGACATATATGGAAATGTGGGGAAGTCCAGATTCATGTGTTGAGGTATCGAACACTTGCATAGGGCTGCTGCTTCTATCTTTTACATTCTTTGTATAAAACTTCATAATATATTCAAAACCCTTTTGCATTGAGCTCTGGATTTGATTTCTTCTGCAAATTTGTGAATGAGAGTTGAGTGAGATCACTTGGAATGTTTGAGACGAATAGTCACCCAAAATACATGTAATTAGATTTTATTTTGTATGTCATGAATTCATTAATCTGGCAACTATATCTGAAATAAAACTCCTGCATAGCTCAAAAATGTTGTCCTGTTGCCAGGCTTCTATGTGACTGCTTCGCAGCCATGTGAATCTTACATCAAAATCTCAGTGCAAAGTAGCCAGTATAACTCTAAAGGCAAATAAACCCGAAGTGTACTAGAACATTAATTGAATTCTGTTGTCTGCAGGTGGAAATAACTGGTCTGTGTCTATCCAAAGGACAGCCATAGCTGTTATCAGTCTTAGCATATCTCCATTGAAAAGATCAGGCTAAACTCAGCAAGTGAGCTGCTATTCTTTTGGAAGGGAAATAGCTACTTAGTCTGCAAAGATTCCCTGGCACATTTCACAAGAGCAAAATCACGTGTTTCGGGTCCCACCCTGATTCCTGCTTCAGTCTCTGTACTTTAATGCCTGAAAGCCAGGAGATTTACACAGATGAGCTATTCGCCCCCTCTCCCATGCTACTGTGTTTCATTACTGTGTTTTCAAAGACTGTTTTACCACACTTTCATTTACCCAGCTGAAATTATTCCAGTTTTGCAATTGCATTGATAAAGTTTTTCAAATGTAGTAGGTCCACAGGATGAAAGATGCTTAATTAATGTAGCAATAAAGATTAATACAGAAATATTGTTTACATGGCTGTCCAAGTTAATGATTTTAGAAGTTTTACTCACTGGGAGTTAAGTGCTCGGAGTTGAGCAGTGAGGTTTCTCACACTTCTTTGTGCACGTCAGCCCCTAAGAACAGAGTCTTGTAGCATTTATTTTCAGTTTCTATATGGCGGTTAACTGAAGTGCCAAGTTCTGCAGGTCCTCCTGTGATAGCAGGAGCTAATGAAGCTGTTCTATTTTAAAGACCTTCTTAATCTATGTTAATACAGTGAAGATTATTATAGAAGCAATAATAATCATAGAGAAATTGATAATGACTAGAAATCAATGTCTGGCTTGTTAATTATAAAGCTTTTACTATAAAAAGAAATCATTTAGCAACTGCAATTAACCAGTTAGAAAGAATTTTTATTAGAAACTCCATTTAATGGGTCTTCTGGTTTTTAATGTACTGGCTATTTTTACTCTAAATCCCTTCTCTATTGTGATGGTGGAGATGCAAAACCAGGGGAAGATTAAAACTTCCATATTTTTATCTTAACAGAACAAAACATCTTTGCTTTCACACGCAGCCCTTCACCAAGACATATGGGTTGCCACCCTCTCTGCTTTGCAAGAGTACATGCATACAGCTCACAGACAACAGGCGTGTTCTTCCTTCCTGAGGAGGTAGGGTTTAGTGCCACCCAACGTAAGGGGCTCAAGGGGCAGAAAAGCTCTCCAGTCTCCCACAAAACAATTTAAATAAATGAAATGAAGGCTGCTGTAGGGCCAGTTTGTGTAAAGGTGTCCATTGTCTCTAAAAAACAGCAGTGCTCTTGAACTGAGGCTGACGGTATCATACTGTAAACACTGCTGACTTGGATACTGTACTTGATAGATAGCGTGCCTCCAAAACATCCAGTTGCTATTTTAGTTCTTCATATCGAAGGCTTCACCTGAACTGCTGACTGTGTTTCACAGTGGCTATAAAGGATGCTTCTGTTTTGCTCCTGCAGACTTGAGACCGGGTACAACCTCTTTTACATTCTAACTGAAGCTATTCATGCAACCTGTTCTCTCTGTTGCTTAGAGTTTAAAGACATGATTTGACTGCACACCTTTGTGTTGATTGGTTCTGCTTGCAAATCTACTGAATTTTGAAGCCTACTGCCCTAGCTAACGTCAAGGTTTGGAAATAACCTCAGTATGTTTATATCAAGCCAGAAAATACTGAATTTGTATTGTATCCCTCCAGAGCTCTTTGATTAATAGTGTAAGAATTATATCGCAGCACCTAAAAATAAAGACAATCTGCAACATGGAGCAAAGCTCTATTCATAAAAGCCCATGTGCTTTATCTAAAATTTCCAGGTACTTTTTGATTCACTATTTTTTTTTTTTTCTGGAGCAGTTAGTCACATTTATTTACCCAGGGGATTCACGTAAAGAACTGGTGTAAGTGTCAAAACTTAGTTTTCTGATAAAGAAATGGATGAGAGAATCTATGAGATTCCTGCAGAAAAATAAATTGCAATATGTGTGTAGGAGTCTGATTAAGAAAGCTAATGCTAAAGGGGTTCTCGCTTATCTACTAAAGCTATGAGAAATGTTTGTGATGAAACAAGGACCTACGTGAAACGTGTCTGGGTTTTCTTTTTCATCTGTAACATGAAATTCACATCAGGTCTGACAAAACATTTGTGAACCTCTCAAGGAAGTCTAATGTCATGTGGTTGGATTTTTTTTACTACAGACACTTTTCTGAAGAAACAAACAAAAAAATTTAAAAAAAATCAGAAATAAAGGCATGAATATAACAATTATTATCTCATGCATAAAAGGAGAGACAAATATATGTCTGTTGCTTTGGGCTCAGCCTTTGGTGTTGGGGTTTTATTTGATAATTAATAACCTGTATTATTATAGGTATTTTCTTTGAATGCTGCCATGCCACTAACACTTATTTATATATTCCTATTTCAATAACTTTTCACAAGCTAGACCATATTTCTAAGTATAAGTACTTATCCCTGCATGATTCGGATATTTAGAATAAGAAGCTGAATTAAATCTTCTAGGTAACATCAACAAATATATTTGTTCAGTAAAAAGACATTTAGCCTTCAGAAAATGAGAATCTGACATACCTCTATTTTCTGCAAAATACTTGAACATATTGAGCCAACAGCTTTAGTAAGGCTGCTTAGAGCAATCCCAAGCCGATTTTTTGTTCCTTGTCAGATTTCTCTTTCAGGTGGATCTGCTATTCAACACTTCTCCATTTGATTTTACGATTTTTCAAATCTGAAAACAGAACCAAGACAGAACCAAATCCTAAATGATCATGGGAGTGATGATGATGATATTCCTAACTTACAGTATTTCGAGTAGGAAAAAAGCTCAGTGATTGTGTCTTTTTTTCTCGGACACTGCTTCAGAGAAGGCATTCCGATAGCATAGTGTTTCTGATTAATTTGGAGCGGTAATGGTTTATGTAAACTATATGATGGCGTGCTTATTGGGATGCTTACTGTCAAAATATTCTGCAGGACCTTGTCTTGAAAAACTGGTAGGAAATGATTATAATTGTTTCAAGTCATGCATCTTTCAGAAAACTCAGAAGCTTTTCTGGGTAGATCTCAAAATCTTAATGAATAATTTGTATCAGTTTTCAGGGAGGCTGCTGCTACAAAACACGGAGGCAAAAGCAAAACAAGTACTGGGAATGAGGGCCTGAAACCGAGATGCATTCATCTGGGTTGGAATCGAATAGGATAGTATCAGGTTAGCGGGACTAGATAATCTCCATCCCAAAATTGTACAGGAAATGGTGCATGACAAAGCAGGTCCAGCAGAAAGAAGTTTTAATAAATCATTTGAGCCAACAGTGGTACCATCTGACTGGAAAACAGCAAATGTAATATTCATACTGGGAAGGATTATGAAGGGATAATGCCAGCATTATTAGCTTTGAAGATTTTCCCTATCTCTAGCCAAACTATAAATCTGGTTTGGACCAGAGCAGGAGAAAGCCTGCCAGGAGAGAACAGTAGACTCTAATGGGACTAAAGGGACCCTCCTTCAAAGGAGGAGGAGTTGTCTGAGATCCAGGTCCTCTTTAGGGAGCAGGAATCTGAAAAAGCTAGGGCCATCAGTCATCAAGATATTATAAGGCTTTGTAAACTAGGTATTTTGGAAAACTGCTTTTTGCTTCTAGGTAAATTTATCCTTATTGCATTCGTTTTTTACAAGACAAGAAAAAATCCCAACCCTCTTCGATTTTGCAGGACTCCTTTGCCACCGTATATAGATATTAAACCCCCCCAAAAGAAGAACCACAGGTGTCCAGACTCTTTCAGTCAGGCAGAATAGCAGCAATAATCCTCAGATTGCAGCAGCCAAAGCTCTCCTTTTCACAGGGGTGAGCCGTGAGCCTGTGCCCCAGACACACACGCAGAGACAGCAGCGCAAGCGGCGGTGAAGGGACCCCTGCTGCTCCCACAGTGCTGAGACACGTCAGCTTTCTACTGTGCTGTGGCAGGTGTGCTTAGAAGACCTCCTGTGACACTGGCTTCGTGGATGTTATGATATACAAGAGGAAGGATGGCTTAGGAGTCAGGCACTGAAAAAGGGCCAGGCCAGGCCGTAGGAGGTTCTTCTTTGTTGCTTCCCTTGGAGAACTGTGGATGTTATTGAGGGTAGTGGCTGCACTGAGGAATTTTCTAATATACTTAGGCTGATATAAACCTCTTTGTGGATATCCTTATTCTGCTGTAGCGGTTGCTCTCTGGAATCTTACCTGCTGATATAACTCCCAGACAAGACACTAGTCTGTAATGTGCCCTAGTTACCCATCTATGAAATGAAAATTATGGCACCTCCATCCCTCACAGAGATGCCATTAGGATTAAACACATTATAGACTGTAAGGCACTCAGGTATTATAATGCAGTCCTAGAAGTATGATAAGGTGCAGAGGAGAAAAAACTTGTGCCTCCATAAATCATTGCTCTAGCAGTGGCACGTCAGACTCCTGAGATGCAATCACATCTTGATCACCAGTGGTCCAAATTCTGCCAGCTCTTTTCATAAGACTTTTTCCAGTTTTGAATCATTCTCCAGAGTTTGGGGGGTGGGGGACTGGGGCAGAAACAAAGTTGGAATTGGCTTCCACTTTAGCTAATACTTATATTTTAATTCTTAGAGAGGTTGATAGACAGGGTAGAAGAGTTCTCTGTCAGATGGGTGGGCAGATGAACTATAAGAAACTGTACAAAAACTGGCCAAGCAGAGCTCGAAGGACAAATTTAAGTCTCAGTGACTGAAACAGTTTCCAGTCCTTTGGATGCTGTGGTGAAAAGTTTCACACAGGAACTCCAATATTCAAGCTGCATAAGTTCAGAAGAGATACCACAGATCACAGAGATAACAGTGTGTATCCCCGGGGGCCTTGGCTGAGCAGGCCACTAACAAACAGATCCAAAAGATAGTGAACACCACCATTCTGACAATAACTATATTGAAAGAAAGGGAAAAGATTTCTTCTTATTTTGATGAGGTGAGACAACAGCTCAGGACCTCAGGATCTGAGGGGCCAGACAAAGAAAGGAGTAAATTTGGAAGAAGGAAGGAACTGGACTGCAGAACAGACAGAAGAGGTCAGACTAGTAATCCCTCTTACACAGAGTCCTCTGAAAGAAAAGGAGTGTTTGTTGCTATATGTAAAGCCCCCATGACACACAACTTGTTTACTCCTAATACTCTCCCCCATCAGGGAGCTGAGTTTGGTAACATGGAGGCAAGTCAGACGAGCTGCCAAGATGTTGGCTGATGGCGACTGACTTTAGGGAAGCGGTTGTTCCACCTTGCCGTGAAGCTGCAGCGGGTGACCGGGGTGTTGTGCTGCCTCCTTAGGGTACGTACTCCAGCAGCCCACTGACAACCATGGGTGCAAAAAAGGTTTCTTCAAAATCTGTAAATCCTAGCCTTTAGGAGTACTTGGGCCTTCCGGAAGGTGAGTGCACAGTAATAATCTGAAGTACAATCTTGAAACTGGGATTAGAGACAGATGAGAAAGCAGCAGCACATAGAACTTTGATGTAGCCTACTCTTCTCCTCTGGTGTCACTCCATGGGACTTTGGCCTTGTGTTAAGGTCTTGGGGTGGTTAAGCATGTGCTGGCTGAATGTGGTTTAAAATATATAAAAATGTTGAGCAAGAGCTATTAGAGAAAAGAAAAATCTACGAGGCACTGACAAAACAGGAGAATATAAATCTGCCGTCCTTTGTGCTGTTCAGTGGTCTCCGTGGAGCAAAAGATGTAAACTCACACTTCAGAGGGGCCTAAACCCTTGCAATCTTCCCGTCTGTCCTTCAAGTCTTATTTTTTTCAGCTGCCTATTCCTATTTAGATACCTTCTCATCTATTTCTGCTCTGTGTAAATAAAATTTCTGTCTCTGCCTTACTTCTCTTTATTATTTCCATGAAAATGGAAAGTCCGTTTAAATTTACTGCTAGGCTGGATCTCACCCCCCGCTGGGGAAGCTGAATGCTGGGGCTCAGCGCTCCTGCCTGCCCTGAGCTCTGCAGATATTCCTTTTCAATGGAGGTTTGAAGAGACTGACTGACTTCTGAAGTGTTTGCAAGAGAGGGGGAAAGCATTTCAGGTCGCAGACAAAGGGACCTGCACGCTGTTGGGAACAGCGGAGGGGTCTGGCGTCGCTCTCAACCTCTACCCAGCAGCAGCGTACCGCGTGGCAACAGTCGTTCTGTTTGATACGGGGGTTTTGGCCCGAAAGTTTTTCCCAGCTGGGAAGCTGAGCCAGAAGAAAATCAGTTTGGATAAGCACAGGGGAAAATAGTTCCCAGACTGGCATTTTTGGCAGCCCCTGGGAGCGCGCAGCAAGAGTCCACCGGGACCCTTTGCAGCGCAAGCGGCCCTGAGAGCTGCGCCCTCTCTCACCGCTCCTCAGCTCGTGTGGAGACGGGAACCGCTGCTGTCGGGCCCTTTGCTCTGCGCTCCAGGAGTGCTTTCATCTCAGCTCATTGCGAAAGGGTTTCCATAACTGCGTTCATACTTTCGAATTAAAAGCTGTGCATTTTTCTACGCTTCTTGTAAATGCTAGGTAGGGCGGGAAGGAAGAGCCTGCTCAGGAAGATGTTTACGTGTGTGTGTTGATACGTGTTTCTGTGGTTGGACACTACTGCGCGTACTGAAAATGGAAATGTATTAAAACAGAAGATGCTTTAGCCTCTGTAGATTTGCCGCAATAGCGTTAAGCTTGCTTTATAGGCTCCCTTTATGAGTACGCTGAAAAATTATCTTTTATCCTGCTAAAACGTACTCTCTGCAACTCCAAATTAGAAAAAGAGACAGATTAATGAGGTGAAATATTAAATCTGGAGTGTAAGAATCGCTACCCGTGGACATGTTTGTTCATTTTAAAACCAATATTTTCATTCTGTCGGCAGCAAAGAAACTCGCTGCCCTCATTGTAAGGCCGCGGATGGGAGATTCACTCAAACTAAGCAAGATTTTAAATGGTGAGGGGAAAAGCCGCTCTGATGCCACCTTCCGAGTTTCCCAATTGCTGCGTGAACTTAAAAAAAACAGAGAGAAGAGTATGGGGTGTTTTCCCCCTCGACAAAATGTCTCTGTTTTTTCGCCGGGATCCGTCCGGAAGCTCTGGTGAGGAGATGCGTGCTGGAGCAGGGCGGCAGAACCAGCCCCCCGCCGGATATTCTCACCAGCCGCTCCCACCCGCCGAAGGCCCGTGCGCCGGCGCCGCGCCGCCAGGGGGCGCTGCGGGTCCCGCCACAGCTGCCGTGGGGGTGTCGCGGGTGGGACCCCCAGAGCCCCTGGTCTTCCCCTGTGCAATGGGG
>Ga0065711_1026353_pt1 | contig 76774 bp, 66 predicted proteins | sample Hoacrofraction12_FD_59098 | JGI IMG/M metagenome (GOLD analysis project Ga0065711, IMG submission 59098) | Hoatzin crop microbial communities from Cojedes, Venezuela - Epithelial fraction 12 v2 (version 2) | ecosystem: Host-associated > Birds > Digestive system > Esophagus > Crop | place...
CGTGGAACTGTTCACGCTTACGCTTGTTGGTACGCTCACGGTCGAATTCCTTGTACTGCTCCGGGGTTACCTCAAACCACTGACGGGTGGTCTTGTCGTAGATACGGTAGTTATTGTTGTTGCTGTTTTTACTTGAATTTTTCATAAGTTCGTCTCCTTTGGATTTCTTGAATCCGCAGAAGCCGAACTATCCGTAGAGACAGAAACGGCCGGGACAGTACCTTTCGGTAACCATCACGGCCGTCTCATGCAGCTCTGCGGATTGCGTTTACAGTGTTAATATGAAATTGTTGTTCGCTTATGCAGCGATGTGGTAGCTAACGATATGGAATGCTTTATCGGTAGCTCTGGTGACAATGGTTCTGGTGTTCCTGCCTTCTACAGTGAAGGATTCACCGACAGCTAAATAGGCGCTGGTGCGATGCCCTTTGTAGAGTGAGGTCACAAAACCGGTGCTGGCATCTCCGCAACAAGCGAGATGCCCGATACAGTCTCTGATCTCTTCCATGCGAGCCCTCCTTTCTTTGAAATTAACAAATTAGCGACTCCGCTAATTAGCGAAGTTACACTCTAAAAAAATAGGAGCTTGTACCTACACGAAAAATCAGGAGAGGTAACCAAGCTCCTGCAAGCGGATAACTGCCGACTGTTTTGACACCTGATAAAATCCGGCGAACTGTTCGACAATCCACTTGTTCTGGGGAAGAAGACCGGCAGAGACGAAAGCATTCTGCTCGCTCTGTTTTTTAATCATGTCATAGGCTTCTTCAACGGTCTGCTTAGGGATAAGGATTCTCGGAGCAATACCGTTCGCCTGCCATTCCATCCAGTCCTCATCGGTCCATTTCTCGTTGAACTTCTCATCCTTGATTTCAACGGGGCAGCGGTGTGCAACTGCAAGATCCTTTTCAATGACGCTTATCGCCTGGTAATAGCGACGATGGTATATCCAGTGGACGCATTCGTGAGCGATGGTGTTGCGTTTCGTTCCGAGGTTGCGCTTGAGATAAGTATCAGGGTCAATAATCATGGTTCCTGCTTTGACGAGAATCTCACGATATTCATCTTCATCGGGGTCATAGATTTCAACAAGACCATCGGTAAAGCACATTTGACCGAGGATACTTAAATCTTCTGTAAGGTGGAGCTCCTTTATATCAAGATGGAGCTTTTCTTTAGCAATCTGTTCTATAGGAACAGGCATAGGGTGGGAGAGTGCTTCAGGACAGTTCTCCCTTAAAAAGTCGGTAGCCTTGTCGTCAAATTGTGATTTGAACATGTGCGGGACAAGGCTACTCAGAAAATCTGAAGTAGTCATACATTATCCTTTCTTATCTATTTCATCGAGTACATGCTGCCAGAAATCATCACCGAGGTTCTTATCCCTGGCTCTGCGGAGAGCAGCGCGTACATGAGGTATGTTCTGATCCATGAGATACTCGGGGAGATCCGGAGCAGCTTCGTTACGCCCCAGTCCGGCGAGATAGAACATCTCATCCCGTTCTTCGTCGGTAAGCTTAAGGGCTTCAGCTATTTTCAGCAGTATAGACATCTCGGGCGGATTACGCCGTCCCTTAACGATATCAGAAAGATATGTAGCTGTTGTACCCATAGCTGCGGCAATGTCTTTGAGCAGTATGTCAGTACCACCTTCACCACGGCCTCTGCGCTTTTCATCAATAAACTTTCCAAATTCACCAGCCATCTGAATTCTCCTTTCCAAAATCGCAAATTAGCAACTTCGCTGATTTGCTTATTAGTGTATCAAAAGAAAAAAGAAAAGTCAATAATAAAAAATCACGCTGCCTGCGAGACAGCGTGACGAGTTTATTCTTCAACATATACAAAGGATTGTGGAACGTGGTTGATTCCATAGTCCGAGAGCTTTTTAGGCTCCTCGTAGACCTTTACATTCTTAAGCTTGTAAGCGATAGCGGTTTTGGTTCCCTTGTAATATTCGCGGTAAGCCGCACGGGGGATTCCGCTTTGCTTTTTTGCAAGCTCCCATATTCCGGAAGGACTTCCTTCGATGATATCTTCAATTTCTGCTTCACCGACAACCTGGCTGACCGGGGAAGAGGAATAGAAGATAATCTTTGTGATTCCTTCCTTACATCTCCGTTTTCGGAATTCATATATTTTTTTGCCCTCGAGTATGGCCTGAGCATACACGGGCTTAATCGATAATAACATTACTGACATCTACATTGCCCTCCCTTAGAATTTTTTCGAACTGGTCTCTTGTGTATCGAAAGTTCATAGGGTGGGTTCCGGGCCAGCAGTCGTTGTTTTTGAGCCATGCCCAATTAACGTTATTGCCGGCACCAAAGTATCCGCAGTAAAGTAATTCGATAAGTGTAAGTCTTGACTGTGTGTCATATTGGTTTTTCAGTTCGAGTTCATCGTAAACCGACTTGTTTCCGACCATGCGGCGGAATTCTTCATATGTATAGTTTGCGATGCCGTTGTTTTTGATTACCTCTATGCGTGTTGCTACGCAATAGGTTGTTATTACAGACTTAAATCCCGGCTTGCCATCCTGACCGGTATATTTTCTGTAGATAAGTACAGGATCTCCGACACGAAAGCCGAGACTGTACGGCTGTCCGAGGTAGACCTTCTTTAATCCGTTTGCAACGCTGATGTCTACTCGCTCCTGTAATGTATTTGCTAAATCGGACGAAGCGAACATCGTATCGTGATAGACCATATCGATTGCCAAACAACCGGCACAATCCATCTGCCCGTCGATGAAAGGGAAAGCCTTACAAGGGTCAGAAAAGTCCAGCTTGCGGCGGTCTTTTATATAAACTCGCTCCCCATTAAGGTTGTTGCCGACATGTTCAAATCCGTACTTTTCAAGCAAGAAGATAAGAGTGTCGTGCTTTTCAAAAACGGTCACATAGATTTCGTTGCTGCCGGAATCACGCCAGTTCCAAAGAGTAAGACCTAGAGCACCTTCACCAATACGCTGATGTCTGAAACGCTCATCGATTTTTATGGTTGTGATTTTAAGTCGTGAATTACTCGGTAATACACGACCATCGTCCAACTTTATCTCTTCAGCCTCGCCGTGCTTTAAGTTGACGAAAGCACCTACTCCTTGGTCATCCTCAAATACCAGAGCCTTTTTGCCCTCAGCGGCTTTCTGAGCAAACCATATCGGAAATGCTTTACTGGTGGCAGTACCTGGATAATCGGCTTTTAATGAATCAAAAAACGGATCGTCGAGATTTATATCCGCGAAAGACTTACGTACAAATTTTCCTGCCATGTGGATTCCTCCTTATAAAGTCCGTAGAAAATTAATTGCATCGTCTAATGAAGAAGCACCTTTGGAGATAAAGAGCTTTGCTCCGACGAGCTTTGCGACCTCCTCGGCATAGGCAGCTTCTTCATTTTGGAATTCAGTGATGCCTTCTGTATCAACATCGATGTTGTCCCGGCTCTTACGGCGTTCTGCAATTACCTCCGGCTGTTCGGTCAGGAGAATGATTGCATCCGGCTTAAGAGTTGTGAATGTATCCAGAGGAATTCTGGTGACAACGCCTTCTCCGTTAAGCAGGCAGAAGTGACCGTCAAGAATAAAATCGTTGCCGGACTCCCGAAGCTCGTTTACAGCTTCAAGCAGGAATACCTGGTTATCATCAATATCGGGAATAAGTTTATCTTTGCCAAAGCCGGAATGCTTCTTTTCTGTAATCAGTGTGCTGGCAGAGTATGAATTTATACCAAGCCTCTCTTTAACAATGTTACAGAAGTACGATTTACCGACTCCGTGCACTCCGCTTAAAAATATCATTTGAAGCTCCTTTCTGGAGATGATACATAAAATCAAAATGCTTAAAGTACATTATAGCAAAGGGTGTGTTTTGATTCAAGCGAATCAAGGACGAAATCGAGTGAACGCAGGACAAAATCTTGAATTTGCGTCGGCTGTGTGATATTCTTTAAGGGATAGTATAGATACGGTCAATTGTCGAGAAAGTGAGGAAAAGCACAATGGCAATTAGCTATAAAAAACTATGGAAACTCTTAATTGACAAAGACATGAAGAAGAAAGACTTGCAGAAGCTGGCGGGTGTTAGTTCTGCTTCTATTACAAAGCTCGGAAAGAACGAGAACGTCAATACAGAGATAATTGAGAAGATCTGTAATGCGCTTCAATGTGATGTGAGCGACATCATGGAGATGGTGGATGATGAGGCGCAGCCTGTAGAGAAGTAAGGAGGCGTGGTATGGGTAGACCTGAGGATTCAAGAGTCAAAATTCCGGCACTCGTTCATTTGACGAGACTAGGATACAAATATATGTCCATTAAGGATCTTACTCGTGGCGTGGATTATGATGGCGACACGAATATTTTCTATGATCTTTTCTGCGATTCATTGAATCGGATCAACGATGCAGGCTTGTCCCTGGATGAAACAAAAAAGGTTATTGATGAGCTAAAAATCAAACTTGATAACGATGATTTAGGTAAGGCGTTCTTTACCATTCTGCAGAAAGGGATGGACGACCTTAGATTAATTGACTTCGAAAATCCAGAGAACAATTCGTATGTGGTCGTGACGGAACTTCCATATGAGAACGGTGAGGATAATTTCCGTCCGGACATTACTGTGCTCATTAACGGCATGCCGCTTTCATTTATTGAGGTTAAGCGTCAGAACAATCGAGAAGGAATTATTACTGAGAGAAACCGTATGACGAAGCGTTTCTCCAATCCGATATATAAGAAATTCGTGAACATTACGCAGTTCACCGTATTTTCCAATAACAACGAATATGACGATACAGACATCGAGCCGATACAGGGAGCCTTCTATGCTTCCAGCAACTACGGGAAGATGTTTTTCAGCAAGTTCAGAGAGCAGAGGAAGGAAGTGGTCTCTAAGAAAATCTGCGATATAGATTCGGATGTAGAACAGTTTATTCTCAAGGATACCAATCTGCTGTCGATTAAAGGAACGCCTGAATATAAGAGTTCGATAAGCACCGATTCTCCGACAAACAGAATCATGACCTCGCTTTATTCACGGGACAGAATTATGTTTCTTCTCAAATATGGAATTTGCTACAAGGAAACAACGGATAAGAATGGCATCAGGCATATTGAGAAACATATTATGAGATACCCGCAGTTGTTTGCTACGCTTGCAATTCGCGACAAGCTGGATGAGGGTGTCCATAAGGGAATTATATGGCATACGCAGGGCAGCGGGAAAACAGCACTTGCGTACTCAAATGTGCATTTCCTACGTGACTATTATCAGAAGCAGGGAAGAATCGCTAAGTTCTACTTCATAGTGGATCGTATTGACCTGGCGACACAGGCGAAGAATGAATTTGAGGCTCGCGGGCTGAAAGTAATCACCGTTGATTCTAAAGAGGCCTTCAAAGCGAATATCTCTGAAGTAGGCGAAGCTGATAAGAGTGGTAAAATTGCTTTTACCGTTGTAAACATTCAGAAGTTCTCGGACGAGTCCATAACCAAAAAGGCGGATTATAACGTAAATGTGCAGAGAGTGTATTTCCTCGATGAAGCACATCGTAGCTACAATCCCAAGGGATCATTCCTGGCAAACCTTATGGCATCGGATCGTGATGCAGTAATGATTGCCCTTACCGGAACACCGCTTATCGGAGACGGCTATAATTCGAAAGATGTATTTGGTAATTACATACATAAGTATTACTACAACCAGTCCATTGCGGACGGATATACATTGAAGCTGATTCGCGAGGAGATTGAAACTTCCTACAGAACACAGATGGCATCCACACTTGAGCAGCTTGAGGTTCAGATGGGTTCCATTAAAAAGAAGGACATGTATGCTCATCCGAAGTTCGTATCCGAAATGGTTCAGTACATAGTTGATGACTATAAGAAAGGCCGCGAGATACTTGATAATTCAATCGGAGCCATGATTGTCTGCGATTCATCAGAACAGGCACGAGAAGTAGATAAGCAGCTCGAACGAATACATGCATATTCTCATGCTCTGGTGCTTCATGATGAAGGAACAAAGCAGGACAGAAAAGACATCCAGGAGGACTTCAAAAAAGGAAAGATAGACATCCTGGTTGTTTACAACATGCTTCTTACCGGCTTCGATGCACCGAGACTGAAGAAACAGTATCTCGCAAGAATGATAAAGGCTCATAATTTGCTTCAGACTCTTACTAGGGTTAACAGGCCATACCGTGATTATCATTACGGTTTTGTGGTTGACTTTGCAAATATAAAGGATGAGTTTGATAAAACCAACAAGGCTTATTTTGATGAACTCCAGGCTGAGCTTGGAGATGAGGTTGAGAATTACAGCGAGATCTTTAAGAGCCACGAGGAAATCGAGCGTGATTTGGCTCAGGTAAAGAGTCAGCTGTTCTTGTACGACACAGAGAACATGGTTGAATTCATCAATCAGATCAATGGTATTGATGATAAAAAGACATTGTTGGAACTCCGCGATGCTCTTGATAATTACAAGGTGCTGCACAACTTGATTCGTCTGTTTGGTTATGATGACCTCTATGCCCATCTGGATGTTGATAAGGCACTTCAGATGCTGAATGAGGTTACCAATCGGATCAACATTATAAATTTCAAACAGAACATGGAAAACGCTGAGGACATGTCCGGTGTGCTGAATATGGCACTGGACCAGATAAGCTTCCAGTTCAGAAAGATAAAAGAAGAGGAGCTTGTCATCGCGGATGCCTTCCGGAGTACTCTTGAAAAAACAAGACATGAGATTGTAGATCGATGCCTTGATCCGAAAGATCCGGAATACATAACCTTGCTTGACGAGTTGAAGAGAATCTTCAAAAAGAAGAACATCGAAGAGCTCACCTCGGATGAGATGAAGGATATGATGACGGAACTCGATAAGCTTAGAAAACGTGCGGAAAAAAGGAATCATGAAGACGCAATGCTCACTAAAAAATATAACGGTGACGCAAAATATATGCGTACCCACAAGCGCATTATGCAGAATCCGCCGCCAATCGCAGACGCGATGACTGTGCACACGATATTGATGGAAGTGAAAACACAGGCCGATGAAGCTATAGAAAAGAACGAAAGTGTTCTGGATAACCAGGCATTCTTTATCAGGTCGCTGCAGCCTTTTATTATTAATGCTTGCAAGCATCAAAATACTACGGTAAATATGCAGCAGGTCAAGTTTATTGATACTTGTATCTCAAACGAATATTTCACAGAAAGGAACTGGGCATCTTAAATGGAAACCGAAATGATAATGTCAAAAACAAAGGCGATGATTGATGACTTAAAGACGGTCTGCGCCAACTATGGGCTCGGAAATGCGAGCAGCGAATACAAAATTATTACGGAGGTATTCCTTTACAAGTTCTTGAACGATAAGTTCTTGTATGAGGTAAAGCAGATTGATGAGAATCTGAAGAATAGTACGAATGTGGAGGCAGACCTTGAGGCAATGCCTGAAGATGACTACGAGTTCTTACTCGCAAGCCTTCCGCCGGCAACTGCGCAGCTTAAGAAGGAGCACTTCATTTCATATCTGTTCAACCGCAAGAACACAGATAAGTTTAATGAGCTGTTTGATGACACTCTCGTTGATATTGCAAACTTTAACATCGATGTGTTCTCGGTAAAGACCGGTAGTGCGGATAAGATAAGACTCTTTGATGCGATTTCGGTATTTGTTACGGAGAGTAATAAGCGTTCGGATTTCTGCAGAGCCATCATTGATAAGCTGGTTGCATTCAGCTTCGAAGAGGCATTCTCGCAGAAATACGACTTTTTCGCGGCTGTATTCGAATATTTGATCAAGGATTATAACAAGGATTTTGGTAAGTATGCAGAGTATTACACGCCGCATTCAATTGCCAGCATCATAGCAAAAATCATGGTGCCGGAAGGAGCACAGAACGTTACCGTGTACGATCCGGCCGCTGGCTCAGGGACTCTCGTCCTCGCTTTGGCTCACGAAATCGGAGAGGATAACTGTACCATTTACACACAGGATATATCGCAGAAGTCTAACGAGTTCTTGCGTCTGAATCTTATCCTGAATAACCTTGTACACTCCCTTGGAAATGTGGTTCATGGGGATACGCTACTTCAGCCGGAGCATCTTAACAAGCAGAAGAACGGACTGATGAAGTTTGATTATATCGTCAGCAATCCGCCGTTCAATATGGACTTTAGTGATAATAGAGATACTCTTGCCGGAGAGAATTACAAAGAAAGATTCTGGGCTGGGGTACCGAACATACCAAAGAAAAAGAAAGATAGTATGGAAATCTATCTTCTCTTTTTACAGCATATTATCTTTTCAATGAGAGAAAACGGAAAAGCAGGTATAGTTGTGCCTACTGGCTTTTTAACTACGGCAACTGGAATTCAGAAAAAAATAAGAGAGAGAATTATTTCGGATAAGTTGCTAAGGGGTGTTATATCTATGCCGTCTAACATATTTGCAACAACCGGAACTAACGTATCAATTTTATTTCTTGACGCGGAAGCAAAAAATGAAGAGGTACTACTTGTTGACGCTTCAAATTTAGGACAGAAGGTTAAGGTGGATGGAAAAAATCAACGTACAGTTTTAAGGCAGTTTGAAATTGATCAGATTATTGAGACCTTTATCCAAAATAAAGAGAGTGAGGACTTTTCCGTCAAAGTTGATTTGGATCGGATCATAAAGAATAAATATTCTTTAAGTGCGGGTCAGTACTTCACTTTTAAACTTCCGTATGTTGATTTATCACAGGATGAATTTAATAGACGTGTTGCCGAAGTTAAAGAAGAGATAAAAAAGGATATTAGCGAAAGTAAAGTGCTGGATGAAGAGTTGTTTGAGATGATGGAGAAACTTAGATGGAACAATTAAGATTTGAGCCTCTCGGCAAATATATAGAAGTAATTACCGATTACCATTCAAATGGTTCATATGAGTCATTGAAGAATAATGTAACTTTGTTGGATGAAAAGGATTATGCCATCATAATCAGAACCTTAAATTTTGAACGTCAGGATTTTAGCAAGGATCTTTTATATGTGGATGAGCCAGCGTATAACTTTTTGTCAAAAAGCCCAGTATATCCAAATGATATTTTGATGAATAAGATAGCCAATCCTGGCAGTGTCTATATAATGCCAGACCTTCATTATCCCGTTACTTGTGGAATGAATCTTTTCTTAATTAGGTTTAATTCACAAGTGAATCAAAGATACATGTATTACAACATGAAAAATGTTGAATCATACATTAAATCATTTGGTCATGGTACAACCACGAAGACGATTACCAAAGATGATGTTAAAGGAATCTGTGTATATATTCATAATCGTGATGAACAGGATAAAATAGAACGGTTTCTTACAAATATTGATAAAAAAATTGAAACCAACCGAAAGCTTATAGATAATCTTTCGAGCCTAATAAAGATGATTTATGACTATTGGTTTATTCAGTTCGATTTCCCAAATGAAGAGGGAAGACCTTATAAAACATCTGGTGGGGAGATGAACTTTAATAACCGCGCCAATAGAGAAATTCCAAAAGGCTGGAAGATGATTGAACTAAAAAAAGTTTTGGAGTTTGAAAGAGGTATTGAGGTCGGAAGCGATAATTATTATCAAGAATATGCTTCTGGCAGAATTCCGTTTATAAGGGTCAGTGATTTGAATGCAAAATGTGAATTGTATACGGATGAGGATCTGATAGAAGGGAAGATACTTTCAGAAGAAGATGTTTGTGTTTCTTTTGATGGAACTGTGGGAAAGGTTGATTATGGATTGACGGGAGGTTATTCCACTGGAATTCGAAAAATTTATGATCCTTCCGGAGAAATTAATAATGCCACGATATACGCGATTTTTATGTCGGATTATATCCAGTATGTCATTTCTAAGTTTGCAACTGGTTCAAATATATTACATGCGTCGGAATCTATTAGTCATATGGAAATTCCAATTGATAAAGACGTAGTGAGAAATTTTCAGGAAATGATTTCTCCGATGTTTAAGAAGATGCTGTCGGTTAAAGCTGAAAACTATAAATTGGAACGCTTAAAGGATAACATGATGCCAATGCTAATGAATAGACAAGTAGTTATTGATTAAAAATGTATTGGTGTCTTTAGTGATGCTGGCATATACACCTTTTAACCATTACCGTACTTTTTAATTATCAAACACAAATTAACGATTACACATTTTGAGTGTCGTTTTTGGAAACTTGAAAACTACATCACGAAGCACCGCGGGCACGAAAACCGTCCTATCCGGAGCAATTTGGTGTGTTTCGGCAGCGGGTTGGTTACCGAAATCCTTTTATTTCAAGCCTTTTCACACCCTTTAGCACATAAAGGCTTTGTATTAAAGATTACGAGGGAATAGACCCCGCAGCAGGCTCTGGGAATTTCCTAACGGAAACATATCTTTCGCTTCGCCGCCTTGAGAACGAAGCGTTAGCGGAAGCCGCACACGGGCAGATGTGGCTTGATACCGGAGACGTTATCAAAGTTACCATAGACCAGTTCTATGGAATCGAGATAAACGACTTCGCTGTTACCGTTGCAAAGACGGCTTTGTGGATTGCAGAAAGTCAGATGATGAAAGAGACAGAAGACTTGCTTCACTCAAAACTTGAATTTTTGCCGTTAAAATCGAATGCATATATTGTTGAAGGCAATGCATTAAGGCTTGACTGGGAGCAGATTGTTCCGAAGGGTGAGTTAAATTACATAATGGGTAATCCGCCGTTTATTGGATATTCAAATCAAAATAAGAATCAAAAAGACGATGTTCGTTCTGTATTTGTGGATGAAAAAGGTAAACCGTATAAAGATGCGGGGAAAATAGATTATGTATCAGGGTGGTATTTCAAAGCGGCACAATATGTATATGGAACTGAAATTTCAGTTGCGTTTGTCTCTACAAATTCAATAACTCAAGGAGAACAAGTTTATGCAATATGGAATCCTCTTTTTAGTCAGTTTAGAACACACATAGATTTTGCGTATCGTACTTTTATTTGGGATAGTGAGGCGAATGAAAAGGCTCATGTTCACTGCGTTATTATAGGATTTAGTTGCACGACTATTAAAAAGTCAAAACGAATATTCGAGGGAAACACCATAAAGCAAGTATCAAACATAAATCCCTATCTGTTGGAAGGTGACAACATCATGGTTAAACGCGCCAAAAAGCCCCTCTCTGAAAATGTTCCTGAAATGATTACTGGTAACAGACCTGCTGATGGTGGGCATCTTATCATTGAAGCAGAGGACTATGATGAATTTATAAGCGCAGAGCCCAAAGCGACTAAATATATTCGTCGTTTAGTAGGAGCGGAGGAATTTATCAATAATAAAAAACGATATTGTCTGTGGTTGGTTGATACCTCCCCGAGTGAAATTAGAGAAATGCCAAGAGTTATGGAGCGTGTGCGCTTGTGTAAAGAAGATAGACTGAAGGGCGCTCCTGATAGACAACGGCTTGCTAATACGCCCACATTGTTTAGGGAAACTCTCAACCCAGAAAAGTGTATTTTAGTGCCAGTAGTTTCATCGGAGAATAGGCGGTATGTACCTATGGGATATCTTGATAACAGTATAATTGCTAATGATAGGGCAAAATTGATACCTGATGCTTCACTATATCATTTTGGTATTTTAGAATCGAATGTAAACATGGCATGGATGCGTACGGTTTGCGGAAGACTGAAGAGTGATTACAATTACTCTAAAGATATTGTTTACAATAATTTTCCATGGTGCAACCCGACGGAAGAACAGAAAGTAAAAATTGAACAAACGGCGCAAGGAATTTTAGATGCAAGAGCCTTGTACCCCGACAGTTCGCTTGCTGATTTGTACGACGAACTCACAATGCCGATTGAACTACGAAAGGCACACGAGGCAAATGACAAGGCTGTAATGCAGGCATACGGATTCAGCCCGAAGATGTCCGAGGAAGAGATTGTTGCGGAGTTGATGAAGATGTATCAGAAGTTGACAGAGGGTGAGAAGTGATAACGAGCGGTAACGAGTGGTAACGGTGGTAACAAGTTATGAAAGGTTTTGCACAACCCTGATAAAAGGGGGCGCGGGGGAATCCCCCGCAGATAAGACAAACGACGACAAGGTATGACGGTGGTAACAGATATGACGAGTGGTAACGGATATGAAAACTTGACGTGGGCGAAAGCCGCAGGCGAGATTGAAGCAATTTTGATAGTTGAAATAGCCGCCCGATATGCGAGCGACGACATGGAGATAATTAAAGCAGACAGTTGGCAATATGAAGCCTCTTCTCGTGTGGATATGCTTATGCAAATTGAGGGCGTAAATGATACAGACTTTGAGGAGTTTGTTGCGGGTTTCGAAGACGGTTGCAAGAAGAGTGCAGAGGATATGAAGTCCGACGAAAGCAACGGTGGAAAAGACAATGCCGCCGTTCTGAAAACGATTTGTTCCGCCTATGCGAAGGCACTCCGAAGAGCATACAAAGATTACAAGCAATGAAAACGCTGTCCGCGAGAGAAATACAAAATAATCCCTTTATTTTTCCCTTTATGGGGCAAAATTTGATTAGAATATATGGACTGACTGACACAAAATGCTTAAAAATGTGTTCCGGATAAGCCTATTTGGGAATATATGGGATAGATAGGGAGAATTTTCGATACTTCGAATCCCTCCTTCTCCGCCAATGGAAACCCTTGAAATCATTAGGTTTTGAGGGTTTTATTTTGCCTTTGACGACAATTTTGACGACTTTTAATTAGCCGTACCCTTAAATTTACCCTTACGGCAGCAGTGCACGCCGTGCGAGAAAACTTTTTTTGCCTTTCGGAACGAATCTCAGAGTTGACCATATTGCACCATGTTGGACGCGCAGGTCAGACACTGTTACGCGGTGGCAGTTTATGAGGCAGTTTTAGCTGTCAAATCTGCCTCCTGAACTGCCCCAAGGGCCAAGTGGGGCCGGTTCAAAAATATTTTTACAATTGCGGCAAACCGATGTAAAATTTTGTCATGCTTTTCCTTTCCTATTTATATACTCTCGTGATCGGGCCGATTGAGCAGATTTTCGAGATTGTTTTTGCGTATATGAACAGATTCAGCAAGAACCCGGGTGTGTCGGTTGTTGCTCTGAGTCTGTGTTTCAGTATTCTTGTGCTGCCGCTTTACAGGCGCGCGGACAAGATTCAGGAGGAGACGCGTGAGCGCGAGGAGCGCCTGTCTCCGGTTATCAAGCATATAAAGAAGCAGTTTAAGGGCGACGAGAGGTTCATGATTTTGCAGACCTATTATCGCCAGAACAACTACAGTCCGCTGAGTGTTTTGGCGGGGTCCGTGTCGCTTATTTTGCAGATTCCGTTTTTCATCGCCGCGTACAGGATGCTGTCGACGTGCACGCTTCTGGACGGCGCGTCGTTCGGCCCGATTAAAGATCTGGGGAGACCGGATGCGATGTTTTCGGTCGGGGGAGTTGCGATAAATGTTTTGCCGATTCTGATGACGCTGATTAATATCGTATCGGGTATGGTGTACGGCAAGAAGATGCCGATGAAGACCAAGATTCAACTGTGGGTTATGGCCGCGTTGTTCCTGGTTTTGTTATATGCGTCGCCTTCTGGAATGGTGCTGTACTGGACGTGCAACAATATTTTTGCGCTGATAAAAAATATTGTTGTCAGGATTGCGGGGAACTTTAAGGAAAAGAGCGACAAAGCCGTAAAAGAGCAGGTAAAAGAACGCAAGGGTGCGAGGGCAACGTTTGTGTTGTCGGCCGCGGGTTTGGCTGTTTTGAGCGGTCTTTACCTGACATCGGCGGTTATGGCTCAGTCGCCGCGGGAGTTCATAAACGGTGAAAGCACGATGATGGTATCGCCGGCGCTGTACCTGACAACGCCGGCTTTGATGGGAATCGGAATGTGTTTGTTGTGGCCGTCGGTTTTCTATGCGATGGCATCGGGACGGGGTAAGAATATTATTTCCGGGGCGATGTTTTCGCTGCTTCTCGTGGCGGCTGTCGATTCACAGTTCTTCGGCAAGGACTACGGGACGATGTCGAATGTTTTGGTTTATGAGAAGACACCGAATTTCGGAGGGAAGACGAGAATTATAAATTTGCTGATTGTGGTCGGCGTCCTTGCGGTTGGATTCGTACTTGCGAGGTTTGCCGGGGGCCTGGTGCGTGTGGTCGCGGCCGTGTCATGCGTAACGCTTTTGGTTATGGGTTGTGTCAATGTCGTGAAAATCAACGAGAGTTACAGTGCGGTAGAGAGCCTCTGTGACGACAGGCTTCCGGAGTTTACGTTGTCGCGCGAAGGAAAAAATGTCGTTGTGATTATGCTTGACAGGGCAATCGGGCCGTACGCACCGTATATATTCAATGAGAAGCCCGAACTTCTTGAGGCTTTCGACGGGTTTACTTATTACAGCAATACGGTATCGTTCGGGAGCAATACGAATTTTTCGGCGCCGTCTTTATACGGAGGGTACGATTACACCCCGGATATGTTGAATGAGCGCGACGACATGTTGCTTGTGGACAAGCACGACGAGGCGCTGAAGGTGTTGCCCACGATTTTCTCGGAGGAAGGGTATTCTTGCACAGTCGTCAATCCGTCGCTTGCCGGGTACAGCTATTTTCCGGATTTGAGTATTTTCGATGACATCGAAAATACCGAAGCATATAACACGCTCTTTAAGTATTCGCCGTTTGTTTTCGGTGAGAGTTACGAATATACAATCAAGCATAATCTGTATTGCTACAGTCTGTTCAGATGCGCGCCGGTTGCGTTGCAAAGAATGCTATATAACAACGGTCTTTACAATGAGACATCCGAGGACGACAGTATGTACGCACAGCAGGTTGCAACCGACAGGTCAAACGCATACGGGTGGGATTCTTTGAATATATCCGAGTATTACACATTGGATGCGATTGAGTCTATGACGCAGATTGACGACGGCGACAGTTGCAATTATCTGGTGTTTGCTTCCAAACTTGCACACGACCCTGCGCTTTTGCAGGAACCGGAATATGTTCCGGCGGAAGTGGTGGACAACACAGAATTTGATGCCGCAAACGAAGACAGGTTTACCGTTGACGGCAGATTTATGGACACGGGAAATTACCTTATGATGGAACACTACCATGTAAATATGGCTTCGTACCTTCTTCTGGCGGAGTGGTTCGACTACCTGCGCGAGGAAGGTGTGTACGATAACACGAGGATAATAATTGTGTCCGACCATGGTTACTATCAGTTACAGTTTGAAGAGTTGAAGGGCGGTAAAATTGAGCATATTGAAGACGGTGAACTTCTGACGTCGCTGCTTATGTTCAAGGACTTCGGCAGCGCCGGATTTACGGTGGACGATACTTTCGCAACCTCTGCCGAGACCCCGTATCTGGCGACAAAAGATTTGATAGAAAACCCGGTTAATCCGTACACCGGCAACTCCATCAGGAGCGAGCTCGGCGCAGAGAGCCAGTTGGTTTTCGTGGATATCTACGATTGGGACCTCACCAAAAACAACGGCACAAAATTCCTGCCCGGAGACTGGTACACGATTTATGGCGACATCTGGGACTCCGACGGCTGGGTCTACGAAGGGAAATGGTGATTCTTATGTTTAATCTTTACATAGACCCCGGCACCGGAAGCATGCTTTTCACCGTCCTCATCGGTGCGGTGAGCGCGGTTGTCTACCTGATCCGCACCGCAATCCTCAAAATCAAATACGGCGCCGGCAAGAAGGCCGACAAAAACAAAATCCCATTCGTAATCTACTCCGACTCCAAGAGATACTGGACAACATTCAAGCCCATCTGCGACGAGCTCGAAAAGAGAAGCATCGACACCGTCTTCTACACGGCATCCCCCGACGATCCGGCGCTGTCCTGCGAATACGAACACATCAAAACCGAATTCATCGGTGAAGGTAATAAGGCCTTCACCAAACTGAACATGTTAAATGCCGGCCTCGTTTTCTGCACGACCCCGGGCCTCGACGTTTTGCAGTGGCGCCGCTCGAAATCCGTCGACTTTTATGTTCACATCATGCACGCCCCGCGCGATGCGGCTTCGTACAGAATGTTTGAACTCGACTATTTCGATGCGATCCTTTTCTCGGGCCGGGTTCAGATTGACCAGGTCAGGGAACTGGAAGCGCTCCGCGGGCTCCCTGCCAAAGAACTTAAAATCGTCGGCATCCCTTACATGGACGACATGCTCAAGCGATATGAAAAATACAAGGCCGAACATCCCGTTTCAGATAACGCCGGCAAAACAACGGTCCTGCTCGCCCCGTCCTGGGGACAAACGAGCCTGCTGGTTAAATACGGCGAGTCGATGCTCACCAAATTAACCGAGACCGGCTACAACCTGATAATAAGACCGCACCCGCAGTCCCTGACCGCGGACAAGGAAGTCATCGACAAACTCACCGCCATGTTTCCGGATTCGGACACGCTGCGGTGGGATAAAAACCCCGACAATTTCGAATCCCTGGTTGAGGCCGACATCATGATCTCCGACTTCTCCGGTGTCATGCTTGACTTCGCCCTGGTCTTTGATAAGCCCGTTATATATGCCGACGTCGAATTTGACAAAGGCCAGTACGACTACTATTTCCTCAAAGAAGAGCCGTGGTCCCTGACAATGCTTCCCACCATCGGAACATGCCTGACGCAGGAAAACGCAGCGGACATCACAACCCTCATCGAATCGGCCCTCACCGGCGAAAACTTCGCAGAAGGGCGCGCCAAAGCCCGCGAAGACATCTGGCAATGCGTCGGGCGCGGCGCTGTCAACACCGTCGATTTTCTCGAAAACAAACTCAAAGATCTGCAAACCGAAGATTAATAACGATACACCCGGTCCGCGACGGACATGGTGGAGTCGCGGTGCGAAATCAGGATGAAGGTTTTGTGAGATTTCGCGTTTTCCAGCGATCGCAGAATTATGCCCTCGGACATGGCGTCAACATTGCTTGTGGGTTCGTCGAGCAGGATGAGTTCGGCGCCGCTTAAGAATGCGCGAGCCAGGCCGATTCGTTGTTTTTCGCCGGCCGACAGTCGCCCGCCCAATTCTCCGACAGGCGTGTCGTACCCGGAAGGCAGGCTCATTATGAAGTCGTGAACGGAGGCCATGCGGCAGGCCTCATAAAGTTCTTCGTCTCCGGCATCGGGCTTTGCGATCAGCAGATTTTCGCGAACGGTTACATTAAAAAGATAAGTGTCCTGAGATACCATGGTCACATTTTGAAGGAGGCTTTCCGTTCTGATTCGATCCACGTCCGATCCGTTGTAAGAGATAAGGCCGGCGTTCTTCGGGAAGAATCTTAAAAGGAGTTCGAGGAGCGTGGACTTTCCGCAACCGCTCGGGCCCTCGATGCCGACAATCTCACCTTTTTTCACAGAGAAGGAGACGCCGTCCAAAACTTTTGTATTTCCCTGCGGATAAATGAATTCAAGGTTTTCGACGGTGAGCTTTTCAAAATCGAAATCGGCCCCGTCGGTTATTTCTTTAACAAGCGGTTCTTCTTCCATGATGTCGAGGACACGGTCGCCGCTCGCGAAAGTCTGCGTCAGATTCGCGGGAAGATTCGCGAGGCTCAAAACCGGACCGAAGCTTCCGAAAACTGCCACAACTCCGATTAGCATGGTGCCGGTATCAAGTCTTCCGCAGGAGATACAGGAAAGGCCCGCAAAGAGAGCAAGCAGGATAAAGACCGAGACTGAAAGTGAGCCTATGCAGGAGGCGAGTACCGCATCGGTTTTGATTTTTTTCGTCTGTTCAAGGAGTTTGTCCGACCTGCGGTTTACTTCGTCTTTCCGGGGTTTGTCGGCGCCGTAGCGGATAAGTTCCCCGATGCCTTTGATGCTGTCCAGAAAATACGCATTGAAGGAAGCGAAATTTTCTCTGTATTCGGCTCCCGCTTTGCGGTTAATTTTCTGGAAGATAACAGGCTCGATGACACCGATTGTCAGGTAGCCGGCAAGGGAAACGAGAGATATCCTGATATCGGATGCGAGCCATGAGAAAAGGAAGACAAAGATTCCGTTCATGAGAGCAATGCAGACAGGGGAGATTGTGTGCGCGTAGAACACCTCGAGCGTCTCGATGTCGGAGGTGATCATGGCGATGATGCTGCCTTTTTCTTTCGTCTCAAGCTTCGCGGGGCATAGCCTTCGAAGCGCGCCGAAAAGTTTGTCCCGGAGCACAGCGAGCATTTTAAACGCTATATAATGATTCGAATATTGCTCGGCAAAACGGAGAGCGCCGCGCAAAAGCCCGAAAACAATACACATTGCGATAATCGCGCCGTAAGACAGAGGAACCGCCGCGCCCAGGGCTTTTGCAACGGCCACGGCGCCCAACAGGGTCACTGACAGCGCAAGAATCGATCCGACGACACCGCCTGTGACCGCCAGAGCAATAATTCCCGTAAGACTTCCGATTAAAGACAAAAGTTTAACGACAATAACGGGCCACGGTCTGGTCCTTGAAGGAGAAGATGAGGCAGGAATTTCAGCGGAATCTTGCGTCACACCGGAGGCTTTCGAGAGAGGCGCTGCCTCGTGCTGCGCCGTGCCGTTGTACTCAAGCGCTTTTTGCGTTTTGTACATCTCGGAATATCCGCTGCAAAGATTTATCAATTCATCGTGTGTGCCTGCTCCGGCCACGCGTCCGTCTTCGATGTAATAGATGCGGGAGGCGAGGCGAACGTTTTCGAGGCGGTGGGAAATGACGATAACCGTCTTTGCCGAAGCGAGTTTATAAACAGCGTCCATAATAATCTTTTCGCTTTCGACATCGATGTTGGATGTGGCTTCATCGAGAATGTAAACATCCCTGTCCGAGGCAAGGGCTACCGCAAGGCAAAGGCGCTGGCGCTGGCCGCCGGACAGATTCGAAGCGTCCTCGGAAATGATGCTGTCAAGCCCGCCCCTTTGCCGGATTACATCGTCCATGGAAACAGAGCCGAGAGCCTTATAAATTTCTTCGTCGGTAATGTTGGGATTTGCCAAGCGGAAATTGTTGCGCACGGACTCGTGGAAAAGATATGTGTTGTAGCTTATAGCCGCTATGTGCGAGAAGTAGTTTTCGCGACTAAGGGAAGAAATGGCACGCCCGTTTGCGGTGACGTGTCCTTCCTGCGGCAGGAGCCTGCCTTCGAGGAGTCCCACGATTGTGGACTTGCCGCACCCGCTTTTGCCCACGATTCCCGTAAGTTTTCCTGGAGAAAAAACCAGCGACGCGTCCCTGATAACCGGGGTGGATTTATCGTACGAAAAAGTCACGCCGCTGAGTTCAAGCGTAATCCCTTTGTCCGGATTCGGAATGTCGCCGTCGCCCCATTGCGGCTCTTGCATATCAAGCAGGTTCATGAGTTTTTTCCCTGCGCTCGCCCCGTTCATTGCCACATGAAATGCCGAGCCGAAAGCGCGCAAGGGGAGGAAGAAGTCCACGGCCACGAGCACGATAAAAAGAGCCTTGTAAGGTGACAGGCCCCAGAGGTTCATGCTTAAGATTGCGGCCGCGATTCCGAGCGCCGCGCCCCCGTACGCCACCGTATCCATAATTGTCGTGCTCGCCAGTTGCATGACCAGGACCTTCATCGTTACCTTCCGAAATTCCTCGGAACTTTCGTTCAGCTTTTTATGCCACAGGGAATCTGCGCGAAAAACTTTAAGTACTTCCAAGCCGCTGACCCCGTCCAGGAATTCACCGCCCATGGAAATATATTTGTCCCAGTATTTCGCGAAAATTTTCTTCGCGTACCGGGACACCGCGATAATCGATATCGGGATGAGCGGCACCAACAAAATCAGAACAACGGCTGATTGAGGGCATACGGGAAGACAGATAAAAAACAAAATAATAGGCGCGAGCATGCAGTAGAAAAACTGCGGAATGTACGAGGAATAGTAAAGATCCAGCTGTTCGATTCCCTCAAGACAAACCTGCGTCAAACCCGCCATGCCGAGATCCGAAGAAGACGACGCACCGAGGCGGGTGATTTTCTCATACGCTTTGGCGCGAAGCTCCTTTTTGGCATACCGCCCGAGCTTATCTTTTAATTTGCCGGAGGCAAAATCAAACACAAAGCGCAGACAGATAAACACGCCTGCAATTAAGAAATAAATCCGATCGGGTCCCGCAACAAGCTCTACGATGCAATAAGTAACGCCGACGCCGCAAAGCATTGCCAAAACCATAAGTCCGACAACAAAGAACAAATACTTCCGGCTTTCTCCCAATAGTTTCAACAACTTTTTATCTATCATTTTTCTGCCTCTTATTTTTGATAACCGCCGCCACATGTGACAGCGCAAACACGGGATGCGAGAAAAGCATACGGGGCCCGGAATATCTCATCACCGCGCGAATTTTATCTCTCATCTCCGGCTTATAGCAATGCACGCTGCAAACAGAACAGAATGTTTTATTCGATTTAAACGGGCACTTATCCAACCGGAAAAGCGCATACTCGGTAAGCTCCCGGCATTCGGGACACACAGTATCCCCGCGCGTTTTGTGGTGACCGTGGCAATACGTGCGAATCATGAAAGGAATGAGATCTTTCTCACGCTGCCAATGTTTAAGATTGTCTTCTGATTTCTGTTTCAACCGAAATCTCCGTTAAATAAATATAAGACATGTTAGCAGAAACTAACACTGAGAAACATAACATTTGATTTAAATGTGATGCAAATGTCGAGGCGACGGCGGGACAAAGTGTAAACGTTTCCAAGAAAATAACAGCAATTTACATGGATAAACTGCACAAAAAGCGCAACAAATTGTTGTTGCGAGTCTACAAAAAGACGGCAAAATAGCAAATTTCGGTTGAAAAACGAAAATTTCAAACCTATAATCCCAAGCATGACAAATGGAAACTTTTGTAAACGTTTCCACAAAAACACAAAACAAGAGCAGTTTTAGAGGAGGACTTTAACTATGAAAACCAAATGGCTTGCAATTGCAACAGCAACAGCAATGTCAATGACAATGTTTGCCGGATGTTCAAACACAGATTCAGACAGCGGCGATTCGTCCAAGGGCGGAAAGGTATACTACTTAAACTTCAAGCCCGAGGCTGACGAGCAGTGGCAGAGCCTTGCCGCGGCTTACACAGAGGAGACGGGTGTTGAGGTAACAGTTGTTACCGCAGCTTCCGGTGAATATGAAACAACATTGCAGTCCGAGATGGGCAAGAGCGATGCTCCTACCTTGTTCCAGGTTAACGGACCTGTCGGACTTGCCAACTGGAAGGATTATTGCTATGACCTTTCCGGCTCCGACATTTACGCAAACCTCACATCCGACTCCTTCGCTTTGAAGGACGGCTCTCAGGTTCTGGGTATCGGTTACGTTATCGAGTCTTACGGCATCATCACAAACAAGACCCTTCTTGAGAAGGCAGGCTATACAATCGACGACATCGATTCGTTCGAGGATCTGAAGAAGGTTGCAGAGGACATCACGGCAAGAAGCGCTGAGCTCGGATTTGCGGCTTTCACATCCGCAGGTATGGACAGCTCTTCCGACTGGAGATTTAAGACACACCTGGCAAACCTTCCCATCTATTTTGAGTATCAGGCAGACGGAATTTCTTCCACATCCGCTATCAAGGGCACATACCTTGACAACTACAGAGCAATCTGGGATCTGTACATCAACAACTCCACATGCGATGCTTCCGAGCTGGCTTCGAAGACCGGTGACGACTCCAGAAACGAGTTCCTCGCAGGAGAGGCTGTTTTCTTCCAGAACGGTTCCTGGGAATACACAAACCTTGTAACAGATGACAGCGGTTTCACGGATGACGATCTGGCTATGATCCCGATCTATGTCGGCGCAGGCGATGAAGCAAACCAGGGCCTTTGCACAGGTACAGAGAACTACTGGTGCGTAAACAAGAACGCTTCGGCGGCTGACATTCAGGCAACTCTTGATTTCATCAACTGGTGCACATCTTCCGACAAGGGTGTTGAGGCTATGGCAAACGAGATGGGCTTCACGATTCCTTTCAAGACCGCGGTTGAATCCAACAACGTTTTCGTTGCTCAGGACGCAGCTTACACAGCGGCAGGCAAGACCCCCGTATCCTGGAACTTCACAACAATGCCTTCCGAAGAGTGGAAGAACGGTGTCGGCACAGCTCTTACAATGTACGCCGCAGATCAGACCGATGACAACTGGGCAGGCGTCGTAAGCGCATTCGTCGACGGATGGGCAACAGAGTACGCTCTTGCAAACGAAGCTTAAAAACAATGTTCCCCAAATAAGGTTTTAACAGTTTGTAGGGACGGGCGTGGGTTTTCCGACCTGCCCGTCCCTTTTTTCGAAAAAGGTAAAGTCAAATGAACAAATCAATAAAAAAATTCTCTCCGATATTTCTTATCCCCACTCTGGCGGCATTTGTTATCGGATTCATAGTACCGTTCATAGAGGGCGTGTATCTGTCGTTTTGTGAGTTTATGACGGTGCGCGACGCAAAGTTTGTGGGACTTAAGAATTTCAAATACGCTCTGGCGGACGCCGAATTCGGAGACGCATTCTGGTTCACCGTGGTATTCGCGGTCGTGGCGGTTCTTCTCATAAATTTCGGAGGCTTGGGGCTTGCCGTGCTCCTGACCCGTAATCTTAAGGGAACCAACATTTTCAGAACGATTTTCTTCATGCCGAACCTCATAGGAGGCATCGTTCTGGGATACATCTGGCAGATCCTGATTAACTGTGTTCTGTCGCTTGTGGGGCAGCCTCTGCTTGCACTCAATTCCACCGCCGGCTACTGGGGCCTTATCATTCTCATGTGCTGGCAGCAGATGGGATACATGATGATTATCTATATAGCGGGCCTGCAAAATGTTCCCGACAGCGTTTTGGAAGCGGCGAAAATCGACGGTGCCAACGACTGGACAACCTTCTGGAAAATCAAGTTCCCGATGATCATGCCGTCCGTAACAATCTGCTTCTTCTTAACCCTTACAAATTCGTTTAAGTTGTTCGACCAGAACTTAGCCCTCACCGGCGGCGAGCCGAACCACGCAACCGAGCTCCTTGCACTTAACATTTACAACACGTTCTATGCAAGATCGGGCCTGCAGTGGAAGGGTTACGGTCAGGCAAAAGCTTTGATTTTCTGTGCACTCGTAATCGTGATTTCGCTTATCCAGCTTAAGGCCACCAAGTCGAAGGAGGTTGAGCAGTAATGAAAGAAAGACGCAAAAAGATCAACACCGTATGGACCATAATCCTGACAGTCCTTGCAATCGCGTTTGTCTATCCGGTGTTCATGATTCTCATAAACTCCTTCAAAACGGAGAGGGCAATCAGCACGAGCACTGTTTTCGAGCTGCCCGGGGCTGACACCTTCACAGGCTTTTCAAACTACGTAACGGCATTAACATCCCAGGGCTTTTTCCAAAGCTTTTGCTACAGCCTTCTGATAACGGTTACATCCGTGGCGGTGATTTTGATTTGCTGCTCGATGTGCGCATGGTACATCACGAGGGTGAAGAATATTTTCACGAGCCTTCTGTACTACCTGTTTACGTTTTCGATGGTTGTACCCTTCCAGATGGTAATGTTCACGCTCTCGCAGACCGCGGACAGGCTGGGCCTTAACAAGCCGTGGAATATTTTCATTATCTATCTGGGCTTTGGCGCGGGCCTTGCGGTGTTCATGTTCGCAGGGTTTGTGAAGTCGATTCCTTATGAGATTGAAGAGGCTGCGGCAATAGACGGGTGCAACCCCATCCAGACTTTTTTCCTGGTGGTTTTCCCGATCTTGAAGCCCACTCTGATTTCCGTCGCAATCCTTGAGGCGATGTGGGTCTGGAACGACTATCTCCTGCCGACGCTCGTGCTTGACATCAAGAAATACAAGACGATTCCGATGCTCATCCAGTACTTCCGAGGAAGCTACGGCAAGGTTGAGATGGGCCCGATGATGGCGAGCATCATGATGACCGTAATCCCGATCATCGTCGTCTACCTCCTGGGTCAGAAGTACATCATCAAGGGCGTCTCCGAGGGTGCCGGAAAATAAGTGTAAACGTTTTCACGAAAATAGGTTTATAATAAAAACCTATAAATACCTTCCGGAGGGGAGATCTCACCTTGACCATTAAAGACATCGCAAAAGAATCAGGCTACTCCATAGGGACGGTGTCCCGGTGCTTAAACAACCGCCCGGGCACTTCTCCCGAAGCCCGAAAAAAGATAATGGAGGTAGTGGAGAAATACCACTTCAGGCTGAACACCAACGCCCAGAACCTGAAATCCTCGGGCGGCAACGAGATAGCGATATTGGTCAAGGGTACGCACAACATGCTTTTCGCAAGTATTGTCGAGTATTTGCAGGGGACCCTTAAGCAAAAAGGATACGTCTCGAACGTCTTTTATTTCGACGAGGACGACAACGAGGTCGAGCATGCGGCGAAAGTGTGCTCTGAGAATAAAGTCGGCGGAATCCTGTTCCTAGGAAGTTACAGTCTGTATTTCAAAGAACGTTTTTCCGACATCAAGGTTCCGTGCGTGCTGGTAACGAACAATGCCGAGGATTTGGGCTTCGAGCTCCTCTCGAGTGTTTCCACGGACGACGCCGAAGCCGCATCCTATGCGGTGAGACAACTGGTGGCGTACGGCCACACGAAGATAGGAATCCTGGCCGGTAAACAGGCCGAGTCGGAGCCGGCGCAGAACAGAATGAGAGGCGTGCGCGAGGCACTCGAAGAATTCGGCCTGGATATCGCGGACATGCCCTACGAAGAGGCGTACTACACACCGGCATCCGGCTACACGGCGATGCAGAGAATGCTTAAAGGCAATACCGGATTAACCGCGGTTTTCGCGATGTCCGACGCGATGGCAATCGGCGCGGTACGCGCAATCTGCGATGCGGGGCTTAAGGTCCCGGACGACATTTCCGTGATGGGCTTCGACGGCCTTGACATCGGCAACTACATGAACCCGCGCCTTACGACCGTGAGGCAACACTCGGAGAGAATAGCGCAGCGAAGCGTTGAGATCCTGATAGACTGCATGGCCGGAAGGAGCGGCGCAATCCACGAGATCGAGCCTTTCCATCTCGTGCCGGGCGAGAGCGTCCGTAAAATTTAATCTGTAAGAAAGAAGTTAATACATATATGAGAAAAAGCGGCGTTTTGATGCACATCACATCGTTGCCGTCCGAATACGGCGTCGGCACGATGGGAAAAGCTGCATACGATTTTCTGGACTTCCTGCACGACGCGGGCCAGAGCTACTGGCAAATCCTGCCGGTGGCCCCGACAGGCTACGGCGACTCCCCGTACCAGACCACGTCGACGTTTGCGGGCAACCCATACTTCATCGACCTCGATATGTTGGAAGAAGAAGGGCTCTTGAGCAAAAAGGACTACGCAGACAAAAACTGGGGAGATAACCCGGAGCTTGCCGACTATGGCAAACTCTACGAACAAAGAACTGATGTCCTCGGAATTGCCGCGGACAACTTCCTTAAAAATCCCACAGGCAAATACGCGGAATTCAAAGAGAAAAATTCCTGCTGGCTAGACGACTACGCGCTTTTTACGGCAATCAAAAAAGAGCGGGGACAGAGGCCTTGGAATGAGTGGCCCGAAGCTCTCAAAGTCAGAGAAAAAGACGCGCTTTCAAAATTCGAAAAGGAACACGCAACGGAAGTAGAAAGAAACAAAGTCATTCAGTATTTCTTTGCGGACCAGTGGAAAAAACTCCACGAATACGCAAACCAAAAAGAAATCCAAATAATCGGCGACGTCCCGATTTACTGCGCCTACGACTCGGTCGAGTGCTGGGCACACCCGGAGCTTTTCCTTTTGGACGAAAATCTAAGCCTCAAAGAGGTCGCCGGCTGCCCGCCGGATGCCTTTGCCGAAGGAGGCCAGCGCTGGGGCAACCCGCTCTACGACTGGGACTACCACGGGAAGACCAAATACGAATGGTGGATCGGCAGAATCTTCTACCTTTGCAGACTCTACGATGTCCTGAGAATCGACCACTTCCGCGGGTTCGACTCCTACTACGCCATCCCGGCCGAGAGAGAAGACGCCAGAGTCGGAGAGTGGAGAGAAGGCCCCGGCATCAAGCTTTTCCGGGCACTCGAAAACCGCTACGGCAAACAGAAAATCATCGCCGAAGACTTAGGATTTCTCACAGACTCGGTTCGCAAACTTCTCAAGGACAGCGGCTTCCCCGGCATGAAAATCCTGCAGTTCGGCTTCGACATCCGTGAGGGTTCGCACTCCGACTACCTCCCTCACAGATATGTCGAAAAATGCATTGCTTACACGGGCACCCACGACAACGACACTATCAACGGTTGGATTGAAGACGCTGACGACAATATAAGGCAGTGTGCCTGCGAATACCTGAATATTGATGACATCAAGGCGGCAAACATCGCGGCAATGAAAGCCCTTTGGGCTTCACCTGCGGGCATCGCCATCGTCCAGGCGCAGGACCTCCTGGGTTTGGGCAGTGCATCCCGCATGAACATCCCCGCCATCCCTGACGGCAACTGGCGTTGGCGCGCTAAATCCGGTGCTTTCACCGAAGACATGGCAAAACAATTAAACCGCCTGATGCTCCTCTACGAACGCCGCCCGGACGAACTCACGGAAGAAGAACAATAAATTTCATATGGTGCAGATTCTCACAAAAATCTGCACCCGAATCTGCACCCAAAAATCTTGTGACAATTTATTCACTACAAACCTGGTCTCAGTAGCATGTGTATAGTTCCGCAGTTCTAGCAAAATCGGCTATTGCAACTTTGCTAAACTACGTCTAGCAAAGTCCGAAGGGCTTGTAATGCCCTTCGGACTAATTTCTTTCAATAAAGAAATAAGTTTGTGTTAGAAATCAACTCGTGGTTTTGAAGATGGCAGAAGAAAACAGTAAGAAGGTTGCAATCAGCAATTCTATGGAAAAAAGCATTGCCAAAGCAATGGATTTGATGCTTGATGAAATCTACCTGGAGAAAAACACACGTGTGTTGGTGCGCCCCAAGGAGTCGGTACTTAAAGGCCTGATTCCGATAATTATGTATTTTTCCCTGTTGATAACTGCACTTGTTAATTCCGATGTAATTGCAAATGCCTTATCTATAACAACTAAAGAGGTTGTATTTTTAATATTCGCTGTTTTTGTGATTGCGGCAATTGTTTGTCTTAAACCTCTAGCCATATGGATGATTTTGATGTACCAAAGATTTGCGCCTACCAAGGTTCGAATGGCGTGTTTCTTTGAACCAAGTTGTTCCGAATATATGAAACTGGCAATAGAAAAATATGGTTTGATTCGGGGAATCATTAAAGGTTGTGACAGACTTGGTAGGTGCCATTTCCCGAATCACGGAAAAGATTATCCGTAATAGGGAGGAGTTGGCAGAATGGCTTTTCAACCTGCGGTATGCAGTCAATGCGGCGGAAGAATAAAGGTAGATGATGTTGATTTGAATGGATTTGCTACCTGTGAATTTTGCGGCACATCACACAAAATCATAGATATCATTACTGTAGAAGGACTTCCTACGGCAAAAACGTATCTCGATAACGCCAACCGGGCTATGGAAGACGGACAGACTGATTCGGCTATGAAGTACTTCAAGAAAGTACTGGAGATAAAACCAAATTGTCATGAAGCTTTTTGGGGGATGTATCTATGCCAGAGTGCCATCGATAAATACTATGGGTATAAGGATAAATATGGCAATAAAGGACCGTTGGTTCGCGCACAATTAATGTCGGATGCATTGAATAAATATGCATATCGTGCAATACAGTATGCCCCGAATGATATAGCTGCATATTATCGCGGGAAGATTTCAGCTGACGAAAATTATGTTTCGAAAGCTCGCGGCGGAACGTTTGATAAAAAGCAGACATCTCTAACGGGTAAAAAACAAAGCGGTTGCTACATAGCTACCTGTGTTTACGGGTCCTATGATTGCGATGAAGTTTTTCAACTAAGACGGTTTCGGGACGAAAAATTATCCACCACTCCAATCGGAAGATTTTTGATAAGTCTTTATTACACCTTAAGTCCGTCAATGATTAAGCATATACAACGGGACTCATTTTTGGAAGATAACATACGAGTATTTCTTGATTGGTTTCGCAAGAGATTTTGCGGAGATGATAGCGACCGCAATTCTTTATAAACATAAAACGGAGGTAATGTTATGCAGTATAAGACAGTTGCAGGTCCGATAGGACTTGTCATACAGAAAAAAGACAGTTATGCCGAAGCCGTAAGACAATATGCGGCAATAATAGATCAAGAAGCCGTAGGCGGATGGGAATTATTATTGATACAGGAGATTCCCGTTACTAAAAATAAAGGTTGTATGGCCGGTTGTTTAGCCTCAATGGGTATTGGTGAAAAGTACGAACATATGACTTTTAATATGCTGGTTTTTAAGAAGGAAGACTGATATTTTTCGGATAGCTATCGTCCGGCTTATCATTCTGCGTTCTAATTTTTAATAACAACAGCAAGTCCCTGAATTGGTATTCAGGGACTTCTATTTGAATGTCAGAATAAATCGCTGTGCGTCCCAGTTCTTGTGAGATATAAGATCAGGTTGTTTCCGTCAATCTCGTAAATAAGTAGCCAATCAGGTGCGATGTGGCATTCTCGGCAACCTGCGTAGTCGCCTGAAAGCATATGATCTTTGTTCCTTTCCGGTAACTGTTCTCCTGCAGCCAGAGTTTTAATAACATCTGTCAATAAGGAAACATTGAATCCGCGTCTTTTTATACGTTTCAAATCTTTCTGAAATCTTGCAGTTGGCCTTATGTTATACATCTCGGAGCAAATCCTCCATCATTTGATCGACATCGGAATATGTTTTGCCGATACTCGGGTCGGCTTTCATTTTTTCAACTTCCAAGATTGCTTCGATTGTCTCAGCGTTAGGGGATTCTCCACCGATTTCAAACGGTATTCTGTATTCACGCACAACCTTACGTGCAAAAATATTGAACGCTGTTGTCATAGTCATCCCCATATCATTACAGAATGCCTCAAACTGTTTTTTTAAGTCCGCGTCCATACGAATATTGATGTTAGTATTTGCCATATATATCAACTCCCTTCATTTATATACATTGTAATAACAATTATTTACACTGTCAATAAAATAACACGTTGCGTTATAGCAAATCACTTTAATGAAACACCACAAATCACTTTAACTAAACACCGCAAATCACTTTAAAAGTTCTCGAAAACGCTTTATAATAAGGCTGTTCACCAAAAACAAAGGAACGGGAATAAATATGGATTACAAAAAGAGAACAGCAGATAAATTATTGGAAGAAAAACTGGATGCCTTCGGTGCTGTTTTGATTACCGGCCCAAAAGGATGCGGCAAGACAACAACCGGCAAGCAGAAGGCCAAAAGTTATATTGAATTTCAGGACGAGGACGTCAGGGAAAATCTGTTGGCAGTGGCGAAAAATCAGCCGTCCAGACTTTTAATCGGTGATAAGCCGCGTCTCTTCGACGAGTGGCAGGATGCTCCCAAAATCTGGGGTGCCGTAAGAAAATCGGTGGATGACGAACAGAAGAACGGACTTTACATTTTGACGGGATCGACATCCCAAACGGTTGATACTCCCCACACGGGAACGCTCAGGATTTCGGAACTTAAAATGTATCCCATGAGCCTTTTTGAAAGTGAAGAATCAACAGGTGAGATAAACATTATCGGTTTATTCGACAATCCCGATCAATTTGATGGTTGCCGTTCAAACATGACTGTCGACGACATAATATTTGCGATTTGCCGCGGGGGATGGCCGAGAGCGGTAACAAATCCCAACAGAAATGCTTCACTGAAAATTGCACAGGAACTTTTCAGACAAACATATAATGTTGATATTTCACACGTTGATGGAAAAAAACGTAATGCCTCATGGGCCGAAACAATACTTCGTTCGTATGCGAGAAATATCTGCACAACAGCAGATACAAAAACTATCTTCAAAGATGTTGCGACCAACACAGGAATATCCGAAGCAACATTTCACGATTACATAAATGCGTTGGAAAAGTTGTTTATTGTTGAGGACATTGAAGCCTGGTCTCCGTCAATAAGATCCAAGAGCGCCATACGTGCTTCAAAGAAGAAAAATCTCATAGATCCGTCCATTGCCGTTGCAGCCCTCGGAATCGGTCCCGAATATTTCAACACGGATTTCAAAACGCTGGGTTTCCTGTTCGAATCGCTTTGCATAAGGGATCTCAAAATATATTCGTCTCCGGCAGGTGGCAGAATGTCTTACTATCGTGACCGCTACGGTTTGGAGGCCGACGGTGTTTTGCACCTGGAAGACGGAAGATACGCGCTTATCGAGTTCAAGTTGGGGAGCAACGAGATTGAAGAAGGCGCAAAGCATCTCAACGAAATAGAAGCGCTGGTCCAAAAACACAACGAAAAAGAAAAGCAGGTCCCTTTAAGACTTCCGGATTTGAAATTAATCATAACCGGCACTGAATACGGTTACAAACGCGATGACGGGGTTCTGGTACTTCCAATCGGATGCCTCAGATAATTTAAAGATAACTCAAATCTCGAAAAGGATTTCCGCAAGGAAATCCTTTTTTGGTTGTTCTTGCGTTGCCCGCAAAAAATATCCGAGATTTTGGGGATAAAACAAAAGAGTTGACGTTTATATACATGAAGGGAAAATCAATCTCTTTTGCAAATATAAGACAGAAGGAGGGCATTAATATGCACGATGAGAAAAAACTGAAAGAGTTGGCAAAAATGTTGTCAGAATGGTTGGAAAGTGGCGATCCGGCACTCAAATCGCTGGGGATACTCACACATATGCTGAGTTTGTTCGATGATGAGATTTCCCCTGAAGAAAAGGAAATCATGGAACGCATCAAAGCGACATTGGATACGAATGGACTCACGTACATATATGACGAAGACAAGCCAAAAGATCTGGTAATCGGAGCCACGAATGACACCGACATCACCGTTGCGATTAATGTATTTTTACAGAACGGGAAAGTGATTTTAAGACTTTCTTTCCCTTTCAAGGTGCAGACCAACGCAATTCCGCTTCTGAGCATGTATATGGCCGAGTTCAACAAGAACAAGGCTTATACCATTCTCGGGCTCGATCCTTATGACGGGGAAGTTTTTATGCACTACACAGATGCTCTCTCCGATCCGAAGTTGTTTGATGAGACCGCTTTTTTTACATGCGTGATGACCTTTATCAGTGTGGCTTTTGATATATATACAAAACTTGCCGGTCTTTCAATGGGGGTGGTATCCGACAGCGAACACGCAAAGTATAAGAAATTGCTTGAACTGTCGCTTGACACATTGAACGGAGACTTTGACGATACCAACATTACTTACGGCACCGAAGACCTCAGCCCCGGAGAGGACGATGAGTGATTTTAAAGTTGCGCGAAAAAACTGTGGTCACGGCTTTTCGGGGCGCGAAAAGACTTGCCGGGGGTTTGTAGGAATGTTTTCGCGTATGGTAAAATCATGAAAAAAATATCGGAGGTGCCCGGATGAAGAAAAGACTTGTGACGAGAAGTGATTTTGACGGACTTGTTTGCGCGATGTTGCTCAAGGAAATCGATCTTATTGACGAGATAAAGTTTGTGCATCCCAAAGATGTGCAGGACGGAAAGATTGACTTAAGTGAGAATGACATCACGACAAACCTGCCGTACGATCCGAGGGCGGGGCTTGTTTTCGATCACCACGAAAGTGAGACGATTCGAAATGCTCAGGTCGACGCGGGAGATAAGTACATTATCGATCCGCACGCGAAATCCGCGGCGCGCGTTGTGTATAACTACTACGGCGGGGCCGAGACGTTCAAGAACGTAAGCGATGAGATTATGACCGCGGTCGACAAGGCCGACTCGGCGGACTTTACGAAGAGCGAGATTTTGTATCCCACCGGATGGGTTCTGATGAATTTCATTATGGATGCCAGAACGGGTCTGGGGAGATTCCACGACTTCAGAATTTCCAATTATGAGTTGATGATGGAACTGATTGATTTCTGCGTAAACCACGGTATCGAGGATGTTCTGAATCTGCCGGACGTCAGAGAGAGAGTCGATGTTTATTTCGACCAGCAGAAAAGATTCAAAGATCAGCTGCAACGCTTAACAAAGATTCACGACAAGGTCGCGGTTATCGATCTGAGGGATCAGGAGATTATTTACGCGGGCAACAGATTCATGGTTTACGCGATGTGGCCCGAGGTCGAAATTTCAGTGCACGTCGCGTGGGGCTTTAAGAAGCAGAATACCGCGGTTATGATCGGAAAGTCGATTATAAACCGCGCATCGCAGGTTAACATCGGCGAGATTTGCTACACCTACGGCGGCGGCGGACATGCAAATGCCGGCACATGTCAGATAGATAACGACAAAGTCGACGAGTTGCTGCCGACGATTATCGAGCAGTTAAATGGCTGAATTTGAGGTCCTTCGGGGCGGGAATTTCAAGCGCAGATATTTAGAGGAAATCATGAGCATCGACGCGCGCGTGTATGAGCCGCGCTATGTCGGTGAACTCAAAAACATGCAGGCGCGCTACGATGCCGAGAACAATTCTTTCGTTGCAATCAGAACGGAAGGCGCGATAGTAGGCTACATAAATTTCTTTCCCGTTACGGACAGCCTCTGGGACGATATCACAAAAGACGGGACGGTTATCCGCGACGACGACATAAGGCCCGATGAAATAAGGCCTTACACGACAGCGGCGGGGAACCGTCTCTTTATTATTTCCGTCGTGATATTGGAGGAGTACCGGTGCAGGGAATCCGTCGTCGCGCTGACCGACGGCTTCATTGACTGCCTGAATGAACTGGAAGAAGGCGGATATAAGATTGAGGCGATTGCCGGCACCGCGGTGTCGCCGGACGGCAAGAAGTTCATGACGCAGAGACGCTTTTACGAGAGGCGCGAGGTCGGAGACTTGCCCGGGGGTGAGGGCAACGACACCGTTTTCGTTTGCGAGGGCGGTATGCTGCGAAATTTCATGGGCGGGAAGTGGTACTACAAAAAAAGATACCAAGATGATTTGTACATGGTGGTGCCCTTTGCCGACAACCCCATTTTTTCGAAAACGGAAGAAATAAAGGCGCGCTGCGAAGGGCAGGAGATTCCGGAAGAGGCGTGTTTCCTGATTGATGCTTTCAACGACTGCCTTGAGTACGAATGCAATCCGTCCGTGGTCGCGGGTATTGAGAATATTTACTTAGGCTCGTGCGATTTTCTTTTCGCATACGACGAGAAAACGTGCGACGGAAAGCCTGCGTTCTACGCCCGGGAGAAGGCGTATCTGGTGCTTATGGCCGACGGGGCAAATCACATGTATAACCTTTTGCTCTTTGTGCCGGGCAGCGCCTGCTCCCCGTCTGATTGCGGCGACATTTTGAGCCGCCGCGAGATTTATATCGCAAACCCGGAAGGCGACATCGCCGAAGATTGCGAAAAGATTTTAAAAGATAAGGAGTTCTTCCCTTATATCGATTTGCTCGAGCTCATGAACCGGCGTTACGGGTTTATCAACTGCGGGCCGGCCAAACTGATGGCGGTGACATCCGCCCGCCCCGAGGATGCGGAACTTGCGTGCATTTTGGCGGGCGAGAGTTACATCAGCGCGAGGCAGGATTTCAGGCTGCGGCCGGAGATTATTCTCCCTTCTGAAAACAGCGTTTACGACTACTACGAATCCTATATGTCGGACAGGACGATAGTGTGTGTGATGGAGGATTTTCCCGGTGATTTGGAAGAGCGTGTCGGGCTTGTTGCGACCTACGCTTTTATCGTCGAAATCGTGACGTTTCAGCACACCGCGCTCGAGAAAATAACGCAGAAAGTCGGCGCTGCGATAACGCGGCACGGGGAGGTGTCTTACAGATACATAAAGGGCCTCTACCGCGACTACGCCGGGATGGAGAAATACGGGCAGGGCAATGTTTTTAAGTACATGGGCACGCAGAAAGAGGCCGACAATATAAGGGAGGCTTTCGGCAGCGACGAGACGCTCGAGGAGTACAACCGCCAGCAGGAATTCCTCGAAAACTACATCGAGATAAACGACGCGGAACGCTCGAAAATCACATCGACGGTCATCAATGTTGCCGCGATTTTCCTCGCAATTCTGGGCATCTCGGATTACGTAAGCGGCCTGATTTCCGAGGCGGCCGACACGATGGGCGTGCCGATTGTAAACGCCGGGGACTTTTTCACCAGACTCATTTTTGCGGGCATTCTTATGTACATCATTATTGAGATTATAGTCGCCCGCAAAAACGCTCACGAAAGAGAGCAGAACATGATCGAGGAATACAGACGCAAATTTGATTTTCTGAAGGAGGACGACGAATGCCGGAAACCCGATTGAATTTCAAAAAAGCCGTCTGGGGAAACAAACTGTTCTGGATCCCTGTGATATTTGTCGTTGCGCTCATATTCTCGCTGTTCGTCTTCATCGCCCCGGAAGAAGGGGGCGAGGCGACCTTCATGTCGATGGCGATAATCGCGCTGATAGGATATTTCTACGGGCCCGGCTGGGGCTTTTCGATCTCGGTTTTGTTCGGTTGCGTGATGTTCCTGATTCACGGCAGAATGCCCGAGATAAACTATCTGGAAAAATACATAACAAGCATCGCGGGGCAGGAAGTCTACATAGGCGAGTTGGTCGACTATATCGCAGGTTACGGTCTCATGGGATTTGCGGCGGTGTCTTTTCGAAAAACGCGCGGGACACGCTATGAGTTTCTCTTAAGCTTCGGAATAGCCGCGACCCTGCGCTTTGTCGAGGGCGCGCTCAACTGCCGGATTTTCTACGAGCCGATGTACGGGGAGACTTTGCGGGACATCGCGTACTGCCTGGCCTACAGTTTCTGGTACATAGGAACCGAGACGCTGCTGTCGTGTGCCGTCCTTCTGATGCCGCGAGTTGCCGACTGCGTTCTGTACCTCAAAAAAGCCGCGACCGAGAAATATGAAATAAACAGGAACTATCCGTAAGCCGGAGTGGTATACTTGTAGTCCGAAAATTTGGGGAGCAACGGAGGGAATTTATGAAGAACCATGCTTATTTGGCCGCGATTTTGGCCGCGAACTTGCTTTTGGCATCGTGTAACAATGTTACAAGCACCGAAGAAACAAGCACATCAGACATAGACGCGATTACCGTGTACACATCGGATGCGACGAGCGAATCCGGGGCGGAAGGGCAGCCGGAGCCGTCGGAGGAGACGTCTTCGGAGGAGACAACCGCAACTGATATGACGGCGGAATCATCCGGGGAGGCTGAGGCCGGGGCGGAGGAGAAGCCTTCTCATTTGCATTTTTCGATAGAGCGAAAAACGAAGAGTGACGACGTCCCGAACGGAGACTACAGCTATCTTTCCATGATGGATGTGACCTACGATGCCATAACTTTGGGAGAAGATGACGCTTCCTACTACCCGGCGCTTGCCTCGGCCCTTGAGGCGATGAATGCCGCTCAGGAAAGCGACCTTAACGCATTCCGCGATGAGTACCTGGACGATGCAACCGAATTTGCCGAAAACACCGAGGATTTCGAGTACTATTCGGGGTTTTGGGATACCGTCTCGGCGAACATCAGAAGGGCCGATGCAAAATATGTATCGATACTTTTCGCTGAGAGTGTTTATCTGGGCGGCGCTCACGGCGACTATTGGTGTGAGGGCATAACTTTCGACACGCAAACCGGCGAGGAACTTACCCTGGATGATTTTGTTGCGGACAAGGACGGACTGACCGAGCTTATCGTTTCAAAGCTCGAAAACATCACGGACGGCATGCTGGACGAAGGCTGGGACGATCTGGCACGTGAGTATATAAACGGTGAGATTGAATTTGTCGTGGAGCCCTACGGCATTACCTTTTATTTCCCGCCGTATTCAATTGCCCCCTATGCCGCCGGAGATTTCATGGTGACGGTCGGTTTTGCGGAAGCCGGAGATATTCTGACGGGGCAGAGCAGCGCCTCCGATACCTGGAGCATGACGCTTTCCGCGAACGATTCCCTGTATTGTGATCTTGACGGCGACGGAGACTTGGAAAACTTAAGCATCATGGAACTTCACGATGACGACTACGACAATATCTCAGGTGTGTCGATTTCAATCGACGGGGCCGAGACCGAATTCGAATTGTACGCTTACGAGATTGTCCCGACTTTAATCCACATCGAAGACGGCAATACCTATCTCTATGTGCAAACCACAGGAGACAGCGATTCCGAAGATATTGAAGTTTATAAGCTTGAAGGTACCACCGTATCTTATGTCGGCACCGCAAGCGGCGGAGTTGTCGGACTTAAGACCGGCCCCGAAGTTTACGAAGACAACAGTTATTCGTGGTGCTTGGGACAAATCACAGACCCTGAAAATTTCAGATTGCAGCACCGCACGGATATGCTCAGCACCTACACGGTTTACGACACGTATAAAGTGGGCGAAGACGGAATGCCCGTTAGAACCGGCAATGAATATCTGGCATCTTTTGACATCGAACTTATCCTCAAAACGGATCTGACCATGCGGAAGACGGACGGGTCCGAAGTGACCGTGCCGTCCGGCACAACCCTTGCAATCTACGGCACCGACGGTGAGACCTATTGCGATTTAAAAGATTCCGACGGCAATGTTTACAGAGTTAATGTGACCTTGACACCCGAAGGGGAGCAGACCATCGGCGGGGTGTCGGTTTACGATATTTTCGACGGGGTGTTTTATGCCGGATAACCAACTCGTACGGTAACTCATACGAGTTAGTGTATATCCCGAATGTTTACCTTGGTTTAACAAATTCGTGTGTTTCATGCATTAAAATAGACGCATGGGAAACTTACTTGACTACATCGACTGGAGGGGCGACCTGACCCTGAGGCAAAGCGCCTTTTGCGACATCGACGCGCTTGTACTGTCGTGCTTGAGTTACGTCGACCTGAAAGATATAGTTCCGGGCATCGGGGAAGGGGAGATAACCCTCCGTGACGCGGCGGAACTTTTTTTCGAAAAGTTTTCGAAAGAGGAGACAGAAAAAGACAAGAGGTTTACCGCGTATGCGCCGAAGATGATGGGGCCTCTGGCTGAATCGAAAAGATTCGGCGGCGCGGTCTTAAGAAATTTCACGGATCGGTTGGACGAAGATAAACACCTGCAGTTTGCCGCGCTCGAGATTGAGATGGACGACGGGGTCTCTTTCCTCGCTTTCCGCGGAACCGACGACACAATGGTTGGGTGGAGAGAGGACTTCGATCTCAGTTATACGCATGTTCCCGCGGACGATTGCGCGGTGGAATATGTAAACCAAGTGTGCTCGGGTCGTAGCAATAACTTAAGATTCGGCGGGCACTCGAAGGGCGGGCATCTGGCGATGTGCGCCGCAGGCAGGTGCGAGCCGGAGATAAGGGACAGGCTTCTTAAGGTCTACGACATGGACGGGCCGGGTTTTAATGCGGCGGAGTTTGAGACTCTGGATTTGGAAGACCTCGAGGGCAAGATTGTGAAGGTCATCCCCGAGGAGTCGATAGTCGGGCGCTTGCTCGAGTGCGGCAAGGAGTCCTATGTCGTCAAATCCGACGAGCATGGCATCATGCAGCACAGCCCTTCCTCGTGGCTTTTGAAGGGCACAAATTTTGAGACGACCGATGCCACGGGAAAGGTGTCAGATCTTTTCAAGACATCGATGGACACGTGGCTTTCGGAGATGGACGATGCGGGCAAGGAGCACTTCGTAAACGATCTGTTCTCCGTGTTCGAGGCGGGGAACCGCAAGTATTTAAGTGAGTTGGGGCAGGGCACGCCTCAGGAGAAAAAGGCGATGCTCGAGACTTTGGCGGGTTTGGACAAAGAGACCGGCGCTAAGGTCAAGACCCTGCTTAAAATCTTTTTCTTTAATTGGAACGATATGGTCTCGGGCCTTGCCGCCGGGGCCGAGGAGGCGCGCAAAAAACTTTTTGCCGGACAGAGGAAGGAGAAAAAAGAATGAGAGTTTTTCAGTATAAATTTGAGGACGAGCGCGAGTTTGCGACCAAGCTTTACGAGTTGAAAGATTTGTGCAACGAGATAAACGCGTCGAATGTTTTGTTTCAGATTTTCTCCGAGACCTTAAAGCCCGAGAAAATCGGCGTTGTCCTGCAGGGGATAAGCCGCATCCTGCCGCGCGCGCTTTACATCGGCAGCACGACTGCCGGCAATATCTTCGAAGGAGATTTGAAGGTCGACCCGACCTCGATTGTTGTCTCCGCACTTGTGTTTGAAGATCCCGATACATCGGTTAAAGTGTTCCAATACCCGCTCGACGAAGAGTCCGAGCCGAGCGTTGTCGCGTCGATTAAAGAAGAAGTCGAGAAAATGCCGGACGCCAAACTCCTGCAATTCTGCGTCACCATCCGCACTCTTTCCATGACCAAGTTCTGCAACGATTTGTCGGAGATTTCGCAGGACGTCGCAATCATCGGAGGGGGCGCGTTCAACGACGACATCAACGACAACAACGCGCTTGTGTTCTCCAATCTTGGCACGTCCGACCACTCGGTTGTGTTCGCTCTGATAAGCGGCCCGGCGATAGAGTGCCTCACAACAATGGTGTCAGGCTGGACACCTTTGGGATACTCCTTCCACATAACGAGGTCGTCGGGCAGAAGGCTCTACGAGATAAACGACGAGCCCGCCTACGACATCTACTACAAGTACTTAAAGATTAAAAACGATGAGCATTTCTTCAATAACACCCTGGAGTTCCCGTTCGTCTACGACTCCCACGGCACCAGGGTTTTGCGCGCGCCGACGGCGTGCTACCCGGACGGGTCTTTGGCCATGACCTCCGACATTGAAGAAGGGGTCGAAGCGCACATCGCCTACGGAAACCCGGAGACAATCCTGTCTTGCGTACGCGAGGAATACATGTCGGTTGCAAGGTTCGCGCCTGACTTCATAAATCTGTTCTCGTGCGCCGCGCGCCGCACCTACTGGAACGGCGACTCCACCGAGACCCTGCCTTTCAACGACATCGCCCCGACCACCGGTTTTTACACTTCGGGCGAATTCATCCGTGCCGGGCGCGACGTGGTCCAGCACAACGTAACTTTGGTAATTGCAGCGATAAGAGAGGGCGAGGCGCAGGCAAAGCCCGTCAACACCGAGGCTTTCAGCGATGAGATTTCGCGCGGCAAAATCCCGATGGTAAACCGCCTGGCAAACTTCATCGACGCGGCAACAGAGGAGCTCGAGGACGCCAACATCCGGCTCGAGAAGAGCGCGGTCACCGACGGCCTCACCGGTATCTTCAACCGCATCGAAATCCAGCGCCGCATAACCGCCGAGGTCATGGACGCGGGCGCGGCCGCGGACCCCGCGAACCTTCCGTCGCTCATCATGATCGACATCGACAACTTCAAGCGCATCAACGACTTCTGCGGCCACCACGAGGGCGACACCGTAATCAAAGCCTTGGCAGACCTTATCTGCGACAAGTTGGATTTTAAGTTTTTCGCGCGTGAAGGAAGGTCGCGCAGTGTGATTCCTTCCGAGCACACAGCCGCCGCCGGCCGCTGGGGCGGGGAGGAGTTCATGCTCCTGCTCCCGGCCACCACGGAAGAAGAGGCGCTGGCAATAGCAGAAGATTTGCGCCGTGATTTCTCGAAAACAGAATTCCCCGTCTGCGGCAAACAGACCATCAGCATCGGCGTAAGCCGCTGCCGTCCGGGCGAAAATGTCGACACCCTCTGCGTCCGTGTCGATAACGCCCTGTACGATGCCAAAAACAGCGGTAAGAACTGCGTCCGCACCCGCGAGTGACCTATCTGCAAAAAATCAAAATGATAGAATAAATGATAGAATAAACGACAGAATAAATTACAGAAAATGCAGCCCATGTTCTATTTGCAAGAGCATGGGTTGTTTTTCAGGTTGAATAGTTTAATAAGAGGTTCTATAATGTCGGTAGCAAATCGTCAATAAATTATTTTATTGACAAAAAATAAGGGAGGAGAAACAAGATGGATGTTGATTATTTGGCTGTTTTTAAAGCGAAGGATTCTTTTTCCCGGAAGGAACTTCAATACGAGATAGAGAGATTTAATCCGACCTTAAGCGAAGCCAATTTCAAGAAGATTTTGCAAAAACTGTTGGATAGCGGAATGCTGCTTCGTGTAGGCAGAAACGCATATTGCGTTGCCGGTGATCGCAGGAACTACAGTTACGAATATTCCGCAACATCAAAGGATATAGCCGGGTTTATCACCCGTGATTATCCATGCCTTGATTTTGCAATCACCGAACTGTCGCAAATCAACGAATTTGTAAAGCATCTGATTGCTCACAACATTTATTTTCTTTATGTTCCCGGGAACTACGGTGAATATCTGTTTGACCCGCTAAAGAGCAAATATCCCGGCAAAGTTTTGCTTTATCCGGATGAAATAACATTTAACAGATATTGGAGTGACGACGTAATAGTAATTCAAAGGTTGGTTTCACAATCACCGATGGATAAAACCACACCGTGGCATGCGCGCCCGGAGAAAATCCTTGTTGATTTGTTTGCCGATAAGATTCTTGCTTCCACAATCGACCGGTCCGAATTGCCAAACATATATAACGGGATGTTTAAGAACTACGCCATAGACGAAAGTTCGCTATTCAGATATGCCGGCAGGCGTAACGTGAAAGATAAAATTCAAAATTTTATTTCAACCGAAACAAAGGTACGGTTGAGGACGGTGAATTCCGATGCTGAGCAAAGATAATTTTACGGAGCAACACATACGATACCTTCAAGATATAAGCAAAAAGGATCCTGCTATTTTGGAGCGGACGGTATATGCATTTGGTCTTTTGGAAGCGTTGAAAAGAGTGGATATGCCTTTCGTTTTTAAGGGAGGAACATCTCTTATGCTTTTGCTCAAACATCCGCAAAGACTGTCTACGGATATTGATATTGTTGTACCACTCGGAACAGATGTCGATGGCTATATAGATGCCGCTTCACGACTTTTTCCTTTTAAAGCCAGGGAAGAAGATATAAGAATCGGAAAGAATAAAATCGCAAAAAGACACTATAAGTTTATTTACGAATCGCCGGTACATCACGATGATTTATATATATTGTTGGATGTTCTTTTCGAAGACTGTTGCTATGAATCCGTTGTGGTAAAGGAAATAACCAATGAATTGTTGATAAACGAAGGAGAATGTCTTACGGTAAATGTTCCCGCCGCTGAATCGATGCTTGGGGATAAGCTGACGGCTTTTGCTCCGCATACCATCGGCATTCTGTTGGATGCTCCTAATAAAAGGGTGATGGAGATAATGAAGCAGATGTATGATGTATCATCTCTTGTTGACATATGTTTTGACTTTAAAGAGGTTCATCGTACATATAGTAAAATACTAGAGGCGGAAAATTCTTACCGCGGTACGCAATATACAGAGCGGCAATGTCTTGAAGATACGATAAATGCGTCTGTATGTATTGCGTCAAGAGGTCAATATAATCCACAGGATTATTCTGAATATGTGCGCGGAATCCGTAATTTGAGAACACATATTTTTGACGAACAATATACTCCGGAACTGGCAATACTGCGAGCAACGAAAATAATATATTTGGCAACATGCATTATAGCTGATGAAGATTATTCTCCGGTTGGAAATTTCCGGAAATATTTAGATGAGAGATTAGAGACAGATAGATTTCTTGTGCTGAAAAATTTAAGAAAAGGTAACCCGTTGGCGTATGCCTATGTCGTTAAAGCAGACAGAATACTTCTTAATCTGAGGTAAAATCAATCGATTTACCACAAAAACAAAACGACAGAATAAAGTAGCATGCTATTCTCAAATATTAAAGAAACAGGTTGTTTGCAATTGTCTTTGTTCCTGTAAACCAACGTAAAATTGTCGGTTTGAATGTCGGTTTGAATGTCGGTTAGAGAATATACCGTAAAAAACTTAAAGTTGGATATTATCATCACTGCTTAATTCGGATTTTAAACGCATCGAATCCGATATATTAAAAGGGATTGTACTGCGCATTGTGACATGGAATTCCGGAAATGAAGTGTGCGGTTTTTATTTATCTTGATAAATGTCCGTAGAAATGTCCGGATAAATACTGAGCTTACGAATCAGGAACATATGGTTAATGTTCATGGCAGGTGCCGGGGAGAAAATAAAGGCTCCCAAAGCGATTGTAAGCGCCAACTAACCAAACCCAAGGCCTTAGCAAAGGCCTATTTTTGGCGTTTTTGTAAAAAAGAAATTCGTCTATTGACATTTTGAGGGGGCATGCATAAACTGTTAGCCGTTAAGTTAGTCTTGACTAACTGTGAGGAGCATTGTTTATGACATTAAGTACATTTAAAAGAATTTCAGTGTCCGTTCTGGCCCTTGTGCTGGTTGTGGCGGGCACATTCCAAATAGCACTTGCAACCGAAGGCCTGACCGGCACCTACTACGAGACCTACGACGACTGGAAGGAGGCGGAGGGCATCACGTCCGCGACCTGGAACGACGTAGTCGACCAGATGGATCTTGTTATCGAAGAGGCAAAAGCCCAGTATGCCGCAGGCAATGCAGATGCGGCTTACGACTGCATCAACTACGGTTACTACGGCTGGTACGAGACAACCGGTTTTGAGAGAATCGCAATGGGTTATATCTCCGGTTCGAGAAAAACCGAGATGGAACTGCAGTTCTCCGCCTGCAAGGCCGTTACCAAGAACGGCGGGTCCACAGATGAGTTTGACACCGAGTGCGTAACGCTTTCGGCGATGCTCAGAGAAGACGCCAACATTTTGGACGGCAACACTTCCTCATCTGATTCTTCGTCCGACGATTCAGGTTCTTCTTCGTCTTCGACGTCCGCGGGTGCAGCGGCATTCATTGCGTGCTTCACCATTATTTTGAGAGAAGGTTTTGAGGCCATCCTCGTTGTCGGCGCAATCGCCGCTTACTTAAGAAAAGGCGCGAAAGGCGACAAAGCCCTCGAGAAAAAACAGACACGCCCCGTTTACATCGGCGCAATCCTCGGTATCGTTGCAAGTTTTGTAACAGCATGGATTTTAAATCTTATCAAGCTTGCGAATTCCGCATCCCAGGAAGTCATCGAAGGTATCACCGCCCTCATCGCGGTTTGCGTTCTCTACTACGTATCCAACTGGATGCTCAGCAAATCCGAATCCGAGGCTTGGAGCGCATACATCAAGAAGCAGATTTCCAAAGGCACGGCAAAGAACTCGATGGCTGCCCTGGCATTCACCTCGTTCCTTGCGGTTTACAGAGAGGGTGCCGAGGTAATCCTTTTCTACCAGCCGATGCTTTCGGGTGACTACAGCAAGGGCGCCGTCTGGGGCGGCTTCATTGTAGGCTGCATCTGTTTGGTCGGCGTGTTCTACGCAATCCACTTCTTAAGCGTAAAGATCCCGCTCAAGCCGTTCTTCCTTGCAACCAGCGTTCTGATGTTCATCATGTCCATCGCATTCTTAGGCTCGGGCATCAAAGAGCTCATCGAAGGCGACGTCTTCACAATGTGGGCACCTTCCTGGGTATCCTGGATTCCGTCCAACGCTGTGCTTGAAATCCTCGGCATCTACCCGTGCGGCCAGACCGTAATCGCTCAGCTTATACTCCTGGCAATCACAATCGCAATCTTCGTTTACACCGCAAACAAGAACAAGAAACTGCGTGAGCAGGTAATCGCGGAGACCGGAGTCGACCCCAGAGAAACCGAGCGCCTTGAGCGTCCGAGGAAATATTCCGAAAACGAGTTGAACGAGAAAATCAACACCGCCGTAGCCGAGGCTCTGAAGGCCGCAGGCATCACAGCGGACACATCGAAAACGGCAAAGAAGGATGCCGGCAAAAAATAGTTCACAAGCGGCTGCGGCCGTTTATGAAACCTTGGCAACAAGGGCAAATACATAAGTTTTTCATTATTGAGCATAAAGGAGGAAAATTGCAAAATGAAAAAACTCGTAGCTTTGACAACAGTTGCTGCTATGGCTCTCTGCGCTTTCGCAGGTTGCTCCACAGAAGAAACTGTAGACACAGAAGTAAGCACTGATGCTTCCGCTGCCGCTCCCGGTGAGGACGCAGGATTCACAGAGCTTCCTATTTTCGAAGACGTAGAGCTTGATTTCATCAACCTCTCCGCTGTTTACTTCCAGCCCGTTCCGATGTCCAACGGCATCGACACAGAAATCGCTGCTGAAGATTACGATCTCCACCTCGAGGCTGACATCTCCGCTCTCGAGAACGACCTCGGCTACGGCGTAGGTGACTGGGTTCCTTACCTCACAGTTGACTACAAGATCACAGGTTCCGACGGCACTGTTGCAGCAGAAGGTACATTCATGGAAATGGCTGCTTCCGACGGTCCTCACTACGGTGCTAACATCTCTCTGCCCAACGCAGACACATACAGCATCACATTCACAATCCACAGCCCCGGCGAAAACGGCTACCTCATCCACACAGACGATGTAACCGGCCCCGGCGGAGACCTTGCTTCTCACTTCGCAAACGGCAACCTCGAATACACATTCGAAGGCTGGGACTACGAGCCTCAGGAGTGGTAATAATTTAACCCACACCAAAAATGAAGGGACTGCCTCGGCGGTCCCTTTTTTTATGGTGGCAGATTTGGAGGCAGAATTTTGCGAAAATCTGCCACCTCAACTGCCTCCGTGTTTTGCCATCCTGCGTTTATGGCATTGGCGTTAATCGCCACAATTTTCCCGATGACATCATCGGCGGCATTTCATGACTCATTTGAAAATGCTAGTGAAATAACCAGTATTCCGTGTCATCAATATGGCTGGATTGATGACACCGGGAGCAAGTTATATGTGTTTACATTGGAATCGGATAAGTTGTTGCAAATTACCACCACTGAATCCACACATGAATTCTATTTGTACAATTCAGACAGAGAAGTTCTTTTCTCAGGTGGTTATATAGAAAATTACATGTTTGGACTTCCAAAAGGGAAATATTTCGGGTCCCGCATTTATTTGATGTTTGTGTTGCCAAATGTATTGTTTTATGGGACTATCAGGGGGGTAAAGGTTTATGAAAAAATCGATATTTGTTGCTTTGGTTTTGGTAGGCTCCGTTTGTCTTTCCGGGTGCGGCGGTGAGGCCGTCGAGCCTATCGAAACGGAGAGCCTTTCTTCCGGGGAGTTTGAAATCCATAAATATTATTCGCTGTCCGTGGGGTCTGTTTTCGAGATGTCCGAGGAACCCGGTGAGGGGGAGGAGTACGGCGGAACTTTGAGCGGCGCGGCTTTTGGGCAGGAGTGCTTTATTACCTACGATAAGTATTTTTCACCTGAGGTGGAAGAGGAGTGGGATGAGTGGATGGAGTATAGGTTTAAGGTTGAGGACGCGCCTGTTTGTCCGACGGACGGCAAGGGCAATCCCGTGGTGTACGGAAGATACGCTTCGCTCTACGACTATGAGGGAAACAAAATCGGGTCTTACGATTTAAACGATATTGCAGGACCTTTTTATACGAATCCCGTTTTGTATGTTGAGCCGGACGACACCATGCATGCGCTGTGTCAGGTTGGGGATTTGGAGGAAAATACCACGTGCTGGTGCGACTGCGCCTTCGGGGCGGACGGGGAGTTTATATCTTCGGTTGAACTTCCTTTTGAGGGGGACTGGACGGTTTGGAAGGCCGCCTCGGACGGGGAATATCTGTATTGCACGGCTGCGAGCGAATCCGGGGAAGATCCGGTTTGTCTGTATACACTGTCTTCTACAGGAGAGGTTGTGTCTCAGAAGGATACGGGAGATTACATCGTGCATTACATACTGCCCGGGGCCGAATACATTGTCGTGTACCGCTACGATGAGAACGATAATCCGGTTTATTCCGTCGGGGCCCTTGAGGATTTTTTGAACGACGATATGTCGGGCTTTACCGATTTGGATTTTTACGATATGGAATCGGCGTACCCGATGCCGGGAGGATTTTTCTTATATGATTCGGGGGTGCTGTCTTACTACGATATTGAGACGGGAGTGTTATCCGAGGTGCTCGATTCGCAGAAGACATTTCTCTATATTGGGATGACTTATCTGACGGCGGGGCCTGATTCGTGCCTGTACTTTATCGGCAACGACGGTTTTACCGATACGGGGATGCGTCTTTGTTCGCTTGTGCCTTGTGACACGGACCCGGATGAGGGAAAGGAAGTGCTTCGCGTGGCAGGGTACGATGTGACTAACGATGTTGTTACCATTGCCGTGGCTGCGAGATTTTTGGAAGAGCACGGGGACGAATACAAGATAGAGTTTATCGATTACGGCGAAGGCGACGGGGATATGCTGGAGGATATTATTTATTCTTCGCTTGACGGGGAGATGCCGGATGTTATTACCGATACCGAGAACTTGTTTTGTTTGGATTCGGTGGCGGTTGATTCTTATCTTTTGAATATGTATCCGTATATTGAATCCGATTTTCCTTCCGGTTTGTTGGTGCCCTGGTATGAGGATTTGTTGTCTTCTTCCGGTTCCGTGTACTACTTAACGGGATGCTACAGTGTGGAGGGGCTTGTCGGAAATGCGAGTGATTTTACGGGGCGGACCGACATGAACAGCGAAGAATATTCTTCCTTTGCCGCTTCGAAGGGATTTGAGTCCGGGTCCATCGGAGGGCCTTACGGAATGGACAGGTTGCTTCAGATGGTGCTGGAGGCTCAGATTGATGAGTGGTTTGACATTAAGACGGGTGAAGTTAACTTTGCATCTCCTTCTTTTGTCGGGCAGTTGGAATTTGTTAAATCCGAGTATATGGAGCCCGCGGATTCTTCGCAGGAATTTACTATTGCCGACGGAACGGCTTTAACCCAAATGGAAGGATTCGGTGTCGCGGAGTCGCTTAAGGAATACAGTTCCTCCGGCATTCTGTTCCTCGGAATTCCCGGGAGCGAGTCCATGCCGGTAAATGCTGTGCCGTCGGGCAAGCTTGCGATTACGGCAGAATCCTCGCAACCGGACATGGCATGGGAGTTCGTTAAGCATATTTACGATGAGGACATACAGGACGCGCTGGGGCGTGTCGATTTCCCGGTACTTGAATCTTCGAGTGAGAAGTATATTCAGTCTAATTTTGAGGATGATTCGTATGTGTGGGAGATTTTGTCGCGGATTGACAGTGTCGGAAGTCTGGATGAGGATTTGTTCACGATAGTGTACGAGGAGTCGCAGAGGTTCTTCGAAGGAGACGGGACGGCGTCTGAGGCAGCGGAGCTGATTCAGAGCAGGGCGTCTATTCTGATGAGTGAGAAATACGGTTGACATAACTTTCAGCGCGTATAAATAAGCTTGAAATAACGTCTTTTTGAGAATGAGAGACAGATGATTATAATTTTTTGCGAAAATTTTAAATGTTGAAAATTACGCATTGCGTTTACTATTGCCTTGCGTTATAATGTACGCAATGCGTTTGGTATATGGTGATCAAACACAACAGACAGAAGGGAAGTGAAATAATGGATTGCCGGGAAAAGATAAAAGAACTCAGAAAACTGACAGGAATGAATCGCACGGAATTTTGTGAGTATTTTGAAATTCCATATCGCACGGTGTCGGATTGGGAAGGCGGCAAAAGACATGCGCCGGAGTATGTATTGCGCTTGCTGGAGTACTATATTCGTATGGAAAAAATGGGAAAGAATAATGAGGAGAATTCAAATGAGTAAGTCAAATATTATCATGTACACAACTGAAGACGGTCTGACCAAAATCGAAACTACGTTTGACAATGACACTGTGTGGCTGTCCATCGATCAGATGGCGGAATTGTTTCAGCGTGACAGAAGCGTTATAGGAAAGCACGTAAGAAACATTTTTAAAGAGGGTGAGCTTCAGAAACAATCAGTATGGGCAAAATTTGCCTACACTGCGAATGACGGTAAAATCTATCAAGTGGATTATTATAATCTTGACGTGATTATATCCGTCGGATACCGCGTTAAATCCCACAGGGGTACTCAGTTCCGTATCTGGGCGACAAATGTTCTGAAGGAATATTTGAAAAAGGGTTTTGTGATGGACGATGAACGCCTTAAGGATTTCGGCGGCGGAAATTATTTCGATGAGCTGCTGGCTCGAATACGTGATATTCGTTCATCGGAGAAGGTATTCTGGCGGAAAGTTTTGGAAATCTATGCGACAAGCATTGACTATGATCCGAATGCTGAAAGCACAATTCTCTTTTTTAAGCAGATACAGAATAAAATGCATTGGGCCGCACATAAGCATACGGCTGCTGAGGTGATTTATGAGAGAGCCGATGCCGGGAAACCCAATATGGGCTTGACGTCGTGGCGCGGAGATGAGGTCAGAAGAGAAGACACAGAGATTGCCAAGAATTATCTGAACAAAGACGAGATAGATGCACTTAATAAAATAGTATCGGCATATCTTGATATCGCCGAGGTGAGGGCCATGCACCATGAACCGATGTACATGAAGGATTGGTTGGAAACCATTGATGATTATCTGAAGTTGACGAGGATGGATATTCTTACCACAGCCGGGCGAATCTCGCACAAACAGGCGATGGAAAAGGCGCACGCCGAGTATGAAAAGTTTAATGAAGCGAGATTGGAGCGGGTATCGCCTGTGGAGAAGCATTTTTTGGAAACGCTCAATCGGTTAGAGGCTATTGAGGACAGTGCATCGGAAAATAAAGATTAAGAGGACCGGAATAGGTGTGCATTTTGCACTGTCTTGCGGAAATTATGCATATTTACCCTGAGTTCGGTGAACATGTAATTTTGGGTTGTGCAAGTGCGCTTTTGCGGTCGGTTGCTTTTCGCTAACAAAAAGAGTATTATTCGTGCGGCGGTTAGCAGAGACTATCTGCCGGGGAGAATATTTAATGGCCACATATTTGATATCCACAGTCGAAAGTCTTATGACGGCGGCCCTGATTCTGGGGTTGCTGGATGCTTTCATGCAGACAAAATTCGGGGCTGTGGGAAAGAAGGTTTATTGGATTTCCTGCTTGTTCGGGGCCGTTATGGCCGTGGTTATGGCATTTGTAAAAAACACTTCGCGTAAGTTTTCGACGGGTATTTGGAATTCGTGCATATTCGGGGTATCGCTTATTGCTCTGATTTTGTATCTGGTTGTGCTGCTTCTTGCCCGCAAGGGGAAGATTAAGCTGTCTTCTCGAAATTTGTTTTGGTTGCAATTGATTCCTTTGGGAGTTATCGGCGGAATTTTGGTTTTGTATTCGCTGCCGGACGTTATTGCGTCGCCTTACACGATGCTTCTGACCGAGGACTTTCTGTCGACCGACTTCCTGTACAGGGTTATCGGATGGGTGTTCGGCATAGTTATTGCCATAGTTGCATGGAACGCGACGCGCGCTTCGGCTGTGCGTTTGGATAAGTGGATGCAGCACCTGCTGCTTTTGATTGTTCTGTGCCTCGACGCACTTCGCCAGACTATCTCGATTGTATCGGTTTTACGTTCGTGGAGAATTATTCCGTCGTCGCATCTGCTTTTTACAATTACGAAATTTTTCTCGAACCACAGCGACTTCTTCCTTTATCTCACGATGGGAACGATGCTTGTGGCGGCGATTGTTTTGTGGATCCGAAGCTTTAATGTTAACGAGCCTTACAGGAATCCGGCCGAGCACAGAAAGATTCGTGCGAAGTGGAGGTCTATCAGGAGAAACACCGCGACGGTTCTTATCTGCTGCGTTGTGTCGATTCTGACGTTGACTGTTGTTGCTTCGTTGAACAACACCGTTGTTGAACTGTCACCTATCGAGGACTATTCCTACGAGGAGGACGGAGAGGTTTACATTTCCTATGAGCTGGTTGAGGACGGGCATTTGCATAGGTTTGCGTATACATCCGAGAACGGTGTCGAGATTCGTTTTATTATCGTGCAGAAGCCGAACTCGTCTTCTTACGGTGTCGGCATGGACGCATGTGAGATTTGCGGCGAGACCGGTTACTACGAGAAGGACGACCAGATTGTCTGCAAGTTGTGCGACGTAGTTATGAATAAAAATACGATTGGGTTTGCCGGAGGCTGCAATCCTCTGATTGTCGACTACAGGGTCGAGAACGCATACATAATCGTGTCGATAGAAAGTCTCTTGCAGTACGAGAGCGAATTTAAGTAAAGGAGGGCGCCCGGAGATGTTTTTGAGAATGGTCGGCGGACTTCTGACCCGCCAGTGGAAGAAAATGCTGATGATTGCTTTCGCGATTGCGTTGGGCGCGTCTCTTGCGACTGCGATGCTTTCGGTTATGCTCGATATCGGAGACAAGATAAATCAGGAACTTAAGACTTACGGCGCGAACATCGTGGTGTCGCCGAAGGAAGAGTCGGTTCTGGACGAACTCTATGAGGTCGAAGACGGGCAGGAGACCTCGAAGGCTTATCTGCTTGAGTCCGAATTGGGAAATATAAAGACGATTTTCTGGGCATTCAATATTGTTGACTATTCGCCTTTTATCACGACAGACTGCACCGTGTCTTCCATGTCGGTCCCTGTTGTGGGAGCGTGGTTTAACCACCACATGGACCTGCCCACGGGCGAGACTTTGGATGCCGGAATCGCGTCACTTCGTTCCTGGTGGGATGTTGAAGGCGAGTGGATTGACGAGCAGAGCACGTCTTCGTCTTACCGGTGCATGGTGGGTGTTGATGTCGCATCGTCTCTCGGGATTTCCGTGGGAGATGTTATTACAATTGAAGGTTCCGCTTGTTCGCTGGATTTTACCGTGGTCGGAATTTATGATGCCGGCGGAGATGAGGACGGAGAAATCTTTACCACATTGGATGCCGCTCAGGAGCTGGGCGATTTGGACGGGAAGGTTGACACCATTGAAGTGTCTGCTTTGACGACGCCTGACAACGAGCTGGCAGAGAAGGCCGCCAAGGACCCGTCGTCTTTGTCCATCAGTCAGTATGAGACATGGTACTGCACGGCGTATGTAAGCTCGATTTGCTATCAGATCACAGAGGTTATTACGGACTCGACCGCGTCGGCCGTAAGGCAGGTTGCAGACTCCGAGGGTACGATTCTCGAGAAGACGCAACTGTTGATGATATTGATTACGTTCTTAAGTTTAATCGGTTCGGCTTTGGGTATCTGCAACCTTGTTACCGCGAGCGTTATGGAGAGGGCCGGGGAAATCGGACTTATGAAGGCGATAGGCGCGCAGAACAGGTCGGTTATAGGGCTTGTTTTAACCGAGATTGTGTCGACCGCAATAGTCGGCGGTGTCGTCGGATTCTTTATGGGCCTCGGGTTCGCACAGATAATCGGGCAGACTGTTTTCGGGTCGTCGATAACCTTGCGTGCCATGGTTATTCCCATAGTCGCGGTTGCGGTTATCCTTATTACTTTTATAGGGTGTCTGCCGGCCATAAGAATGCTTCTTAAACTGAAGCCCACGGAAGTTCTCCACGGAAGGTGATGAATATGCAAAAGCGAAAAATGTTTTTCAGAATGATCATGGCCTCCCTGATGAGGAGACGTTCGAGGATGATTGTCGCACTGTTGTCAATTGTTATCGGCGCGACGATTCTCTCGGGTTTGATTACGATTTACTACGATGTCCCGCGACAGATGGGAGCACAGTTCCGAAACTACGGTGCTAACATGATTTTCACCGCGGCGTCTGATTCTCCGCTGACTCCGTCCGATGTTTCGGAGGCCGTGGATCTGATTGATTCTTCGGCTGTTGTCGGCGTTGCGCCTTATCAGTACGTCAACGTCAGAATCCGCGAGACAATCGCGATTGCCGCGGCAACGGACATGGAAGGTGCGCAGGCTACAAGCCCTTACTGGAGCATAACGGGGGAGTGGCCTTCGCAATCCGGGGAGTTGCTGCTCGGCGCGGATGTCGCTGACAACTATGCGCTCTACGTGGGCGATTCCATAACGGTTACATACACTCCCGAGGAGGCCGCGGAGGACGAGTCGGTTCTGGATAACTACATTGACTTCAAGGTTGTCGGAATCGTTGAGACAGGCGGGTCCGAGGAAGAATATGCTTACATGTCTTTGGAAGATATGGCTACGCTGACAGGCTTAGCCACAACCTACGATGTTGTTGAATTAAGTATTTCCGCGACGTCGGATGAACTTAATTCCTATGTTGAGACGATAAATTCTTCAACGGAGAATGTCAGCGCGAAGCTGGTCAAGAAGGTAACGGCGTCAGAGACTCAGGTCCTGGGTAAACTTCAGGCTTTGGTTTTGATTGTTACGGTTATCGTGCTGGCGCTTACGATGATTACGGTTGCCACGACCATGACCGCGGTTGTAACGGAACGCCGCAAAGAAATCGGTCTGAGGAAAGCGCTCGGCGCGTCGAATTCGAGCATTATCGGAGAGTTTATGGGAGAGCAACTGGTGCTTGCGGCCATCGGAGGCCTTTTGGGGTCACTCTTGGGCTTTGCCTTTGCTCAGTTTATCAGTGTAAATGTTTTCAGCAGTTCGATCTCTTTCAGATTCTATCTGCTGCCCCTGACAATAGTCGTGTCTATGGCGGTTACGTGCCTTGCGTGTATCCTGCCAATCAGATCCGCGACAGACATTGAGCCCGCGCTTGTGCTTAAGGGCGAATAAAGGAGGTTTTCGGTATGAGTTTGCTTGAACTTAAAAATGTATCCAAGATTTACGGACAGCTCCACGCGCTGGACAATGTCAGCCTCAAGGTTGAGAAGGGCGAGTGGGTTGCGATTATGGGTCCGTCCGGATCCGGAAAATCGACGATGATGAACATCATCGGCTGCATGGACACCGCAAGCGAAGGTGAGATATTGCTCGACGGCAAGAACATCGCCAAGGAGTCCGAGAAGAGCCTGACCACGATAAGGCGCGACAAGATAGGACTCGTTTTTCAGCAGTTCCATTTGGTAAGTTATTTAACCGCCGTCGAAAACGTAATGCTCGCACAGTACTACCACAGCATCCCGGATGAGGCGGAGGCCCTGGAGGCTTTGGACAGAGTAGGCCTCAAGGACCGCGCAAAGCATCTGCCGAGTCAGCTGTCGGGCGGTGAGCAGCAGAGAGTCTGCGTTGCCCGCGCGCTTATCAACTACCCTGAAATTATTCTGGCCGACGAGCCTACGGGAAACCTCGATGAAGCAAACGAGACCATAATTGTGGATTTGTTTAACAAATTGCACTCGGAGGGTACGACGTTGATTGTCGTAACCCACGACCCCGAGGTTGCGGCAGTCGCGCAGAGGACTTTGTATTTAAGAGACGGCAAACTTGTGAAGGAAACGGTCAACGAGCACTTCACGGGTAAGATTGAGTATAACGACTAAGGAGCCCTGAAATGAAAAGGTTTGTAACATTGTTACTCTTAAGTGTGGCATCGGTTTTGGCACTTTGTTCGTGCGCCGGGGACGTCACCTACAAGGACGGCGTATATAACGGCACGAGTGAGGTTTATATCAACGAGGACTCTTCGAGCGAAGAGGGAAACGGATTCGGTGCCGTCACCATAACAATCGAAAACGGACAGATTACGGCATGCGAGTTCACGACCTATGAGCCCAACGGTGCCGTCAAGGACGAGGACTACGGCAAGGCCGACGACGGGTCGGTTGCCAACCGCGACTACTACAACAAGGCCCAGAAGGCTCTGGCCGCATGCGAAGAATATGCAAAGCAGTTGGTTGAGACCGGGTCTCTCGATGAGGTCGACGCAATATCCGGGGCCACAATAAACTACAATGAGTTCAGGGAAGCGGTGAACAACGCTCTGGAACAGGCCGCTGAATAATTCATAAGGAGGCCCCCGGGAGTGCGCGTTTTAAAGCATGTTCTGATTGTGTCATTGTCGCTTTTCCTGATACTGGGTCTCCCTTTTTTGTGTTCCGATTACTTTAAAAATCTGATTTCAGGGACGGATGCGGTGACATCCGCCACTGTTATTTTGGACAGCCCCACGGGGGAGTTCGTCGTTCTTATAAACAAGGACATGCGCGAGGACGATGAGACTCTGCAAACATGGAAAACGTTCTTCTCCGGAGGCGAGATAGACTTTCTTTTCGAAGACATTTCATGCTTTGTCGGGCAGGGAGATGCGAGCGGAAAAGAGATGGCCGAAAGTTTCATGTCGCGCTTGCCCGAAAACCAGATGACCACCACGGTTATAGACCCCACCCTGATGCTTTCGAAGGCCGGGTACGGGAAGTTTGACATAATCATCATGAGCGCCGAATATGCCGCGGCATACTCTGCGGACACACTTTACGGGAAGGATTTCATTGAGGTCGTAACGACAGACGGAGGCGAGGCATGAGACGCGCAAACGGAATTCTTGCCATGGCAATACTCGTGCTCTTCCTGATACACATGGTTGCGGGCGCCTTTCAGATGGCGGGCGTCTTCCCGGGCGGCAACCGTGTGCTTAACATTCTCGCGTACATTACCGTGGCCCTGATTGCCGCGCATGCCGCGATAGGAATCAAACTCACCTGTGATACCATCCGCGCCATAAAAAAATCCGGAGTATCTTATCTGCGCGAAAACAAAAAATTCTGGGCCTGCAGGCTCTCGGCGGGTGTGGTGCTCATCACAGTCTGCTTCCATACGGTTGAATTTCTAGGCACAAACGACGGTGCGTACAGGCTCAATTTCTTCGGCGGTCCCCAGTTGTTTGTGAATATCCTGATGGTAGCGGGAATTGCCGTTCACGTGATAACTGCAATCAGGCCTTCGCTCATAACCTTCGGCATCAAAAGTCTTGCCAAATACGCTTTGGATATTCTGATTGTTCTGTCGGTGATTCTGCTCTTTGCCGCCGCTGCGTTTATCATCTATTACATAAGGTGGGCCGCGCTATGATTAACGTAATAGGTGCGGGACTGGCCGGGCTTTCGGCGGCAATAACTGCGGCAAAGCAGGGGATAGAAGTAAATCTCATATCTCAGAGCCCTTCGGAGCGCGCGCAGTCGGTGATGGCTGAAGGCGGCATAAATGTTTCCGCGGGCCCGTCTGATTCCGCTGCAAATCACGCGGAAGATACCTTAAAAGCCGGTAGGTTTTTGGAAGATAAATCCGCCTGCGAAACTCTGGCCGAATACGCCCCGCAAATAGTCGAAGAACTGCGCGAAATGGGCGCGCCCCTAAAGACTCAAAACGGACAATTGGTTCTGCGCCCGTTCGGCGGCCAGAAAATCCCTCGCACCGCATACGCCAAAAGCAGTACCGGCAAAATCCTGATGACAGCTCTCATTGACGAGGCGCGCCGCTACGAGGTTGCGGGCCTTATTAAACGATACGCAAACCACGAGTTCAAAGAACTCATTTTGGACAATAAGATTTGTGTCGGAGTTACGATTCAAAATCGATATACAAATGAAATTCTAAAACTCGATGGTCCCGTGATTTTATGCTCGGGCGGCCTCACCGGATTCTTCTTAGGGGGCACCACCGGCTCGGTTCAAAACACCGGGGATGTTACCGCAAAAGTGTTTTCGCAGGGAGTTAAATTATCCAATCTTGAGATGATCCAATACCACCCGACAACCATCGGAATTCCGGGCAAGAGAATGCTTGTCTCGGAAGCCGCAAGGGGCGAGGGCGGAAGGCTTTGCGTCAAAGAAGACGGGGTCTTGCGATACTTCATGGAAGAGAAGTACCCCGAGTCCGGAAACTTAAGTCCGCGCGACGTGATCTCGCGCGAGATGGCATTCATAAAAAGAGAAAATCCGGACGCAAAAATTTATCTCGATTTAACGGGACTGTCGGAGGACAAATGGCAAAACGCAATCCCCGATTTGCGCGCCGAAATAATCGACTACACAGGGCTTGACCCGAAGACCGATTTGATAGAGGTGTCCCCCGGAATCCACTACTTTATGGGTGGCATAAATGTTGATGAAACTCACCAAACAAACATCGAGAATTTATATGCAGCGGGAGAGTGCTGCTCGCGCTACCACGGCGCGAACCGCCTCGGAGGCAACTCGATGTTGGGCGCCCTGACGGGCGGCAAAATCGCCGCGAACGCAATCGCAAAAAAATCGCCTGACTGCAAAATCCCCGAAAACTATTCTTACGAATCAGACGGCGAATTGAGCAGAGCTTTCGACACAAAAGTCAGCGATATTTTGAAGTCGGGTCTCGGCATTTTGAGGACGGGTGAAGAGATTGAAAATGCCGTTCAAAAAGTCAAAGAAATCAAACTTGCAAGTCCTGCCGAAACGAACAGAAAAAACCTCGCACTCGCAATTTTGATGTCGGCCGATTTAAGGCGCGAAAGCCGCGGTGCGCACTACCGTTTGGACTTCCCCGAAGAAGACGAAAACTGTCGCAAAAAAACGGAAGTCGAATATGAAAAGGGTGAAATTAAAGCCTCTTTCGGGGAGGTGATTAAATGAGGGTTTTGCTTGACATAAAGCGGTGCAAGGGCCCGGCGGATACGCCTTACCGTCAGGTGATTCCGTTTGAAACGGAAGACCCTGCGGCAACCGTCGCGACAGCACTCCTTGCAATAAACAGCGACCCCGATGTCAAAGATATCGACGGCAAAATTGTTGAACCCATAATGTTCGAACCCGGGTGCCTGCAGAAGAAATGCGGAGGGTGCGCGATGCGCATCAACAAGATTCCGCGCCTCGCGTGCGAAGCGAAACTTTCTGAGTTTAAATCGGGCAAAATTCTGCTTGAGCCTTTGAGAAAATTTCCGCTTGTCTCCGACCTTTGCGTCGACCGAAGCATAATGCGCGAGAACTTATCGACCGTAAAATCTTTTCTGCCTGAAAATGTGAGCGGAAAAGTCGACGACACATCCGGTTTCGCGTTCGACGCCTCGCTCTGTCTGCAGTGCGGTTTGTGCTTGGAAGTCTGCCCCAATTTTTATGCCGGCAGCAAGTTCACGGGTACCGCGTCGGCCGTGCCGCTCGCGCGTCTTTTGGAAGAGAGCCGGGGAGATAAATCGGTCCGCCAAGAGTACCGCGAACACGTTTTCGAGGGTTGCGGAAAATCCCTTGCCTGCCACGATGTCTGTCCTGCGGGAATCGACACTTTAAGCGTGCTTGTGCACTCGAGCGGAATTGCGAACTGGGGGCGGACAAAATGAGAAAAATTCCGGCCGTAAGTTTGCCACTCGTATGCGTGTTTTTCTTCTCGTCCTGCGCGTCTTCCGTCACGGTCGGCAACAGCGCGGACACGTCGGCGGAAATAAGAAAAGCGCTCGGCGAAAACGCCTATAAAATCACCGTCAACTACAGGTCGCACGGCGACAATATGGACGGGCTCAGTGACGTTGTCAAAGGGCTTTGGGAAGAGGCGTTGGACGAGACCGAGAATCCCACAGAAGGCGACTATCTGAGGACCCGTCTGGGCGGTTATGAAATCTCTTACGGATACGAGCAGAAACTTTTTAACTACGACTACGAGATTGAGATTTATCCCGTCTACTACACAACCGTGGACGAAGAGGCGGAGACGCTCGAAAAAGCCGATGAGATTGTGTCGCAAATTTCAGGTTCGGACTACGAGAAAATTTTTGCCGTGTACAACTGGATGTGCGAAAACATCAAGTACGACAAAGTGCATGCCAAAAACGACTACTACCACTTAAAGGCAACCGCGTACGGCGCGCTTGTAAACGGCGCGGCCATCTGTCAGGGCTATGCCGCGGCGATGTATCTACTGTTGCGTCTCCTGGATGTCAACTGCAGAATCGTGACCGGCACCGCGCCCGATTTGGAGACAGGCGAAGAGGTTTTGCACGCATGGAATATAGTGGAGCTCGACGGGCGATATTATAACGTCGATGTCATGTGGGATGTGCAGACAGATACGCACGATTACTTCTTAAAGTGCGACGAGAATTTTGACTATCACACCCGCGAAGGTGATGCCCCTTCCGGTTGTAAAATGGCAGGCGAGGATTACGAATGGGAAGAATAAAAAACACGGTATCTTATAAACTCATGAAGGGCGACAAAACAAGGTTTTGGTTCCCGTGTGTATTGGCGGCTTTATTGTCCCTGGGATGTTTTGTAGCGATGTCTTTGTCGTCTTCTCTGTCCTCGGCGATGGACCTTGTAAACGACAGGCTCGGGGCGGAGATTATGGTCGTGACGTATCAGACAACATCGCACACCGATTTGGACGAGATTACCCTGCGCGGGGCTCAGAGCAGATACTATTTATCCGCAGAGCAGGTCGAGAAAACAGTCTCGCGCGAAGGCGTCGGGCAGGCGACGTCACAGTTCTATCTGGCGGAAGTAAATTCGTCTCTGACAGACGGCAAAATGCACATTGTCGGCATCGACCCGGAGACGGATTTTGTTATCAGTCCGTGGATAGATGAGGGGTCGCGCGACACATTGCAAACGGACGAACTTATTGTTGGCGCAAACATAAATGTGGACCCCGGCGTGAAGGTTAAAATTTACGGGCGCGAATACAAAGTTGTCGCAAAACTGGCGGTCCTCGGAGACTATTGCGACGATGCGATCTTCGGGTCGTTTGAGACGATACAGAATCTTATGGATTCTGCCGACGACGATTTCGGCACGGCATCGCCTCTGACCTCTCGCTCATCGGTTCTGATTAATTCCGACGAGGAGACAGCGGAGGAAAATCTTCTGAACGACATCAATCTCCATGTGCGCGGCGTTGTGGCGTTGCAGGAGATGAGCATGATGCAATCGATATCAAGGGGCGCGTCGAACGTATCCGGAATAATCGGTATGGCATCGGCAGCGGCTGTTGTTCTGATTCTTATAATCGCGGTGGCGGTTTTCGTCACGACCGTGACGGGGCAGGCCCAGGAGATGGCAGTCCTAAGAATTTTGGGACAGTCGTCTGCGGCGGTAAAAAAATCCGTTAAAACGGAAGTGCTTTTGTCTGCGGTACCGGGCGCGTTGGCAGGCTCGGTTTTGGGAATTATTCTGATGTTTCCCGTGACCGCAATTATTAAATCCGCGGCGGGACTTCCGCTGTCGGTGCTGTCTTTTTCGAGAGTTGTGATTGTGTTTATCTTAAGTATATTGCTCACCTGCCTGGTGTCGTATATTACGGGCGGCGCGACGGCCGCTGTTATTTGCAGAAAGGACCCCTCGCAGATGCTGAGGGAGGAGGACGGAGCTTAATATGAGTTTGAAAAATTCGTATCAGATTCAGAACATCAAGGGCAGGCCGGGGAGGTCCGCGATCTTGATTTGCCTTGTGGCCTTCATGGCACTTGCCCTGTTTTCCGGCATGATGATGACGCAGAGCCTCAAAAACGGTCTTAATTCTTTTAAAGAGAGGCTCGGCGCGGAGATTATGGTGGTGCCTTCCGACGCCGCGGCAGGCGGCAAACTCGAGGACATTGTGCTTCAGGGCAACACCGGATATTTCTACATGGGTAAAGAAATCTACGAGGACCTTTGCGCGCTCGAAGGTGTTGCGGAAATCACCCCGCAGTACTTCCTCGCGTCGACCACCGCATCGTGCTGCTCGGCAAAACTGCAGCTGATAGGGTTCGACCCGGAGACGGATTTTGTTATAACTCCGTGGATTCAAAAGAGCACAACGAATGAGTTGGGCGAGAATCAGGTCGTCGTCGGAAACAGCATCAACGCTTTTGTCGGGGACACCCTGACGTTCTTCGGTGTAGAGTGTTCCATCGTCGCCAAACTGTCCGAGACCGGAACGTCCTACGACAACAGCATTTTCATGTCCTCGTCAACCATCGAAAACTTAATCGAATCTTCTGTGGCGCGCGGTCTTAACATCTACGGTGACATTTCCCCGGACGACGTCGTTTCATGTGTCCTTATTAACACCGACGATAATACCGATGCATACGAACTTGCAGACTACATAAATGAGAATTTCGACGGCGTTACGGCGGTGCGCACCGACTCGATTGTAAGGGAAGTGCTCTCGAATTTAGAGGGTGTGTCGGGCATCGTTACGGCGGTGGTTGTGATTATCTGGGTCTTCGCCGTGGTCATCACCGCGCTCGTGTTCACCTTGAGTCAGAAGCGCCGCGCAAAGGAATTCGCGGTCCTGAGAATTCTCGGTGCGTCGCGCAAAAAACTTGTGAGCACCGTTCTTTCGGAGGCCCTGATTTTAAGTCTCATCGGCGCCCTCATCGGAGTGGTCCTGGGTGGCCTGATTTGCCTGTCTTTCACCAAGACATTCGAAGAAGCACTTGGCTTGCCCTACTTAAATCCCAACGTCGCGGCGGTCGTTCTGATTGCGCTGATTTCCATTGTTCTGTCTGTTATATCGGGTACATTGGCCGCCGGCATTTCCGCGGGGCGCGTCACCAAATTGGATATAAGCAAAATTCTTCGTTCGAAAAACTAAAGGAGCGTCACCATGCAGATAAAAGCTGAAAAACTGGAAAAACAATTTTTAAGAAAGTCCGGCTCGGGCAACATTTTCACGGCTGTCGCCGAGACCGATTTTGTTTTGGAGGAAGGCAAACTGACAGTCTTAATGGGCCGTTCGGGAAGCGGGAAGAGCACGCTGCTTTCAATGCTGGCAGGGCTCTTGGAGCCTACCGCGGGCAAAGTTATTGCGGGGGATTTGGATCTGTACAAAGCGGACGACAATAAAAGATCCGCGTTCCGTGCCGAAAATTTCGGTATAATACCTCAGGGGCAGACAGGCATTTTAAGTCTTTCCGTTCGCGAAAACATCCTTCTGCCTTACACTCTCTTCGGGGAGAACCCTCCTGAAGACAACAGGTGCGACGAGCTTATATCTAAGCTCTCAATCGAAGACATCACGGATGTCAAACCGGGGGAGTTGTCCGGCGGGCAGATCAGACGAATGGCAATCGCCAGAGCCCTGGTTAAACGCCCCAGGGTGATTTTCGCCGACGAGCCGACCGGGGATCTCGACGACAAGACAACCGACGATGTTTTGAACCTGTTAAAAGACGAGGCCCGCGCCGGAGCGGCGGTGTTGCTTGTAACCCACGAGTCCGCAGCGGAAAAATTTGCCGACGTCCTCTGTAAAATGTCCGAAGGGGTCCTCACGAAGCAATAGAGGAGGACAACACATGCAAAACAAAACGATAGATGAGTTCACCCGTGAACTTTATTCTGCCGCTCCCGTTCCGGGCGGCGGCGGTGCGTCCGCATTGATGGGGGCGCTTTCCGCGTCTTTGTGCGGCATGGTCGCAAACCTTACGACCGGCAAGAAAAAATACGCCGAATACCAAAATGAGACAGATGAAATATTGGGCCGGGCCGAGGCTTTGCGCAAGGCCACGGAGGAGTTGATGTCCCGCGACGCCGAGGTTTTCGAGCCCCTGTCGCAGGCGTATTCTTTGCCTAAGGACGCCCCCGGAAGAGACGAAATTTTGGAGAAACTTCTGGGTCAGTGCGCAGCCGTTCCTTTCGAGATGTGCGAGCGCGCATTTGACTGCGCGAAAATCGCCCGCCGCTTGGCAGACATAGGCTCCCGTCTTGCTATATCCGATGTCGGAGTCGCGGCCTCCGCGGCGCGCGCGGCTGTCACGGGCGCTGCCATGAACGTTTACATCAACACCAAGTTAATGAAGAACCGCGATGCGGCCGAAAAATTGAATTCAAAAACCGAAAAACTTGTAGCCGAGACATGCGCTCTTTGCGACGAGACCTACGCTCTCGTGGAAGGAGGCCTCAAATGACAGAACTCCGCGGCAAGCCCGTATCCGACGCAATCGTCGAATCAGTAAAATCTCAAATCGCCGAGATGGAAATGCCCCCGGTCCTTGCGGTTCTGCGTGTAGGCTCCCGTCCGGACGATCTGTCCTACGAGAGGGGCATTACAAAAAAATTCGAATCCGCAGGTGCTTTGGTTAAATCCGTAAGTCTTCCTGAGGATATTTCGCAGGCGGATTTTGACGCTGAGTTTGATAAGTTAAATAACGACTTGGGCGTAAACGGAATTCTCATGATGCGCCCGCTGCCTAAAACGTTAAGCGACGCGCATGCAACCTCGACGATTGCCGCCGACAAAGATGTCGATGTTATGAACATCCGCAACATGGCGGGGATTTTGAAAGGCGATAAAACCGCGCACGCTCCGGCAACCGCGCAGGCCGTTATCGAGATTCTGAAATTCTATGGCATTGAATTGCGCGGCAAGAAAGTCACGGTCATAGGGCGAAGCCTTGTAATCGGAAAGCCCGTGGCGCTGCTCCTGACAAATGAGAACGCAACCGTGACCGTCTGTCACACCAAGACCGTCAACATTGCCGAAGAATGCCGCAGCGCCGACATAATCGTTGCCGCGGCCGGTTCCGCGGGAATGATTACCAAAGATTTTGTTAAACCCGGTCAGGTCGTAATCGACGTTGGCATGAACGTTGATTCCGAGGGTAAATTATGCGGCGATGTCAGATACGACGAAGTCGCGGAAATCGTGGATGCGATAACCCCCGTGCCCGGAGGCGTCGGGGCCGTCACCACATCGGTCATTTTGAAATACACAACGGAGAACGCAATTGGAAGATAAAATCTATCTGAACTGTCCCTATCTTTCAAAGTGCGGCGGCTGCAAGAAAACCGGGAAGGACTATCGACATCAGCTGATTGTCAAGAATTCTCAGGTTGCATCGCTCCTGCCGAAATCATGCATTGTCGAGCCGACAATCGGCGCGGCCGATCCGTTTTGCTACCGCAACAAAGTCCACTCGGCATACGCGCGCGCCAAGTCCGGCGAAATCCTTTGCGGCCCCTACCGCGAAGGGTCGCATAAAATCGTAAATGTCGACTCCTGCAAAATCGAGAATGAAATTGCAGGCGCCATAATCCGCGATGTCGCGACAATCGCCGCGGAAACAAAGACCAAAATCTACAATGAGAAAACCCGCGCGGGCGACCTGCGACGCTGTCTTGTCCGTGTGGCGCAGGCCACGGGCGAGGTGATGGTGGTAATCGTTACCGGCAGCAAATATTTCAAAGGCAAAAATCTTTTCTGCGACAAACTTTTGGAGATGCACCCTGAAATCACCACACTCCTGTTTGACATCAACGAGCGCGGCGATTCCCTGATTTTGAGCGGCAACACACGTGTCATCTACGGCAGGGGTTACATAACCGACACGCTGCTCGGCATGGAGTTCAGAATCTATCCCGACACGTTCTACCAGGTAAACCACGCCCAGACCGAAACGCTCTATACAACCGCAATCAGGATTGCCGGTGTCACCCCGGAGGATTATGTGCTCGACACCTACTGCGGCATCGGCACCACGACTCTGGCGTTTGCCAAGATGGCGGGCAAGGTCGTCGGGGTTGAACTCAATCCCAAATCGGTCAAGGCCGCCAAACGCAACGCGCAGGCAAACAAATTCGACAATGCCGATTTCATCTGCGCGGATGCCACAGCCTTCATGCAGGACGCCGCGGCCGCAAAACAAACCTGCGACGTTTTGGTTTTAGATCCCCCGAGGTCCGGCACCACAAGGGCTTTCATCAAGGCCGCGGGCAAACTGTCCCCTAAAAAAATCGTTTACATTTCCTGCAATCCGGAAACCCTCGCACGCGATGTCTCGCTTTTCGAAAAAACCGGCTACTCCGCCGTCCGCGCAGTCCCTGTGGACATGTTCCCCTGGACCGCCGGCATCGAGACCGTTGTAATGTTATCGCAAGAAAAAGGTGAAGAGTAAATATCGAGTCATTTAATGCACTGATAAATGACTTGATAAAATTCGTCAGGATTTTAGGTTATCCCCTAAAACGTACGAGTTACCGTACATGTGGGAATCGGCGTGAGTTGACAAATGAAAATTGCGAAAATATTTCCGCAACTGTGACTTATGCCCAATAAAGTTAGAGGGGGCTTCCCGATTTTTTAATTTCAAAGCGGGGAAGTTATATTATAATCAGGGGCATGAGTAAGAAAAAACAGGAACGTATTGTAATGCACGACAGGACCGGTGAGGATTTGTTCTCGGCGGTCGTTACCGATATCACTTGGGAGAGGATTATCGTAACCTTCCATTGTGATGTGGAAAAGAATTCGGCCGGCAATTTAAAGGACATGGAGTTTTTCCTCGTGCCCGGCTTTTACAGACCGAATGCAAGGTTTGATTTGAAGGTCACGGACGATAAGCATTTTGAACTTATTCTGAACGTTACAAATCCCGGATATAAATATTGTCTGCCGACGGGCAAGTACATGGTTTACGCCTGCCTCGGCACGGATGTTTTTGCGATACTCAAGACCACTCCGGAACTGGCGGTTCAATTGCGCGACAAATCCAGATTTTTTATTCACAACGGCGAGATGAAGGGTTATGCCGTGAACTTCTCGCTTCGCGAGTGCGACGAGGGACTGTATCCGATGATGCACGTTATGGATGCGTCGTCGTCGGGTCTTTTGGTTTTTAACACCCTTTCGTGGGCCAAACGCGGCAAGGCAGGAAAGTTTTTCGGCAAGGTGGGCGAGAAACTCGGTAAGATCGGAAGGAAACTTGCCGGGAAGTTCAAAAAACTCGGTCAGCACTTAGTCGGTGCGCACTATGCCGGCAAGGCGAGGCGCCATATGAAGCACAGGAAGGGTGTTAAGAATATTCTGTTCATGAGCGAGCAGAACACGGCGCTCGGGGCAAACCTTCTGGCAGTTTACGAGAGAATGACCGAGCTCGGGCTTGACAGGGAATTTAAGATTGAGACATCGTTCAGGGCGATTGTCAGCAACCCGGACGATTACGGTTTGATAAGCTGGGAGAAGACGTTGCGGAAGATGGCACGCGCGGATATTATTTTCGTCGACGATCATGTTCCGATGCTTGATTGGATGAAGTTGAATTCCAAGGTTGTTCTTGTGCAGCTGTGGCACGCCGGTGCGGGGTACAAGTCCGTCGGATACAGCCGTTGGGGGCACCTTGGCGCACCGATGCCGATATGCTGCCACAGACAGTATACCTACGGTATCACGCCGAGTTCGAACATCGCATTCTTCTTCTCTGAGCAGTTCGGAATTAACGAAGGGCAGATTTTATCGACAGGTATGCCCCGAATGGATAAATACTTAAATCCTGAGTACATGGAGGGCAAGAAGGCCGAGCTTTACGGGAAATATCCGATACTGAAAGATAAGAAGGTTATTCTGTTTGCCCCGACGTACAGGGGTGGCAACAAGGCCGAGGCATATTATCCGTACGAACTTATTGACTTCGACGAACTTTACGAATTCTGTGCAGACGAATATGTCGTGGCGTTTAAGATGCATCCGTGGGTTTCAACGAGCGTTCCGATTCCGGAGAATTACAAAGACAGATTCATAGACCTCGGTGAATATCCGAATATCAACGACCTTTATTATTTGACGGACATCTATATATCCGATTACTCGTCGGGTATCTTTGAGTATTCGATGATGAAGCGTCCGGCGCTCTTCTTCGCATTCGACGAGTTGCAGTATTCCTATACAAGAGGCTTCCACAGAGAGTACCGCCCCGCAACGCCGGGTAAGATTTGCGCGACATTCGACGAGTTGATGGAGGCGCTGCGCAACAAAGATTATGAGTTCGAGAAGATGGATGCGTATTTGAAATACCATTTCGATCACATAGATACCCATGCATGTGACAGAGTTATCGACTATATCGTGCGGGGCAATATCCCCGAAGAAAACCTTAAGGAAATCAAGCGCGTTAAAGACCTCGTCTCAAAGCTCAGGAAACTTGATTTCTCCGAGATGAATCCGCTCGACGGGAACGGTCTGCCGAAGGTTGAGGCAAAATGAGACTTTCCACGTCGGACGACATAAGACACGTTCAGATTGAAGGGCAGGTCACCCTTGACGACAGGATGCTGAAAGACCTGCAGAAAACACTTTTGGAAATGTTAAACGACATCCAGGATGTCTGTGAGGAAGAGGGCATACGGTATGTCCTCTGCGGCGGCACCGCGCTCGGTGCGTACCGCCACAAGGGCTTCATTCCGTGGGACGACGACATAGACGTCATGATGCCAAGGCCCGACTACGACAGATTCATCGCGGCCTTCGCCAAAAAGCAGAGTTCAAAATACTGGATACACATCCCCGGCGTCACGGACGATTACGCGCTCCTGTTCACGCACATAAGACTCAAAGGAACATCCGTAAAAACACGCGATGACATGAACACCGACGAGTGCGGGGCATGTATAGATGTTTTCCCCGTCGAAAACATATACGACAACAAAATAGCGCGCTTCTTCCAGGGGCTGGGGTGCGATTGGAGAAGCTTCATGATCTCCTGCCGCAAGTTCTACCGCGACAGGGAATTTTTAACGGACCTGGCCGAAAAATCCGGCAACGGCGGCCTTAAATTCAAAACAAAAATCCGTATATTCATCGGAAGAATTCTTAAGAATAAAAACATAAAAGGCATGGCCCAAAAGGCCGATCGCCGCAACAGCAAACTTAAGGATAAAACAACGACGCTTGTTTCAATTCCGACGGGCCGCAGGCATTTTTGGGGAGAGATATATAGCCCCAAGACCGTCTGCGACGGCAAGCCCCTGGAGTTTGAGGGCCGCTTTCGTCTCTGCCCCGCGGGTATTGAAGAATACCTGGGAAAGTTATATGGTGATTACCTGACAATACCTCCCGAATCCGATCGGGAAAAACATATATATTTCAAACCTTTCTTTCTCAAAGGAGGAGATGGAAAATGAACATACTTCTGCTTATGATGGGCGGATCCGGCACGAGGTTCGGAGCGGACGTTCCCAAGCAATATATTATGGTAAACGACAAGCCGGTTTTTACCTATATCGTGAAGGCTTATCAGGTGATGCCCGATATCGGCAAAATCGTCATCGTGTCCAATGCCGCATGGATTGATTTTGTGGATAAATGGATTAACAAAATCGGAAAGGATAAGGTCGAGCCGGTCGTGGCCGGGGGCGACACAAGATCCGAGTCGGTAAAAAACGGCCTTGTTGCCTGCAAGTCTTTTGCCGGCCCCGAAGACATAGTTCTTATTCACGATGCGACGCATCCTTATATCGACGAGGACGGCACGGGAAAAGTTATAGAGGCGATTAAGGAATACAGGGGCGCGACCCTGGGCACATGCCAGTACGACACGTGCTATCAGATAGATGACGATGACATGATTACAAAGGTTGAGCCGAGGCAGTATCTTATAACCGGCGCGTCCCCTGAGGGCTTTTTCTGGAAGGAATTGTGCGATATATACGAGAACACGCCCAAAGAGGAACTTGAAAAGATGACATCCGCGGGTGCGTTAGCCTCTGCTAACGGTATAAAAATGAAAGTGGTAAAATCAAATATATTGAACCTGAAGATTACATATCCGAACGATATGGAACTTTTCAAACTTCTGGTGGATGATTATTTCTTTGATTAGAAAGGGCACACAATATGTCTGATGCAAGAAACCCCATGCTTGACATGATCGACCGCAGAATGGCGGGAATTCACAGCGGAGTTCCGTCGTTTTGCTGTGCAAACAAAATCGTTATAGAAGCGATAATGGACCAGGCCAAGAGATTCGACGACAGAGTTTTGATAGAGGCGACTTCGAATCAGGTTAACCAGTACCGCGGGTACACCGGGATGGTCCCGGAGGACTTCAAAAACTTTGTTTATGAGATTGCCGACAGAAACGGCTTCGACAAGAGCAGAATTATTTTAGGCGGCGACCATTTGGGCCCCCTGCCGTGGTGCGATAAGCCCGAAGAGGTTGCGATGAGGGAAGCCGCAAAACTGGTTCGCCTCGTTGTCCGCGCCGGCTATCTTAAAATCCATTTGGATACGTCCATGAAATTGGGCGACGACCCGGTCGACGAGAAACTCGCGGACGAAGTAATCGCACGCCGCGGTGCGTTCCTCTACAACGAGTGCTATCAGGAGTTCCTGGAACTTAAGAAAGAAAAGCCCGATGCGATTCATCCCGTTTTCGTAATCGGGTCCGAGGTTCCGATTCCGGGCGGTGCTCACGAGGACGAAGAGGATACGATGCAGATAACCAAGAGGGAAGACTTGGAGAGCACATTGTTGCACTACAAGCAGGAGTTTAAGAAGTACGGGCTCGAGGACGAATTCAAGTATGTAATCGCGGTTGTCGTTCAGCCGGGTGTGGAGTTCGGAAACGAGGGCATCCACCACTACAACAGAATCGACGCGCACAAGCTCTGCGAGACTTTAAGGGAATATCCGGGCATCGTTTTCGAGGCGCATTCGACGGACTATCAGCTGCCGGTGAGCCTCAAGGAAATGGTCGCCGACGGCCTTGCAATATTAAAGGTCGGGCCGGCTTTGACATTTGCCTTAAGGGAAGGACTTTTCGCGCTGTCGCATATCGAGGATGAGATGATAGAGGACGAAGAGCAGAGAGCAAATTTCCCGGAGGTTTTGGAGAAGGCAATGCTCGAAAACCCTTCGCACTGGAACAAATACTACTTTGCCGAAGGGCAGGGCCTGGTAAACGAGCGCAAGTACGGTTTTTCAGACCGCTGCAGATACTATTTTGCTCTCCCCGAGGTTGAGGCGGCGATGGAAAAACTTTTCGCGAACATCGACGCGCTTAATATCCCGATGGGCCTTTTGCATCAGTATCTGCCGAACCAGACACCGAAGGTCCTGGCGGGGACCTTGAAGCCCACTGGCAAGGAGCTTGTGAAAGACCATATCAACGAGATAGTCGAGCAGTATAATTATGCGGTGAAGACGAATTATATCGTTGAGAATAACTTTGCAAGATAAGGAGCATTTGATGAAGGCCGCAGTTTTAAAGGGTCACGACCAAATAGAATATACGGATTTCGACAATCCCGTTTGCGGGGACAATGATGTAATAATCAACGTCAAAGCCTGCGGCATCTGCGGGTCTGACGTGCCGCGTGTCTTAGGCGATGCGGCACATTTCTTTCCCATAATCCTCGGCCACGAATTCTCGGGTGTAATCTCCGAAGCCGGCAGAAACGCAAAAGATTTAAGAGTCGGCGACCGCTGCACGGCAGCCCCTTTAGTCCCCTGCATGGAATGTCCGGACTGCAAAGCGGGGCACTTTTCGCTTTGTAAAAAATATATCTTTATAGGCTCGCGCGTCAACGGCGCGATGGCCGAGTATGTGAAGGTTCCGGCAAAGAATGTTGTAAAAATCGCGGATGATGTCGACTTCATAAAAGGCGCGACATTCGAGCCTTCTTCGGTTGCATTGCACGCGCTCAAACTGGTTGATTTTAAACCCGGGAGCACCGCGGCGGTTGTCGGCTGCGGCATGATAGGAAACCTGGTTCTCGAGTGGTGCAGAATTTACGGCGGCAAGGACGTTACCGCCGTGGGCAGGTCCGAGTCGGGTTTGGCCGGCGCCAAAGCACTTAATATCGAACACATACTTTCCACCAAGGACGAAGACTTTAAAGCAAAAGCAGATGATATCACAAACGGCCGCGGCTTCGATTATGTTTTCGACTGCGCCGGGACGACGGACGGCATGAAGACCGCGATGGACATAGCGGGCAACCGCGGAACGGTCTGCTACGTCTCGACCCCCAAGAAGGAAATCACATTCTCTGTCCCCGAGTGGGAGAGAATCAACAGAAAAGAACTTACGGTGACGGGCACATGGATGAGTTATTCGAATCCTTTCCCGGGCGACGAGTGGACGGAGACGGCCGAACACTATGCCAAGGGCGACCTCGTGCTTGTGCCGGAGATGCTTCACAAAACCTTCCCGCTTGAGGATGTGCGCAAGGCGTTTGACGAATACAAAACCCCCGGAAACGTAAAGGGGAGAATAATACTCACGGTTTAAGACGGAGATAACGGTTTATGGATAATAAGAAGAGGTATTTCACTTCCATCGACAGCGATCCGAAGTGGGAGAAAAATATAAATGTCAACAGAATTCTGCCTGAGTCGAAGGTGCATGTAAACGAATACGAAAACGGATATATACTTCCCTTAAGAATAAAAGAGGGAAACACCATGTCGCAGGTGAAATTTGAGGGTGGTGTGTGTGACAGTAATCTCAACTTTGTCGCCGGTATTAAAAGAGATTACAACAATCCCGATGCCAACATTGCCTGCAACGCTGCGTATGAACCCGATAAAAAAAATATCGAACACTCCGATGAGGTTGTTGTTTTCGGAGGCGTTCTTAATTCTCACTTCGGGAATATGCTCACCAATACGACGACGCGTTTATGGTGGTTTGCCGAGAATAAGGATACAAAACTGAAAATAGCATTTGTCAGGCGCGCAAGAGAAAAGACACACAATCAGGAATTCCTCGATCTTCTCGGTATAACCGCCGACAGGATGATTATTGTCGAAAAACCCACACAGTTCAAAAAGGTAATAGTCCCCGACGAGGCCTGCTACATAATGACATGCGCTTCATACAAGTGGGTGGAGGCGTTTGATTTGATAAAAGAAAATGTTTCGAAAAAAATGGACCCCAGTCCGTACAAAAAAATATATCTCTCCCGCACGGCGTTTAAGAGATTCGGTTCCTACGACGGCGTTAACGAGGAATTTTATGAAAAATTCTATGAGAGGCGCGGTTTTAAAATTCTCCATCCCGAGAAATATCCTTTGGCCGAGCAGGTGAACTACCTGATGAACGCCGATGAAATTGTGTCGACATTCGGTACACTTACCCACCTTCTTCTGTTTGCCAAGAGCGGCGTCAAATCGACTGCGATTTTAAGGGTTCCCGAATTATGGGTACATCAACTTGTCATCAATGCGGTAAGGGAGGTTGACTGGTATTGGTTTGAAGGCACCAAAAACCCGATGCCGACCAAACACGATCACGGTATTTTCCTTTACTGGCCAACCGAGTCATTCAAAAAATGTCTGGAATGTCAGGGTGTTGAATACAAACCCGAGGAACTTCCGGGAAGCGATGTTCCGAGTGCCGAATATGTAGCTGAGTACATGAAACTTTGGACATACCGTTTCTCTCAGAAGGAATTCCTGAACGAGATAAAAAACAAGAGCATATACGATGTTGTGCGTGCTCAGCGCATGTTCTGGTTTAATCAGGATCTGAACTCTCCGACAGGCTCCGGGACTCCGGCGGCAAATTCAAAACCGCAGCAGAAAAAGACACCCGCCGCCGGACAAACCGTTTCCGTTCCGGCCAAGGCGCCTGTTGCGTCTTATGCGGAAGAGCCCTTTAAAAAGATTGCGCGCAGGGTTCTTGCCAAATTCAGGAAACAGGACTTTGCCGGACACATAGAATACCGCATCGAGGACATGCCCTCGTATGACGGAGACACCGCAGGGGTCACGGGAAAGTCCAAACCCATTTACGGCCTTTCCGCGAAGTTGTGCGGTTCTGCTGCCTCGGGGAAGGTTCTTTGCAGCATAAGGCCTCAGGATTCCGGATTCACCGGATTTTCCGCATCGAAAAGAAAAACCGCAAGCAACGTTCCCATCACCGGAATTGCGGTTAAACTTTCCGGGAAGGTTGCGGATAAGTATTCGGTAAAGTACCGTGTCCACCAATCCCGCGTCGGCTGGCAGGAGTGGGCCAAAGACGGGCAGGAGACAGGAGACCCCGAATACAATATCGAAGCCGTTGAGATTGTTCTCGAGCCAAAAGACAATTGAGTAATTAATAAGTTATTTCTGTTACATTTGTTGACTTTGGGTCCCCGTGTAAATACACTCTTTGATGTGTATTTTTCTTCGGAGGATTTTATGAAAAAGGGTACAGTTTCCAAATTAATCGCGTTGGCAATGACGATTGCCTGCATTTTCTCGTTTGCTTCGGTTGCAAACGCTGACGACACGGATGCCTATACATTGTCCGGTACGGCTCATATCCAGTACGCCGGCAATACCCAAGGAACATTTAAAGACGGCATTCTGACTTTGGGCTCCCGCGGACAGTCCCGCAGAGTCGAAGGCTTTACAATCAATCTCACTAATAACACCGGATATTCGGGTACTTTGCAGTACCGCGCATACATACAGAAGAACGGATGGACGGGATGGATAGATGCCGGCAACTTCATCGGCACAAGCGGCGAGTGCAAGAGAATCGAAGCGGTCCAGATGAGACTTACGGGAGAACTCGCATCTTACTACGATGTTTCCTATATTGCACATATTCAGAGCTACGGCGACAAACAGGGCTGGGTTAAAAACGGCGTTGTTGCCGGAACCGTTGGCGAGAACAAGAGACTTGAGGAAATAAAGGTTAAGCTTTCGGCCAAATCGGCGGCCTCAACCGAAGCGTATGTCGCTTACAGGGGACAGGTTCAGAACGAAGGCTGGGAAGTTTCCTGGAAGACAAACGGACAGCAGTCCGGAACCGTGGGCAAGTCCCAGAGATACGAGACAGTCGAGATCGTTGCCGGAGCAACCGGTATGACAGGCGGCATCACCTACCGCTCCCACGTTCAGAACATCGGATGGCAGGGTTGGGTTTCCGACGGCGCAATCTCCGGCACGGTTGGGCAGTCCAAGCGCCTTGAGGCGATACAGATTAAGTTAACCGGCGACCTTGCCAATTCCTACGACGTATACTACAGAGTTCACGTTCAGGGCATCGGCTGGATGGGCTGGGCCAAAAATGGTGAATCCGCGGGAACAGCAGCCTTTGCAAAGAGAATCGAGTCCATTCAGATTGTGCTGCAGGCCAAGGGTTCCTCGGCGCCCGGCAATGTTGACGGCGTCAAGAGTGCCGACGGGAAGTCTTTTCGCGACGGCAACAACATAGACGATGTCATGCTCTTAAGCGGCTTCTCCGGAAGCGCACACATGCAGACTCTGGGAACCCGTAACGGAACCGTTACGGACAACGTTCTGACCCTGGGCTCACGCGGCAAGAGTTTGCGTGTCGAAGGCATAACCGTTAATTTTGCCAATTCTTCCGGATACTCGGGCAATCTTCAGTACAGCGTATATATCCAGAACAAGGGCTGGTCTTCCTGGACCAATGCCGGAAACTACGCAGGAACCACAGGCAAGAGCCTGAGGATCGAGGCTATCCGCATGAGATTCACGGGCGACCTGGCATCCCAGTTCGATGTCTCCTATTCGGCTCACATTCAGGACTACGGCGACACCCAGGGCTGGAAGAGCAACGGCTATGTCGCAGGCACGGTGGGTCTCGGCAAGAGACTTGAGGAAATCAAGGTTAAAATCACCAAGAAAACAAGCACATCAGGCGCGTATGTTTCCTGCAACGGCCAGGTTCAGAACGAAGGCTGGGGTTTTGCGTGGAAGGACAACGGCACGGTTGTCGGAACCACCGGCAAGTCGAGAAGGCTTGAGGCTGTCACCATCGTAGCGGGCGCCACGGGCTGCACGGGCGGCATCAGATACCGCGCATACCTTCAGGATTCCGGATGGCAGGGATGGAAGTCCGACGGCAACATCGCGGGAACCGTGGGTGCTTCCAAGCGCATCGAAGCCCTGAAAATCCAACTCACGGGCGACATGGCAAGCAAATACGATGTCTACTACAGGACATACATTCAGGGCACAGGCTGGCTTGCATGGGCGAAGAACGGCGCAGATTCCGGAAGCATCGGAAAATCCAAGAGAATCGAGGCTTTGCAGGTAACCCTTGTTGCCAAGGGCGGATCTGCCCCGGGTAACCTCAAGGGCATCAAGAGCGTTAAGTCCTACGCTTTCGAGGACGGACGCGACGACATGACCAAGAAGGCCCAGGGATATTCCTCTTCCACCAAGTACCTGATTTTGGCAGACGTCACAAAGTGCTATGTCGGCGTATACAAGGGCGAAAAGGGCGCATGGGAGCTTGTCCACTACAGCCAGTGCTCACCCGGAAAACCCTCCACACCCACAGTTACGGGCACATTCAAGGTCAAGAGCAAGTCGTCCTACTTTATCTCGGGCACTGCATACTGCCACTACGCGACAAACTTCACGCCGCACTACTATTTCCACAGTGTGCTCTACGACAAAAACGGCAACCTCACAGACGGCAGACTCGGCGTTCAGATCTCACACGGCTGTATCCGTATGGCCAAAGACGACGCCTACTACATCTACAAAACAGTACCTGTCGGCTCGACCGTAGTCGTCTACAAATAAAATTTCTCCCGCCCCGCAACAGGGGTGGGATTAATATATTTAAGTGATAAAATAAATCTATCGTATTTAACCCGGGGGGATTGTTATGAACAGATTTTTTACGCGTTTTTTCTCGCTGATACTGACCGTTGCGTGTCTGATGTCCATGGGCGGCGCGGTTCTTGCCGACACCTCTGAATTCAGTCTTTCGGGCACGGCACATGTCCAGTCCAAAGGCACCGTCGAAGGCACAAACAAAGACGGCACACTGACTCTCGGCACAAGAGGGCAGAGGCTTCGCCTTGAGGGTTTTACCGTAAATTTCGAAAACAACAGCGGCACAAGCGGCAATCTTCAGTACAGAGTACACATTCAGGATAAGGGATGGACAGGCTGGATATCCTCGGGCAACTTCGCCGGTACCAAGGGTGAATCCAAGAGAGTCGAAGCCGTACAATTCAGACTCACAGGCGACCTTTGCGCTAACTACGATGTTATCTACAAAGCACACATCCAGGGCTACGGTGACGCCCAGGGATGGGTTAAAAACGGCGCGGTCGCAGGAACGCTGAGCCAGAAAAAAAGAGTTGAACAGATAAGCGTAAAAATCGCCAAAAAAGATACGGCATCCGAGACCCCATTTGTATCCTACAGAACTCACATCCAGGACAACGGATGGGAAATCAAATGGAAACAGGACGGGGAAGTCTCCGGCACGACAGGTGAGTCCAAGAGATTGGAAGCGATAAACATGGTTGTCGGAAACACAACCCTCTCGGGCAAAATCCGCTACAGAACACATGTCCAGAATATAGGATGGATGAACTGGGCAGAGGACGGTGCAACATCCGGCACAACGGGACAGTCCAAGCGTCTCGAGGCTATTCAGATCGAACTTACGGATGAACTTGCATCTGCATACGACATCTACTACAGAGTACACGTGCAAAACTTAGGCTGGCTTGCCTGGGCTAAAAACGGAGCTGCGGCAGGAACATCCGGGTGCTCGTTCAGACTTGAGGGCATTCAGATTGTTTTGGTTGCAAAAGGCGGCGACGCACCGGGTAATGTCGGTGGAATAAAAAGCGTATCGAGCACGGTATCCTACGGTTCATTCAACGATCTTTATAAGCTGACAAACAAAGGAGGAAAAACCTATTTGGTATGTACTCTTAACAACAAATACTTTACCGGTTGGAAAACAATAAACGGCGTTCAAAGATATTTTTGTGAGAAGGCAACCAACGGTTACCCTGTGGGAGCGATGGCAAACGGAATGATTACTATCGGATCCGCTCAATATATGTTTGAAAATTCGACTCCTGTAAAGAATTTCACAGGAGTGAAAAACAACAACTACTACAAAACAGATTCTTCCGGAAAAATCACCAGAGTCGTATACGGCAACAAACCTATGGTTGCCCTGACTTTCGACGACGGCCCTACCAAATATACTGACGACATTTTGGATACTTTGGATAAGTACGGTGCCAAGGCAACGTTCTTTGTAATCGGCAGTATGGCAAATTCACATCAGTCGCAATTGAAGCGGGAATACGACATGGGTATGCTCATCGGAAACCATACCTACAACCATCCGAGTCTTACCAAAATTTCCGCAGATGAGATTAAGTCGCAGCTTTCGAGAACCGATGATGTTGTAAGAAGTGTAACGGGACAGGGAACAAAGTATTTAAGACCTCCGGGAGGTGCGGTGAACGACAAGGTGAAATCCGCAGTGTCCAAGCCCATAATCAACTGGTCCGTAGACACAGTCGACTGGAAAAACAGGAGTGCTTCCGCAACTGCATCTATTGCCTTAAACGGCGCCAAGGACGGCTCGATAATTCTCATGCACGATCGCTTAAGTTCAACAGCCGAGGCCGTCAAAACAATTGTCCCGACGCTTGTTGACAGAGGCTACCAACTGGTAACGATAGAAGAGATGCAAGCGCTTCGCGGCGGCACATCCGCAGGCAAAGTTTACACTGCCTTTTATCCATAAGTGCTGATTCGAACATTAAAAACAAGAACTGCCAAACCTTATTCGGGTTTGGCAGTTTTTTCTGTCTTCAAAATCTTAATTTCAAGTTCGCCGCCCAGGGCCTTTGCAATTCTCTCAAGAGTTGCAACCGACGGGTTTGCCGCGCCCCTTTCGATTTTGGACAAATCCGATTGATCTATTCCGGTCAGTTCCGCCAATTGTTTTTGCGTCAAACCCGACTCGTTGCGAAGCCATGTGATTTCACTTCCGATTTTGCTTGCGGCCGGCATAGTAATGTGCCTGACGGTCATGCCGTCCTCGTATATGAATTCCGCGTCAATGTCGAGGTCGTTGCTCCATACAATCCCGTATCCCCCGCATAGTTTCCCTGAGCAAAACAGGTCTCTGTTGCCAAGTGCTTTCAATTGCGGATATTGCTCAAATAACAACGCCATGTCGTAGGTCTTAATGAGTCCGTCCTGAAACGTGACTTCTAAAATCGTTCCGTCATCAAACCTCAAATCCACAGCTCTGTGAAACATATATCTATCCTACCTTTCTGCAATTATTGTAAGGGGATAAATCCCCTATGTAAACAATTCATTTTTTTTAATTGAACCTGCGCTCCCGAGATTTTATACCAAGGCTACGGTATAGCCCTCGAGTGTTAACCACCACAATCCCTTGATTTTACTGGGGTTGCGCGCTACAA
>Ga0065711_1000269_pt1 | contig 76749 bp, 35 predicted proteins | sample Hoacrofraction12_FD_59098 | JGI IMG/M metagenome (GOLD analysis project Ga0065711, IMG submission 59098) | Hoatzin crop microbial communities from Cojedes, Venezuela - Epithelial fraction 12 v2 (version 2) | ecosystem: Host-associated > Birds > Digestive system > Esophagus > Crop | place...
TTCTCTTCTCTTCTCTTCTCTTCTCTTCTCTTCTCTTCTCTTCTCTTCTCTTCTCTTCTCTTCTCTTCTCTTCTCTTCTCTGCTCTGCTCTGCTCTGCTCTGCTCTGCTCTGCTCTGCTCTGCTATTCACTATAGAGGAGCTATACTACCATTAAAGATATTATCTACTTAATTCCTTACAGATCCTAAGGTTCTATCTGCTTCTGAGGCAGTTTCTCTACACATGTTTCTGTGAGGAAGGTAAGAAATGTTAGCCCAGCTCCCATTGTGGAAGGGTGCATGAGAAAAGAAAACACCATCACATGTAGTGTGCATGAATAGCAAACACTTGGTGATCTTAAAAAGTGAACTAGCGTGAACTAGAGGAGGTGGGGCTGGACATACGAGGGTGGAGGGGTATTTGCAGGGATGGAGACTGCGCTTCCCGTCTCCTGTGAACAAACAGTTGAATCTTTTCATTTTCTGTTATAATTCTCATGCCATCTCGGCTGTGGAAAGAGGATCAATGTGATACTCCAATCATTCAGTTTCTTGTGACCCAATGTTTGGCTCTAAAACCTTGGCTTGCACATCCAGCACCTGATATTTCCAGATGGTCTTGCATATAAGTTCTGGGCATGTCTGCTTATCTTTTAAGATAAAATAAGCCAAGACAAATCAATTTAGTCTGTTATAGTCAGGAAAGTGATACCTTCTGCTAGAACAAAATAAAAAGTTGTGAGAAATTAAAAAAAAAATAAGATGTTATTTCTACAATAGAAGTGTCCCTGATTTTATCAAATGTACTTGTAGGTTTGTGTGAGTCTTAAGGGAATTTGATCAGGAGGGAACAGGACAACTATGTTTTGCTTATGGATGATGATGATGTTTAGTATCAGTAGATAAACAGAGGGAGAAAGATGTGGCATTGTAGAATAGCAAGAATGTGTTTATTGGGGTTATTGATAGATCTTACTGACAAGAGCAAAGTGTCATACAGAAGAGAGTGGATGGCTCTGACTAACAAAGTGTCAGCAGCTTCTCTTGAAATCAGTAGGAATAGGCTTAAGGAATGGGCTTAAAACTCAGACTCATAGGGTAGAGATTATTTGTTAAACAGACACATACTTTGACCTTATTTATAGGCAGACAGGGAAACTGATGTCTTGTTATAATTAGTGAAGTTGCACTGGGTATTAGTGAAGACACAAATCATCACGGGGCATTCCAGCATAATGCAGAAAGTCTAGGATGTGGATAGTGGATTCTTTTCTGCTGTTAATTGTATATTCATTTATTTCTGAAAAAGAATACATAGGGAAAGATAAATAATTTTGCACATTTTAACCACATTCAGGCTAATGATAGGTGAATAAAGATCCAGTTCAGATAAATCCTTGTCTTAAAGTAGAGGCCTGTCCCAAAATCAAATGTCCTTGTATTTTTTTCCTTTTACTCTTCTTCTTGCAAATATTTTCCAAATCTCCAGAAAGATACTTCTTAATTTGTTAAGCCTTAATGATTTCACTGGTGTCCTTACTGCCTCTGAAAATTTCTTTAATGGAGTCCTGAAAGCTAAAGCAGTTGCTTTGCAAGGCTGCCCTCTTAGTCTAGTGATTCCTTTCCTTGGTTTTAGCTTGAGTCCTTCACTGAAACATGTGGCACAAGGGGCTAGCTGCTCTTCTTGGTCAAGTCAGGGAGAGTTTACTCTAACAACAACAAGAAAGAAGATCAAAGGAAAAAAAGCATAACTGGTTTATTTCTAATCACTCATCCTCAACCTGTTTTTGGTACTCACACCCTGATAAGCTGGCATATTTATTTACTACATTCCTACACAGTGCAGCGTTTCCAGTTGCATTATGCTTTGACCTACACCGACCACTTTCCTCTCTGTCTGGAGTCTTCAGACATTTCCCTTTCTCTCCCAACTTGTTTGTCTAATTCAAGTTGCAGATCTCTTTTTTTTTTTTTAAATTCTCCATTCTCTCTCCAGGGAAGCTTCCCCACCCTTCCTCATCAGTTGTTGTTTGATCATAATAATGGAACATTGGCTACAGAAAATGAGTTACATAAAAATCCACACTGAACTTTACATGCCTTCTGGAAGGCCCCATAAAACAGCTTTCCAAAACTGAAAAAACCCCCACCCAAAACCCCAGACCGTGGAAAACTGGCTAAGAACTCTCAAAAACGCAACAGTTCTTAACTTAGTCTTGGATATGAAGTCACACAGAAGTAGATACTCCAGCTCACTGCCAAAATGCTTCCCATGCATCCTGCGTGGTCAGCACAAAGAAGAAATTGTCTCAGATCCCTTCAGGTTTATCCTATGGACTCCAAAGGCGTGCTGGTTGGCCAGAAAGGAGTATGTCACCTACAGTTGACAGAAAAAATGTAGTCTAATAGAGCTAACTGAAGTAATACTGAGAACACTAGCGATCTAACCAGGGCAGCAAAGCACTCGGTGCAGCTTGTTTTCTGGCAAGTTAGGTGGGTTTTATAGCCTCCACTGATCTCTGAACTTAAGCTGACATGTCCCCTTGTGCTAGATGTAGCAGAGAGACAGAAGTTTGGACTTGCAAGAACAATCTTTTCCAACCCTGCATGTCCCATAGGAGGGCATCTCAGCACCAGCCAGCTCTGTCTGCTCAGTCATTCCCTTTTTAAGCATCGCACCAGTTTTAAAATTGCTCTGTGCCAACAGTGCGTGAAAACAGCCTTGGTTGGCTTGCAGAGCAAGCCTAAAATGCTGTCAAAAACTTCTCTAGTGTGATGGGAAAGAGAAATGTTGTCCTGTAACACAAACAGTTCGTCAAGGCAGATTCAGAACATTTATAAGTCTAGATTTTTGTACCACGCCTATTGCCGTATGATCTGATGGGGAATTTTTCAAATTCTTGGTTTCTCTAGTGCTGATTTATATTTGTTTAAGTGCGGGGAGCTGTGAATGTGCTGCTAAAATTACTGCTCCTGAACGGCCCAGTAAGCAAGAAGGAGGAATAAATTTTGATTGCACTATGCCACCTGTATTCCTGACAGCTTAATTTGTTAATGTCAAGTCTGTAGGCACTAAATGAATGCTCATGAAAGTCTTGACTATCGGAGGAAGGGCACTGCCTAGTATGATGCAATTAGCTGAGCTCATCGATTATGATGGACAGCTGGAGCTCCCTGGGTTTTTCCAAAAGAGTTTAATCAAAGGCATCAGGATAATAGAAGCTCTCTAAATGAGAAAGGCAGTGAAGTAAGACAGTTAATTAGATTTTTTAAAAAATTGTTGTGTTTATTATACTTCCCATTTATCCTTGACAATTGTCTTGACCACAAATGAACATAACTGTACTGTTGATTTCACTTCAATCAAAAAGAGTTTTAATTTGCATAAAAAGCTGCAAGTATTTGTATGAAACTGAGACCTATAATAAGGCAAAAACAAATTTCTCACACAGTTTTGCAGGATTTTTATGTCCTATCTTAACAGCAAGGGTGTTTGAAAGTCACTTTCACATACACTGATCACTAGTTTTCAGGGCTTTTTTGTTCTTTTTTTTTGGGTTTTTTTTTGTAATTTTTACCCTGTCCAACTGGATTCAATAGAATAACAAAGCAATTCCCTTTGACAGGAGGCACAATACCAGCTAACCCAGCTTGTCTGTGAGCAACAGGGCTGGCTGAGCAGCTGGCCCCTGTCCCACTGCCAGGAAATGCTGACAGCAACAGCTACAACACTTCAGCTGCGAACCGGCTCCATAGCGAGTCTTGATGGCTAATAAATTGCGTAAGTGCTACCCAGATCTGTCCAGATCTGAGGAAAAAGAGCAGCAACTTTGGGATGTCATCTGCTCTGAGAGAGACCCTGTACCACAGAAAGTTTCATTACAAACGTGTGGGTCACGCTCTGTCCGCAGTGAGTTTCCCTAGTGCAGCAGCACACACCAACGACGCTGTGTTTTCAGGTAAAGCAGAATGAAAAGGAGTTTAGGAGACACCAGCATCTTTGAGCTGGCACAGAGTGTTTTGTGACAACAGCAGCCAGCCACAACGGAGCCAACAGACAGAGCAGTGTGCATGCATGTTGAAAATTGGCTGATTTAGTTGCCTACCCACACGTACAAATGAATCCTGGTAGCTCCCTAATTGCCAAGCTGTTAGCTATGCAGTCAGGCAGCTCCAGGTTAAGCCAGTCCCTTCCGTTTTAGATGTTTGCTTTTATAGCAGTGAGGAAATCCATGTTGCTTTGTCCACTTTTATTAAGTTATCGGCGATCTGAATGTGTACACATGTGGACAGGCATTGTGTGAAGCTCCAGACAGATCGGTGCTACGAGGCAGCTGCCCTTAGGTACACACACTGTGTGGATGACCAGAGGCAGCTGCTTCTTCTCTGGTGTCTTAGGCAGACTTTTTCTGCAACAGGAAATGCTGTCTGCCTTCAACAAGAACCAGAAGCTTGGCTTGGTGGCTTTTTCTAAGGAGTAGAAAGTTGTTAACTTCAGCTGGGATGATCACAAACATGATGTGGTGAGTTTTAAAGGCAAATCCATTGCACATTGCTGAAGGTTGCGTTGAAGGTATAAGCTATTGCTTTGGGGGAAAACTGTTCCTGTGATGTCTCCTCAATTGTGCTTGGGAAGTTCAGGCCTCTTGGGAAGATCTCACTGCTGGATACCTGACTTTTGGAAGAGGGGTCGACTATTTAGATACCTTTGGAAATGTTTCCTTGAAGTTCTCTAAGCTTTACGCTAAGCTCAGATGATTCTTCTGGCTAAGCTGAGAATAGCTTTTTGAGAAACTTCTCTTCATAATTAAAGTGAAGGATGTAACAAGATTTGGTTTCTGAGCTGAAAGTGTTTAACAACCCAAATAAATGGGTCGCCCATGTGGGTCTGCAACTGCAGGCTACTTGGTTGGCTGGGATAACAGCCTTATAACCTGAGACGAGCATGGATGTATGCCACGTGGACTCCAGCTTCAGTGCTCCCCTTCTGCTCCCGCAAAGCTCATTGCAGTGTGCTGTGTGAATGGACAATCCAGTCAAGCTACCATCTGCAGTGTAGAGGTAGTCAGGACCAGTTGACTCACCCATACAGAAGCAAGGAAGTAACAAACCAGTCTCTTCACCAGTCGTCTAATTCTGCACAGTGAGGTGTACTCAGACATTTCAGGATGTAGATTTATTTTAAAAGCAATGCCAGTGGAGGTGTCTCAGTCATCCTGATTCAGTCTGCTATATCATTCCAGCACACATACTGTGTCTCCATAACGTCACCCATTACCCTGGTAATTGTTGGGAAGTCCACATAGGACTTGCGTAGCCAGTATCATTCTGATAACTCTTGCCAAAGCTGCAGGGCACAAAGCACTTTGTATATTTTTTTTTTACCACTAATCTAATGGTAAAAAATACACTCTGTCAAAATTCTTGGTATGGAGACAACAGTAAACCCACTAACGCTTTGACACTATTCCTGTTGTGGCTTCCAAGAAAACCAGCCACTTTCTTTAGTGACTATCACTAGTTTCCATAGCTGAGAAATTACTGCTATCTGCCAGAACATTTTCTTCACTTCCCATTTAGGTTTTATTCTTACTTGCAACTGCAAAAGCTGTCTTTAAGCTCCTATTTGCTATTCAGTTTTCCTTAGTTGATGAGCACAGGTAGAGGTTTAGATTGCTTTCTGCTGTGACAATCTTTCATGATGTTCTTTCCCTAGCTCCAGACCTTATCAGGGTTGGCAAATGCTTGAATCAGATGACACAGTGGTCTCAGATTTTATTTGTGTGATGGGAGAATTCATGGCTGCTGCAATGACTGCACTTACTGTATCCATAGCAGCGAACATCACACTTGACTGCTTTGGAAACCGTCCCTGATGAACACTGGATTTGCATGAAAGGCTCAATTGTTCATACAGACTGTCAAATTAAACAAAGAAAACTTCCGTTTTTGGTTGTGTTTGCAGAAAGACAAAAATAATTGCTGTGGGCCTCATAATGCGAGTCTTCAGCACTTGCTGGGCCAGAGCAGCTTTTTCCTGTGGATCAGATCAAGGTATCTAAAAATCTTTTGTTTGCCAGATTCCAGCACTGGCACACTCCGGCCTGACTACTCTCTCAGAGCAGATGATTTCAACACTGTTCATCATACAAGATATGCTTTTATTTCTGATTCTTTTGCCTTCTTATGCTGCCAATGGTACCTGCCCTCTCACCCTTCACATATCAGCATGTGACTGCTTTGATCTGAAGATATTATTCTGTGCTAAGATACTCCCTTAGCTCTCTTTCTTTGATGCAGCAACACCAGAAAGTTTATATATTTTAAGATTTTAAGTTCGTGGAGTTGGGACTGTCATTATCTGGTATGAGCTATCCAAATTTTTTAGGTTAGATTTTTAGGCTAGATGTTTGAGAGTGGGTTTCACAGTTTTTTGGACTTGCAGACTAGCACTGGAAGCTCAGCCCTAGAAGCTCTTTCTTGTTTCCCACCTGTTGTTGGGTGATGATGAACTCAGGATATCCTGGGCTTGGCTGTCGGAGGCTGAAGTTAGAACTCTAGACAGCAGGAAAAAACCAAGCAAACTCATACCAACAATCTTTTAAAGTTTCGTTGCAAATTTGCAATCAGGAATAGAAAATTGATGTAATGAAAGAAAAAAAGAATCTTTCCATAGCCTTCTTTACAACCTCTTAAAGAGTGACGTATAGAACTGTACCGCATTTATAGAATCATATAGGATCGTAAAAGTCCCCCAAAATGTTAAAAAGAAAGAGAAATTTCTCTGACAGATCTTTTCATGAGTGATTTCTGGACAAACCCGCTACGTATTTATGTAGACCTATTGACAATTTCATGCTGTTTTACTCCAATAGTGCTGTCCAAAATGATGAATGTGGTAAGTAGGAAACATTGAACGCAGCCATCAAATGTGAATTTAGTCAGACTCTTACTGTGCTGCTCTTGCTTTTCTGCCTAACTGCCTTTAAACCTTATTTTCCAGGTCCCTGACAATTTATGCTGATCTACATCCATGTGTTAGCGCTGGCCTTTTTCTGATCCAGTGGTGAGCCAGTTCAGGGAGCTAAAGAAGTAGAAAACTAACCTTACAAAACAAAGCCAGTTGTCTTCAGTCAGTTTGGCTCACTGAACTTGAATGCTAAGAGATCAGCAAGCACTAGTGCTAGTGCAAGTTTAATCAATACTCTAGGAAAAAAAGCTATATTTCAGGAGCCAGGTATCCTAAATCTTACCTGATCTCTGGCCTCCAAATGGAGTTTGCTAACATAAATCAGGATTCATCAACATGCTTACTAGGATAACTTGCTTTTCTCTTTTTCCCAAATGCAGAGTTTTTTGTGACTCATTAGGACACACCTTCATAAAATAAAATACAAAACAAATAACTAAACAGGCTTAATGGAGCTAGGAGTTATCCACATGCCAGTATGAAAACGTAAGTAGAATATTTCAAAATATAACAAGATTGCAATTTGTCAGCCAGGTCATTTGCGTCATTTCATAGTTCTGCCAAACAAGCAGATAAGGTGAAGTCTTGACCCCTCTGGAATCCATAAGAGTTTTTTGATTTACTTGAACCAGGACTTGACCCCAAAGATTTTTCTCTTACAACAGAAAGCAGAAAATCAGAATTTATTCTCTCTGCATCTATAGTGACCATGTATTTGAATATGTTATATATGAGTTTGTATAAAAAGGAGCTCACAGATGCAGAAATGCAATGCAGATTTAAAGCAGAAAAGAGGAGATAAACCTCTAGAATGAAATCAGAAACTATTGAACTGTCCATATCTGTATCTATCACTGCAATACAAAGTGCAATAAAACATTTGATGTTTAGGAGGAAAAGAATAATTTTGCAAGCATTTAATTAATCTTAATAAATCTTACTGAATTTAATTTAATTTATCTTAATTTTTCAGTGTAATGCCTTGATACCATATGCTGTAGTGGGATATCTGCAGTTGTGATACCTTGAAACATAACAGTGTTATTCTTTACCCGCTAAATCAATTGTCTGTTTCAGTGAGAGACTTTACCAGGTGATTTGCTGGGATACAACACAATACACGGGAGAAAGCCCAGAAGTTGCATTCCTGTATTCTTACATTTATTTGTTCACAAAAATCACGGAAAGATCCAAAGACGTGTAAGGAGATTGCAAGACAAAAGCACAGGTATTGTGGCTGATTCCTTTCTGGGGGGATGGGACATCGGCATAGTCAGGCTATTTTTCTGACATAGCACTGGTTGTTTGGGCAGAGGGAAAACAACCTTTTCAGCATAACTATGTCAATTTGAATATGAGTAATATTTCTCAAGACTTAATCTGGGAAAACTTCTCAAAGGTCAAAGCTGTAACTTGAAATAAAAGAAGAAGGTACAGAGCTACAAGAAGTTTGGCTGTCAAGACTGAAAGCCAGAACACAACTAAGCCTTGCCAAACATGTGATTCTCCTAAAAAAAAAAAAAAGGGCAAAAAACCCCAGAAATAAAAGAGAAAGACGGCGTTTAAGACTGGCATTACTTAACAGAGTGTATTGTTGGTCTCCACCCTGTACTAATCCACTCCAGAGACTGTACCAGTATACAACACTGCAGTTTTAAAGGGCTTAGTGTTTGGCAGCTGTTTTTCTTGTACAGTAGGCTCCGTGTACAGAATCACAGGGATCTGGGATTACATTTTCTTCTCCCTCCACCTGAATGTGTTCACTTCCTCTCAACGCTATTGCAAGTTAATTCCTCCAGAAAAGGGAGAGGGGGAAAGGAGGAGGAGGAGGAAGAAGAATAAGAAGTCAACACATAAAAATGCTATGGATTTAATTTGGACTAGAAAGAGACTTCACATGTCTGGAAGCACAATAGCTCTTTCAAGGCCCAAATTATCCCCATATGATGACCTTTGAAACATTCTCTAAAGTTTTTTAAGTGGGATCACGTCATGGCTTGGAATTTGGATGCATTTTCAAGTGCAGTGACAGCTTCATTGTTAGGACTTTTTCTGCTACTCCTCTCTGGTCCCTGATGAATTCAGAGAAAGTAGATAGGGCAAGAAACTGGAATTAACCCTTTTAGTGAAGGTGTCTTTCTCAACGGCCATCCTTAAATGCGTGTGGGATGCTGGGATGTGGGATGATGGTCTTCACTGCTGTCAGTGGAGTTGCAGTCCTTTATACCAGTAATGAGCAGCAGTAACAGATAGAAACATCTTTCCCACATCTCTCAAGCAAAAGTGATTTCATGACACTCCCTAGACCGTGGAAGATATAGAGACTGCTTGTCCCAAGCCACCGTCCTTCTGCATATTTCTGAATTCATTCCCTGCTGTTGAGTGGAGATGTGAAAGGGAACCATGCTGATTTGTTCACAGAGACTACCAGCATATAAAGATAATTTGGAAGTGATTGTATTATAGGTAATATAAATATTTTTGAGCTCAAAGATGATGCAATTCTAGACTGGCTTTTAGGTGCTGAGTGTAGTTTGGCTCTTTCTTGTCTCAACTTGGCAAAGATCTCTTAATATCATTTAAAAGATCCCCATTTCAAAAGATCTATAGTAAGAAAAGCGAAATGAGGAATGTGTTTTTATTTACTTTGCATTGTGAAAGAGGAAAAACAAAAGTTTGTAGAGTGGTCTCTAACATATTGGTTTATATATCCTACTAAAGGATATATAGGGATCTTTTTTTGCCATGTAAGAAGACAGCTTTGGAATCTATGGACTCAAATATACTGACTATAGACGCCTTTCTTTGACTAAATGTTTGCTAAAATACTGTATTTCATGCCTGAGGTAGACAGGCAGGCAAGGAAAGAAGCTCACATACATACAAAGATAGCATGTACTTGCAAGTTTATTTCTTTGTGTAATACAGATCTCATTGCTTCGTCTAACTTTGACAGTAGAAAGTTCTGGCAGTATCAGGAGTTTGGTTTAGATAACTTGTGTTTACTCTTAAAATTAAGAAACCACATCTGTTTTAGGTTTTACCCAAGGCTACTGATTACCTTTAAAAGGCAAGTTTCCCTGCTTTTGTGCACTGAGTCTGCCTAAAACACAAAAATGGGCTGTATAAAGCAAGAGAAGACTTTTCTTTGGAGACAAAAGAAGCACAGCATCACTTTTGGAAAAAACTCTGCTGGCACAAATGAACTCTGTAAAAGTGCTCTCCCTTGAGTATCTTTCGCTAAAGTCTTTTTCCTACTTGGCTATGAAATGTATGAAAGGTGAATGCCCCTCTTAGCCAGCATGTGTACCACCTCTGTAACATGTTCCCAGCTGGAGAAATGCATGTGGATGAACTCTGAGCATCTGTACTTCCCCTTGTTCACCAGAAGGTAGTGACAAAGGTATTCTCACACTAAATTTATGTCTCGCTTTTCTAGGTTAGCAGGCTTTGTGTTGGCTCTTCACTTCTCTTTCCTATGTTGCTAGAGAGCTCCTTACTCAGCTGGTCGGTGTTCAGACCCCAGGGATTACGTGCACAAAGACTCCGTTAGTTTCATTGCAAGAAGGAGACTTCAGCACTGACATGCCTTTCTGCTCCTGGAGGACGGGCTGTCTGCAACTGCGGGGCCTGGGGAAGACCCGTAAAGAGGGTGGGCAGAGGTCAGACCCAAACAGGCAACGGGTACATTCCTTTTGTGGTTGTGGTGTGCTCCTAGTCAAAGGGCAAATACTCCCCAATGAGTGGAAAGCTGCCGCTTTGTGGTTTCTCTCATGTTTTGGCTACCAGGATATACGCAGCAGTATGAAAGGACTGCACTGGCCTCACAGCGGTGCTTGCAGGCAGCTGCCGTGAGGTCCCCAAGGTGCCTATGCCCATGTGATGTGTCTGTGCTGTGAAGGCCATTCGCTAGTGAAACAGCCATGGTGGCTGCCTGGCCAAGGGTGCTGCTGATCGGTTCACACCGCTGTGCAGCTAGCTGTGTAGCTGTGGCATCTCAGTACCAAGCTACGTGGCCTGTGACAAGCACACCTCTGTGGACGATCACCAAAGTACCTCTCCTACATTACTGCTCGGTGTATGCAGACAAGGTGACCCTACCACTGCAGCAGACAGCCTGAGAGGACTTCAGCCGCAGCACCGGTGGCTCAGTCCCGACTGTGTGGCTGCTGGCACCCCGGCTGCATGCAAACCTGTGCCAGCTGTTAGACGCTCTGATCTCAGACACCAGCGGGTGTATGTACAGCTGCAGGACCAAATGGCTTCAGTTCCTGAATGTCTCAGAAACTCTCCGTATTTAGTACTTGTATAAAGTACAAAGCACACGCCTCTGGAAAGTAGGATGATTCTGCTTTCTCCTTTCTGCTCTTGCCTCTTGGACCTAATGAGCAAATAAGTTTTTTGAAGTCGGGAATAGCTCTTACTCTGTATATGCAGCATCCTGAAGCAATGGGGTTGACTCTGAACTGGTGACATTATTGTCAACTGATTATCATTCCTGGTCTACTGCTTAGCAAGTAGATTTCAAACCTTAGAGAGAAAAGCTCTAAGAGATACTATAGCTGACTTGTTTGTTCTTCATACTTTTCCCCTTTATTTGGTTGGTTAGAAAGTCTAGGAAGGGGCTTTGGGGGACTTACTATATTAACATTCTGCTGAGGAATGTGAGTGCTCAGTGGACCAGACAATATCAAATGAATATTGTGAAGTATCTCGTGTGTACTTTTCCACTCGAGAATATTCAGTGATTGGTTAGTACTGATATTTCAAGTTGCACACAATTCAGAAGCTGTAAAAGGAGATTGATTTGAGACAGAAAAGGGAAATGGAAACAGATCTGCATTAAGCTATGAGCATTGCAAGCTGCAGTTTCTGTTCACTTGCTCCGGGTTTGGAGGTAGAGATGAGAGAAGATTTTTAGTTTTATTATTTTTGGAGAAAAAAATCAAAGAAAATCCAAGAGAAAAAAAGATAAGGAAAAAGCCTTATCCTCTTGACCTTTCTATCAGCATGTACAAGCATTTCTCTTGAGGAATAAAACAAGTCATAAAAACACAGAGGAGGAAACTTGGTAGAAGGGAAGCAAAAGGATTTGGGAGGAAGGATGGTGCAGTGGTTAGCACATGGGCTTGCACTGGTTCAGTTCTTTCTCATTTCTGGTCCTGTGTGGCTTCAGAAGAGTTATTTCATCTGTGTCTTCTGTCCGTTTTAGTGCAACAACATTTCTTTAATTATTGCGAGTGTAAGCAGATTGAAACTAATTATGCTTGAGGCTGGGAAACCTGTATGGCTCTTACCTTGGGAGGTAGTAGGGTCATTCTATGGTAGAACTTATAACTCTCTGTAAAATCTTTCTGTCTTATTCCCCTCTTGTGTTTAGCATGGCTATTGCACATGCTAGCAGCAAGTCCAGAAGCACTGCGTATTGGAAATGGAAGTTTCTGGTGTGGGAGTTTTCCTGGCTGTTCCCAAGCTTGCACAGATGAGCATTTGGCAGCTTGGACTGAACACAAAAAAGGGTGTATCAGAGTAAGTTATAAGTCCTCCACAAGGTGATGTCCTTTTTTCTGTTTCCCAATGTATCACAATTAAATACGCTCATCTAGTTAGTATTATATTGATAATAACCCATGCTGTTCTTGTTTTGTTTGATGTTATTCTTTGAAACCTGTGTTGCATTGCAAATCTGTCTGTGCACACAAAGACACAGTCACACATGCTTGCATCGTCTAATACAAAGTAGTCTATTGACATCCTCACTACCTAAAAAGTGTCGGAGACATCCGTGCTGAAAAATGTCAGCTTCTTTGTTTGGATTTGGCCACCTCCAGCTGCCGAGACCTCTGGATTCTGGGAAGCAGGTCCCTCCTGCATGGATCTGAGGGCTTCCTAGCTCACTGCTAGGAAAGACTTCCCATGGTCTTCCAACTTCCTCTGTAAAGCACTGTGATCTTCTACAGAAGGAGACATTTTTCCTGGCTTCTCACATGATATTGCTTATGTGCAGGGAGAAGAGGAAAACGTCTTTCAGCTTGGCATTACTCCCCAGGTTTGTCACTCAGACCTCCAGTGACATCAAGAAATGCTGAGCTCTTCGTGGAGCTGCAAAGAGATGGGACTGCAGCTGACTGACTGGAAAGCAGCTCTGCAGTAAAAGACCTTGGGGTCCTGGTGGACAAGAGGCTGATCATGAGTCAGCCTTTGTGGCAATGAAAGCTGTCTGCATTTTGGGCTACATTGCCACAGGCTGTGTCCAGTTTTGGGCTCCCCGTATAAGAAAGATACTGTCAAACTGGAGCAAATCTAGCTGAGAAATATGTTTAGGAGGACTATGTGGCATGAGAAGAGAGACTGAGGAATCAGGTTTTATTCTGCCAGGGGAAGCGAACTGCTGTCTTCAGCTGCTGAAATGGAGTTATAGACATGGCAGAGCCTGACTCTTCCTAAAGTTTTGCAGTGCCAGGAGTGAGAGGCAGTGGGCACTGGCTGCAGCAAGGGAAATTCCATTATACTTAGGGAAAATGTTTTTCAACATGAGAGTGGTCAAGCATTGGGAGGTATTGCCAGGATAGATTGTGGAATCTCCATCCTTGGGAATATTACGAACTCAACTGGGCATGGCCCTTAGCTTGCTGATCTAACTTTGTAGATAACCCAGTACTGAGTGGAGGATGGACCAGCTAGCCTACAGAGATGGTCCCTTCAAGACCTAATTATTCTGTGATTACGTGATTCTACGGTATTGTTGTGAAAGTATGCACCAGAATACACACACACATACAGAAAAAGGGTACAGGAACAGTCCTTGCAATGTTCAGATTCAGGACCTGGTCTTTGTTTTAGGAGATTTAAACAGTAATATGACTGTAAGTACAATCCCAGCAGGGCAGTGACTGTAACAGGTGCAGAAGAGCAAGAAAGAGTTACAGACACTCAAGTAAACATTTCCTTCCACTTTTCCTCTTGAAGAGAGGTAGCTGGGCAACAGCTGGTCTTCCTCTCTTCTAAACAGAAAAGACCTCTTAATTCTGAATCCGCCCACTCAGAGGTAATGAATGGGTTCTTATTTTTCATCTGCTGCAGTACATGCACATACTTTGCAGTAAGAGAAAGTCTCTGTCACTGATGGGTTACAATAATAAAAAGAGAGACAAAGCCATAGAGATCAGCTTTTAAATTTATGCTTGCATATCATTAAATGGTGCTTTTCCTGTGAGGGCAGTGTCTGTAGCTGCTCGCCCCAAAGAGCCTTCAACTGAGATGCTTGACAAAGAGAGATAAGTGTATAGATGGGAAAGCAGATGGTAAAAGGACAATTAGTAAACAATAAAATAAATGTGCTTTTACACAGTTACCAAGACCAAGCTTTCTGAGATGCTTACATCTATGCCTCTATGGTGCAGAACTATCTTGACGCATTTTTGAAATGCAGTGGGTAATATCTTGTAAAAAAAGCGATTACAAGAGACTTTCAGGAAGACAAAATTTCATAAATTCATGGCATTACTGCGTGTTTCCACAAGCTTGACATAACTCAGAAATTAAGAAGAAGATTGTCAGCTTGTCAAAATAACTTCAAAAAATGAAAGGGAGGCAATTTGCTGAAGCTTAATAAAAACAGATGACATTTTCTTTTTCAGAGTCAGATTGATATTTCTATCTACCTGCAATTGTACCTTATTCTCAGTCCTGCAAAAGCTTTTTCCTGGGGTCAGCTTGATTACTATTGATTTCAGTAGCACTATTGATAATAAAGAAGTAAGCTAAGGACATATACTTAAGCTCTACAGGATCAAGGTCTTATTCTGCTGAACTTTCTTATTGCTCCAAATAAAATTTATTGGAGAAAGGGATACCACTGACACAAATATCTTTTTTTTTTATTAGAGATTCAGAATTTCAGTAAATTGTCAATTTGTAAAATAAATCAGCATAATCTACTTTTTGTTTCTTTATGCTGATACTTTAATGCCACAGTGGCCGAGTAACTGGCATAAAATACTGTCACTAAAAAAATATCAGAATAACTATTTTATCTACACAGTTCTGTTTACAATATTTTACAGTAGGAAGCTATTCCACTGACATTATGTCTTCAATTAGACGAGACTGCTGTGCTGCTGGTAATTGCAAAGAGGGTTATTGTACCAACACAAAGAAGGCTCTTAGCAGGTGAGGGAATTATGCTCACAGTTTGACTTTTCAGAGTTTATGAATGCCATATTTCAGAAGCATTGTGATATTTAGATTACCTTCAAGTGTCAAGATAAGCTGAGGAGGAATGACCATAGGGCTCATAAGCAGGGCTATAACATATGCCATTTTAGCAGTCCGCTCTGGTCTCTATTGTGGGAAGGAAATTAAATGATTGCCTGACAGTGTCCAGTGGTAATGTAACAGCACAGGGCTCGAGCACCAATAAAGATTCAGTGTTGCAGATAGCAAAAGCAAAGTATTAACACATTTATATTGCTCTGACTTAGACTTGTCTTTGTGTCAGGTCTGTGCGCACTAATCCCATGCTGCCCGCTCTGGGAGGGAGAGCTTGTCAAACCCCCTTGCATTCAGACTCAACGTGGCACAGTCCAACGCAAATGTTGTGATTGCAGGATATTTGAAATGAAGCCAGAGGCTGTATACACACAGGTTCTCTGGCTTGGTCAGGGAATTTACCTTCACAGTAGATCCAAGCTTAAATTTTTCCTGTGCCTGATGGAACTCATATCTGAAGGTACCACCTTGCAGCAGAATGCTGTAACTATCTGATGGCGCAGAGATTTTAGTACTTTATAGACCAGCTGTTCCCCTCACTGCAAATCATATTGGTCATGGGCTATCTCCAGACAAAAAAGAACAGCCCTGGCTTAGTCCTGGCCTAGTCCTGGCCGTAAAGCAAAGTAGCACAATAGAGAATTTGCATTCACAGACTTGTCTTTTCCTCCACAAATGAGGAGACTGCATAAAAACTGAACGGCTTGTTGAAAACAGTCTTTATCTTGTGCTGTCCTCCAAAATGTGCTTAGTGAGACAAAATTGGACCAGGAACCATTATAATCATTTAAAAGAATGAATGGTCATGCTCCAGAGGCTGGGTTCATGCCATGTTCACTTTACTGGTACAGATGAGTCCTTGGGGGTTGGTGTGCCCAGCTGAGGAGACCTGGTTTCTTGCCTTTGTACTGGAATGATTTACATGGAACAGTCACTGGCTATAACATGAGAAGGTGAGACTCTTCCTACTGGTGAAGGCATGTCTCAATCAGTCCTTTCAGCTGGAAATTATATGAAAGATACTATGTTGGGTTATAATTTATTTCAAAACTTGACCTGAAATGAGTGTGTGTACCCATGCATCAGAACTCCAGGCAAGAAGGAGAGGTTTCTATAAGTACAAACTTGCATGGAGCTGCCATGTCATGCTGCACCCAATTCTGACAGAAGGGAAGCCAGCAGAAGGGGGGATGCTTCTCTCATCTTGCAGAACTTGCTGTGGTTTCTGAAAGTTTGCCATTCAGAGGAAAAAAGAAACAGAAACAGTTCAGAGTCTTTCAAAAGTTAAAAGAAATCAACTCTTCCCAAACCCCTTTCCACAAAACCTCTCTTCCTTACTCAGATCAACCCAAGCAAGCAACAAGTTGCTGGTCAGGGCACTCATTTGGGACACCCAAATGCCAGGTTTAGGCCCTGATCCTAGTTTTCCCCTTTGTGATCAGAAATTGGGACTTGCTATGGGTTGTCCAGGTTGGAACCAGCAAGCTGTAAAGCCTGTCTGCCTCCTCAGCCCCATGCTTATTTAATGATTTCTACAGTATGGAGCTGCAGTAAGGAGAGAAGGCTCCATTAGGCAGTAATCTAGGTCTTACCTAGAATATGGGACCCTTCCCATTCTTACTTGTTACTGTCTTTAATGTCTCCTTACTGTCCTTTCCTCACTCCCAGGAGAGTGTTATTCTGGGATGGAGACTTCTCAGACCCGAAATCCCATTCCGAATCTTACCAACCTTTTCTGACTAACTTTATTTCAAAGCCACCAAATCGTTCCATCAACACACTTTTGACAGTTCCCAGGAATGATAGAAACAGCATCGGGTCATTAGAAAATCCCCTCTCACTTCAAGTCAGACATTTATTGCATTGCACTTACAAATCTGTGGAGAGCAGACAGCTGTTTGTGGAAAATTTTCCTGATGCCCTTGTTTTGCAAAGGCTCTAAGGATGTATGACAAAGGAATGTGCAGATGCTTTTCCTAAGTATATATGCTTCAAAGTGGACTAAGAGATTTAACATGAAAATCATCTCTCCCTAAACACAAGGTAGCACACTGACATCCAGGGAAAATGGCAACAGATAACTCTGCCAGTATGTGGTGATGGATTCTCAGTTCATTGCATGACTCGTGCCAATAGCTAGATGTCAAGTCTTTGCTGCATACAAACAAATAAATAAAAAATAATAACAATAAAAAAATATAGTGACTTCTGACAGAAAAAAATCTGAGATAAGGATGACCTACCTAGAAGAAGATACATATGTTAGATCCATTAGTTTTATTTTCTTAAGAGTACTGAAAATAAGTGTCCGGTAGCATGAAGAGTTGCTCACATGTTCATATATTACCTTTTTTGGTTTTATTTTCCAGCTGTGCCATTGAAAGCTACTGCATTTTATGGGATTATGTAGGAAGCCAAAGGCTAATAATATCCTGAAAAGCAGAGGTGTCAGAGGAAACTGAGCAACTCTGAAAGTCAGTGTCAGTTAATCACCTACATCATTTAGGCCAAGACCTTAACAACCAGGAGTATTAGGCTGCCTCTTTGAAGTCCAGTGACATTTTAAAATACACCATTTACCTTCTGCCAAACTTATTGCTACTGATTATACTAAAAGCCTCCTAAAGGTTCATACTACTCTATGGAGCCACACAGAGTCTTGGGCCAAACTCAGAACTGTTGTTAAGCCAGGCTTTATTTAAGGGCAGAGATAGGGACGGCTGTGCCAGACCAGGACCAATAATCCATCTCCTTCTGTATCCTGTCTCAGACAGTGGCCAACAGCAGGCGTGTTGGAAAGCTTATAGGAGCAGGACCGTCACGTAGTAATACTTCGCTGGGGTATTTTCCCTCTCTCCAAAAATTAGTGTTCAACAATCATCTGAGCCACTGTTGTTGTTTTTGTATCAAATGGTCCTCAATGGATTTTTTTTCACTGAGTGTTTCTAGTCACATTTTGAACTCATCTTAATTTTTCACTTCCACGGTGCCCTGTGCCAAAGGACTGTTGCCACAAGCCAGTGACATGTGATGCCTCCTGATTCTTAGAGGATTTCTTTGTTAAAAATTTACTTTTGCAACTACCATCCAAGCACAAGCGTTGCAAAATCAGTGGGTACTTTTCCTGTGAATATCTCTCTGTTTCAGCTTCCTCTTTGTAAAACACAGCCACGTTCCCACAACATGTAAGGATGCCGCTTATGAATCACTGAGATGCTGTGCCAAGTCCATGGAAAAACCCGCCGGGAAAATGAACAGCTGAACAGCATGCTGTACATGAAACTGAGGCCCAGAGAGTGAATAATGAGGAGAAAACAAATTATCAGTGGGATGCTCATTAAGTGAACACCATCCTCTAGCGTACTGGACAAGCATAGACAAGCTTGTTATCCACTTCTGTAATTAGAAGCAGTGTCCTAATAGATATGCAGAAATGCACCAAATTCAGGTGACTCGCATTTGACTTCGCAGTCTTAAAAAGTTGTTTTAGTGTAGCTGGAGCATGTGCATTTCCCATGTCAGAGAGAACGGGTTTGACTTAAAGTCAGACAGTTACTCATTAAAAATCGATATTGTACTTTTTGTTTTTAAGTTCCAAAACACGCACGAGTTTCGGTTTTGAGAACAGCTGAGCTGTTTTTTTCTGAGAATTTCATTTCACATCCTACCCATTGTATTATGTAGAGGCCAGTGCAAATATTATTTCTGTAAATGAAAAAGACCACTGATAACGACTGTGTCCTGTATAGATCATATGTTCTAGGGTTGACTGGAGTGTTTATCAGGCTCCTGTTGGTAATGAAAACCAGCTGCTCTTCAGTCACCCCAAGTTGTTCGTAGCTAGCAGTTCCCATATACAACTAAATTGTGTTTTTGAGGTGTTTGCAAGACATCCCAGGCTGGTAAATACAAAAGGGATATATTTAGAATAATCTCTGAAAGCAGTATCCTATGACATTTATAATTGAGAAATATTTTTGTAACTGTTGAGGAAAGGGTCGAATACTGATGCCAGCTGTCCAACTGTCTTAGCAAAGAGCCAGGAGTGAAAAAATCCAGAAGAGGTCTAAGGGGATTTCTAAAGTAAACTCTCCTGGTTCTGTCAGCTGTTCTACCTCTGGGTTAGAGCTGACATAAGCTTCCTGGCGATGTTTGAAAGCTTGCCCTTTTCCTCCTGAAATCTCGCTTTCCTGCAGGCAAAGTGAGGTGTTACTGTTCCACAGCTGTCTGTGGTCCATGGGACCTGGCAAAAGAGAAGTAGTAGTGGAAGTTAGTATTAGTGAAGGTGGAAGCTAAATGTGTAGACAGATGAAAATTCAATAATCCTCTGTTCTATAACACATATCTCGTGCTAACTAACTGGGGCAGTATTCCGCTGTGGTCTGCTGTGACCACACTGAAAAAAGATGGGAAATAAACACTTTTGAGTTTCAAATTAAAGAGCAACAGAATATAAAGACAAACAGTAAATGAGTGAAGCAAACTTAACTAAATATAAATTGTGAAAAATTCAATTGTTTCAAGTTTTCTGGGTATAAAACAGTCTTTCGACATACTTCCCAGTACAGATGTAGAAAGATGTGCCAGCCATATGACTAGAATGGCAGAATTAAAGAATAGAAGGTATTGGGATAGAGGTGGCTTTTTGACATTAAATTTGCATCTCAGCCAAAGCAATTACAGTGGTTAGTCTTAGGCTGCAACCTGGAGCTGAAGATGTGGTATAGCTCATTTCTTAGTGACAGAAGCTGACCTTCTCTGAAACAAGGGAACACACTAAAGAAAACCTGATGTGAGCCAAAGCAAAGTCTCACAGCTTTGTTTTTTTAGCTGTTAATACAAATAAACATTACTCCATAACTTGTTTCTTGCAGGACATGTAATCTTCTGTGCATGCTGAAGGACACAGAAGCAAGGTGTAGCACAAGCAGTAAGGTCCTATATCCATGCCGTGGCATTACTGATGCAGAGCGCTGCAGGTCTTTGCTGTACATCCAAATGTGCTGTATGATTTACGCAGAAGGCCAGGGAGGATGCATGAAACCAAAAGGAGAAATCGCTGACAGCGTATAACTTTGGGGGCCCAGTGGGAATCAGCTGTGTGGTGGCTTTGTGGTCTGTAGTGTCGAATTCCCCTCCCCTCTCTGCTTGTTTACCCTGAGGTGGTTGAGTGCAAGCCACATATACAGTCCTTGGGTAGGTGTCCTCTCCAGGCAGGGGCACATAGGTTTTTGGGGTCACCCTTCTGAGACGCGTAATTCTGTGAGGTGGCAGAAAATGGAGCCTATACTCCCACTTCTAGATGTTAGGCACCCAAGCTTTTTCACAAACGTGTGTAGAACGTTGCCTGCCTCAGCAGTTTCCACCACTCAGTTTTGATGGCAGCAGTCCGTACGGCTCTGGTTTTGGCAGCGAGTTAGTACTAATTTTGCTGTGGGTATCTGGAGGTGGAGGAAGGCTGAGGGCTGATGGCAGATGAGAAGTTTGGAACCATCAGCGACTGGCAGCTTCTCCAAATGAGGCTATAAACCCTGTATTTCTCACCGGAGGCCTGACTTTCTGCAGCGAGCATGTGAGAGCGAAGCCATGGAGCCAGCGCTGGCTGCTGACCAGCAAAGTCAGCCGGCAGGGACGGTTCGTTCGGCTATGGCTGCATGGGTGGGAAAGGCCTCCTTCATTACCTGCCACCCGCGACAGAGGGAAATGGTGCCTTGAGCAGGAGGGTGCCTGTAACGAGAGACTTTCCTTGGTGTCCACACAACAAATGTCAAGGATGGGTGGTAAGGATAATAGCAAAAGAAATTATGGCCATCCTTTGGGCATATTTGAGTTGCTAAATGTTGCTCAGGAGGGATCATTGATGGGCACGAGGTCTACATGGTGTACTGCAGGAGTCACCAGCAGTGCGGTCACAGACCTTACTGAGAGAGGAATCAAATCTTTAGCAAACAGGCTACTAACTAACTTCCAACACTTGCAGAGCTTCTCAGATTCTTTGGTTTGTTGTAGTTAACAAAGGTGTCATCTTCTCTTCCATTGTGACAGTAATCCCTTCTACCACACGCTGTGCAAAAGGCTATTTGCTATCTAGCAGTTCTTTTTAATTCATTTTTGGTTACTCATTTGTATTAAATATGAGATACCTGAAAAAATAACAAGTAATGAAAAGCAAGTTCTAGAGGTACTTTACCAGTGTTTTATTTGGTATTTCATCCCATCTGGGTGTACGTGATTAACATTTAGATTTAAGCTTCTGGAAAATCATTTAACATTTCTCCATCTCTCATTTGTTTCTCCTCCTTTCTCCTCCCCAAATACTGAGCACTTTGAAGAGTGATGTAATTAAAAATGAAAGCTTATTTACTTGCTTTAAAATGCCCATGTCTCTTTTTAACATCAAGGGAGAAGCTGATGTATGGTAAAAATTTCAAATTCAGCATTCTTTTTATTCACATGGGGAAAAGAAAGGAAGAAATGTTAGCTCGTTTATTTCCAGGAAACACTAAAAATTCCCTACCCTACCCTGCAGTGTGTCTTGTTTTGGTTTATTTTGTTAATAGTTTTATTCTGATTGCTGCTTGGTAAAGAATGAAAGAGGATTCTTTAGTCATGGGAATGCAGAGATGTTTATTTCCACTTTGGGAGCATAGCATACTCTTAAAAAAATTCAGCTGTTTCCCGAGTTAGTTACTGAAGCACCTGGTGTCCCACGCTCCACCCAAGATTATAAAATATTTGAAACCACAGGAAGGCAATACAGCTGTGCAGGCTTATATGGGGACATGTTGGTTTAATTAAGTTCAGAAAAAGCAGCCATACCAATAAAAGTGTAGTTGCTTGAAAGAGAGAGATGCTATTTGCTAAAATAAAGTTTTCCCCCTAATTAACTGGTATCTAGTTAACACTGCAGTCATCATTTCTCTGGCAGCAGAGTGTAATCAAATTCTGCTCTCTTAGGAGGCCATGTGTTAAATGATTATTTCTTGAGGGTGAAAAAATGACAAAGTAAGGAGAAATTCAGATCCAGCTCTTGCTGTTGATGTTTGTGGCAGTGCAACCTGGTTAAAAAAAACACAAGAAAAACCCAACAAAATACAAGCCAAATTAAATTTTCTGTCTCTGTGAGTGATTCTCCTTGGCAATAAATGCAGCCTTTTGTATGAAGAACCTCTTCTGGCCTTGATTAACTAGGCAGATATATAGCAACAGGAGAGACCCCTGGCTAGAGGATACCATACATATGGGGCAAAGAGCAGCGAACGTTTTAGTGGATGGAATTCAATTCCCGGAAGGGCTGGATGCATCACCTCCCGTTGGTCCAGCTGGGGGAAGACTCCAGCAGTCAACCTGAAAACAGGAAAAGTGACACCATGCATCCTTGCTCACATTAAATAAGGGAGATGCTAAACTGACATTCAGGGATAAACAAGGGTATGGAAAATGGTATCACATATAAAAAGGCATCTACCTCTGAAAGTAAAACCGAAATCCAGAAGAAAAGCTATTTGTTACAAATGAAGTTTTTCTGCAAAACCTTAGTGTGTAGGATAAATAGGGAATTTTCAGCTTTCCCCAAACTCAAGAATCCCAAACTATTTGGAAGAATAGCCACAAATCTATGTTGGGAAGCTATTTGTAATTTTCCAGGTTATCTACCGTATGTGGCAAGTTTCTGACGTTTAAGTGTAACAACCATAAATCTAGATGTGATTAGTTAGCAGAATTTGTATTGGTATGGAGTGATAAATCAGTACTAAATGCACAGCACGTAGAAAAAAGATCATCAGTTCACTCACTGGCCTTTAGTTTCTTGCTTGAAAATTAATCAGTCAATGGTCACATAAAGTATTGATAGATGGGAAATTGTTTTCGCCTGTTTACTCTGTATTCTGTTTGATTTTGTCATGGTCCTGGCAGAACTCAGTGGCAGTGTTTTCACATGATAATACTGTATTTTCATATTGTCAGGAGAGGACTCTGAAACTTCACAAATCTTCTGAGTGAGTTTTTAATATAAAAGCAGAGTGACAGAATTTTTGGAAACAGAAAACACCAATGACTGAAGCAATGGCAGCAGTTAGGATATGCAAACAGAAAGGAAAGACAGACTATCATCATCCTTTTGTTACACATTTTTCTTACTTGAGGTGCAGTTATGCTTGAGATGTGCTGAATCATGCCTCATTTGACTGGGTAACCAATAAGGCTGATACTTCAGAAAGACGGTTCACCACAACTTCTGTGCTGGAAAGTACATGGCGTGGATGAATATAAACCACTTTCCTGGCTTTGGCATGCTAAATGAGAGTGTTGAGGACATCACTGACACATATTCTAAAAACTGTGTAATATCTCTCGAACTCTTCATATGTTTCTTCTCTCTCTCCCTAGTGATGTGAAACAAATAGAATGTTAAATGAATTTGCGACTATTTCATGTTCAAGTGCACAAAAGCATCCTGGCTAAAGGTGGTCTCCTCAGCTTGTTTGCCTTTATCAAAAGCTGCTGAAAAGTTGGGTATAATCATTGTCTGTGATAGAGAAGCACCTGAAAACACAGGTGTGAAACTGCATTTTTAGGACTGGGTCTGCACATTTTGCTAAGGTAGGCACAAATGAGTCTGAAATGGGCTGGGACAGCATTTTGTTAGGGAATCAGCTGGTGATCAGTTTATAAACAGGCATACTACACCTTGAAATGAATATAGGACAAGGATATGAGATCAGAAGTACAAATATGGTATCAATACAGAAGTGGAAAAAAAGAAAACATAAGCATAAGCTTTTATGTGAGATATTGTGCTAAATACAATAACAGATCATGGCCTGAAAGTAGTAAGAAATTATAAATATACATTTTGACATGTAAACTCAGTACAGTTTAATAACAGAATGATGAAATCATTAGAGTGAGTGAAAGAGATGAAATCTGGTTGGATTTTAGTAAATATTAGATATTTCAATGTCAGTTCAAACCAGCTGTGTTATGAACACCTCGTGTGGATCAAAATCTGGCTAGCTGGCATTTGAAAGGCTGTAAAAATAACAACGTGTTAAGTGGGAAAACATAGCAGGAGCTGTCAGCCCCAACAGCGCCAGCCCCTCTCTGGGTGCCCAGAGGAGTCCAGGGGCGAAGGCAGGTGGGAACCCAAGCTGCAGGCTCAGAGGAGGGAACACCCTGTCTGGTCCTCCCCGGGCTGTCCCGGGAGAGCCTCAGCCCGTGTCCAGGCGTGACACCCATCAGGATGGGTCGATGCCAGGGCCCTGTCAGGACTGAGGGGAGTTATTGCCTTGGGGCATGGGACACACTGGGGGATGCCAGGGGGAAAAGCATTTCAGGATGGCACAGGGCTTACTATGGTTTAGGGGAGGAACCAGGGAGGCTTTAGGTGATCTGGGGAGGAGCAAGTGTGGGAAAATAAGAGAGATAACAGGGTAGAGAGAACCGGTCCACATAAACAGTTTGCTGGTCAGTATGCTTGTCTCATCATGCCCTGTGCCAAATCAGCACAGCCTGTCCTGTCTCCTTGCTAAATTCCTTTCTAACATTTTCCTTGGCAAGGGACTCCCCATTTGTTTGCATGTGTGTGTGTGTATATTTTGTCACTCGCAGATGTCCATCCTGCTCAGCCAGAGAGGGGAGGAGGGGGAAGCTGTTGGTTTTGTCTGTGTTCATGTGAGTGCTCTGTGTGCCTGTCTGATCTGTGTCCAGCCATGCACGCATGCGCATATGTGGTATATATGTGTGCTCTGTGTAAGCATGCCCACTGGCAGTACGTTTTCAGCCTCGCTAGTGGTTGGAACTGGGCGTACTGACGTGCATCAACCTCGCCTTTCTCAGGCGTGGCCCAATATTTTGCCCCTAACAAGCATGACAGAAGAAGAAAAGGCACTCTGCTAAAAATACCTAGAATTATCTGTATGGCTGAATTTAGCCCGAAACACAGCTGAATCTGAAAGGAAATGTGGCCTTGAAAAACAGGGCATTAGCAAGAAGAAGAGCTCTGCTCCAAATTTCCTGCCTGACCTTTGGTTGAATCTTGACACATGGTTTACAGTGATAAAGAATATCTGATGACGAACTCATAAAGATAAATTGGATTTGGAAGCATGTAGCTTTGATAGTGGAGTTGATGCAGGTGTAGCACCAAGATCAGATCTAGTAAGAAAGGCTGAGAGCTGTATCTTCCTGCAACATGACATTACCATTGGCCAAGGTAGCTGCCTTTCCAGGTCGTGTGAATACCACTGCCTTTCTCTAGCATACTGCAAGTGTATCTAGTTCCCCACAGCCCATAGCCACTCATGGACCATTCACTCATGTTCTTAGTAGGGTCCAGCCATGTGTGCTGAATTGCCAGTTAACACATCTCCTTGCAAGCTGTACCTGTCTACGCGGTGTGAATCTGCCTTGTGCATTTCTTCACTGTACTGCAGCTGCAATAGTAGTAGGACATATGTTACCTTTTTTTTGCACTTTTAAAGCTGGTTACGAGGATAATGGTTTTTTTGTATTTTCTAGAAAAACATGAAGGGAGATCAATACTTCCTTTAACGTGAATGATCACAACACTGAGCCTGAACTTTAAACCAAATGCGGGAGGTAGCAGCCCCGGGGTGACTCTGTTGACTGCAATGCGGAAAAGCTGATTAGTTCTGTCTGGGTACCTCACTTTTGACTTCTAGTTATGTGAGATGACAGAATGTACACAAAAGGCTTGTTGGAATGTTTCTCCAGTCCTGGATTCACCTCACCTGTGTTAGGTGTTGAAGAGGTGGATGTCTGATTTAAGATAGTTCCCTGAAGCTGGTTCTGTAGGCAACAGAGTGAGGCAGGCACCGTCAGGGAGTGATTCTTCCTGTCTGAGGTGGAGCAGATCAATCACCTTCCAGGGGTGCCTATTTATTTCCTGTGACTCAAAAGGGAGTCCAGCCTAGCTTCATGTGGGTGTCTAAGGCACAGATAACTCCAGCTGGGAGTGGGAATCCCACCCATAGTGCTCAGCACGATGTGGCTCTGCTCCTAGTCAGCGCTTCAAAACATCGTCGTGATAGAAATCACTGCACTCAAAACCACGACATTGAAATGTTTGCTGTATGTTTACTATGCATTTGATTTCTCTGGGGCTTTCTGTAGCACTTATCACGCAAGAAGCTATTTTTTTTGGAGTTAATGACTTTATTTTTATAACAAGCTGGCTGGATGAACCAGATCGTCTGTAAACGGGAATTAGCTACAGAATTTGAGATTGAAATGCCTGCGATTTTGAGTGGCCAGATGGATAGTATCAGTCTCCCTTCTTGATTTTCCATTGTCCTTGCTGGTAGGATTTACACTCCGATCCTTCCACAGCAAACATTTGTCCTCAGGATGCCTTTGCTTCATGGAGTTAAGCATTTTCTTCTACTCAGACCCAGCAAGGGGACCAATGAAAATATATAGAAATCTGGCTTTCAGATGAAGTGCCTGGACCAAACCTAGAGCGGCTCAGGATTGCAGTTTTGTGCTTCATTGTGCAGAATCTTCAGATGTTTAGTTGCAAAAGTCAACATGGTTTCTGTAAAACATGCATGAACTGTACGTTTGAAGGGTCTGTAACTGGGCTGAATTTGTTCAGATTTTCACTGGGTAGGAAAAACTGTTATGGACAGATGAACTGTGCTGTCAGTGCCCCTATGACATGTGTCCCCTAAAGTGCAGGATTTTGAAGAAAATGTTGCCAGGATTTGTCAGGACTGACTGTTGTTTCTCTCTTTGGCCCAATAAGGACTGAAAGGAATAAATCCTAAAGCAATACCACACAGAACGTAAAATTTGAACTTCAAACGGTGACAGTGTGGCAAAGCAGCAAAGCGAGATGGAGGCTGCAGAACGTGAAGTGCTGTAGGCTGGCAGCAGGCTGGGCTTCCAGCCCACTGACATAATTTCGTTACATGTATCTACTATTTTTTTTCTTGTATTTTCTGTACTTTATTATGCTTATGCGCTTGTATGCCAGGAATGTATTTACCTGTATGTACCTTTCCATGAAATACTGATCTATCTATAGATACATGTAGTGCAGACAAATGGAATATACTCTAGTCTATGTAGCACCAACAAAGATATGCTCTTTTTTTCCCCTTTATGTTTAACTTAAAAGTACTGTTTGGATGCCACCATCTGCACAGCAGTATGCCTCAGCAAACTCCACTGGCCCTAAAAGCTATTAACTAAAAAAACCTGCCCACTCTGAAGCAAAGCCATTCTAGTTACCCCTCCTTTTTTCAAGTGCCCAAGGGAAAAAAGGAACTAATAGGCACTGTAAAGTGTTTTTGTGTTGTCTTGGATAAGCATAGTTGTGAATTCGAAGGCTGTAAATTCCTTACACATGCCCATGTTAATTAATAAAACTGCTTGAATTTAAGTTACACATCCATGTAAATGTCTTCTTAGTAAGTTTAAGGATGGACCCAAGAGCATGACTGGAGAGCAGTCCTTCCTCACACGCTTCACAAGCCCCTGCTCCGACTCACCGCCTGACCTTTGCTGCGGAGATGTGTGGACAGGAGACAGCTTTACAATGCCCATATTCTATTCAGTTCAAAGGAGATGGATTTAATTACAAGAGCTATAATTTGAAAAGATTTTGTAATTTAGAAAAGCTTTTAAAAATCCTTGCTGGCAAACTAAATAAATGATCCTTTATTGCATTTCTCCATCTTTGCGTGGCTGCAGGGAGTTTAACAAGGACCTCTGCTGTTCGTTTAATTTATTACACCACCTTACGCTTTACACTCCTCTAAGATCTCTTTTTATGAGTCCTCGTTTTGTTGGACTTTCACAACATTTTTTCATGCCCCTTGTGTGCTTACATGCACCAATTATACGTCATATAAAAATCGTAAATCCTCCAATACCAGCTGGTGTAGTTAATAAACTTGTAATTTTACCCTTGTTGAACTATGTCAAATCCCTGTAACATCTGGTATGTTTTAATTTCTGTGCTATTGAGTGTTGAATTTTCATTTAAGAACTCCCAGATATGTACCTGTCAAGAATTTCTTTGCACTGCAGCTTCTTCAAGCTCCTTAAACTGCGTCTGTGAGTGTGAAGACTTTCAATTGACAACTGCTAAATACTTACGGATTTGTTTGTTTGTTTTTTTCATTTGTGTTAAGGATTTTTTCCCTTTTCATTTTCTGTCTGGTTTTCTGATCTGGTGAGTAGTCCAACCAAATGAATAATGGATTGCCATTTCCCCCTACTGAGCTTGTCCTTCTGCCTGTGCTACTGGCTCCGTACCTACACCCTCTCCTTGGAAGAGGAGGTGGGCAGCTTTGGACAGGGGGAAGGTGTAAGAGAGGGCGGTTAGGTTAGGAATACAGTTTTGACTCTCCTGCTCTGTCAAGTGAGATTTTTGTAGCATGCCTAGTCTTAATATTTTTTAATAACACTGAATTTATGCCCTTTGCTACTCAGTGGTGCTCTCAGTACAACTGGATTTCAGTATATCTTTCCCACCGTTTGTACTGGGCTGGACACACAGGCCAGAATAAACCCTCCAGAGGTTTTTCTTGGATCATGTTTGGCCTCAAACTCCTGCCCTCCCACCTGCTCTCTCACTCTCCACCTGCTTCCTTCTTTTTTAAACAAAGGCAGGAGTCTTGTTGAGAAAGGCTTGCTGGAGTGTGTCAAAGGGTTAATACATTCCTCTCTCACTGCAATTTAAGGGATCATCTGTGTTTTCGATACTGGCTCATCTGAGACTACCCCAAATGATATATGATCTGTGTAGACACTTTCAGGCAAACCATACCATTAGCAATGCTTCCACAGCATCCCCTCAGCTGTGTGAAACAGGGCTTTGAAAAGACAGGCTAAAGCATGCTACTGGTTTCATGTAAGGGATGAACGAGAGAAGAGAGAAACAAAAAACAGTGATACTCAGCTGGGACCTCACTGTCACCATCTCTTCTCCTTGATTCAAGGCTATGGGTCTGCAAACCAGTTCACATTTTGTCTATCACGTAAGCTTCTCTCTTGGCTAGATAAGTACAATGGTATTAATGTGGAAAAAAATCACTTTGCTTGGTGGAGTCAGTGGAAACCCTTTGCTAGGAAGGGGTAGAGCTTTAAATATGCTCATAATCTAATAAAGCAATAGGTTCAGCAGCGTGCTGGAAAGAGCCACAAAGGCAGCTGCTAGTCTGTGTAGACTGGAAGACCTCCTGAAAATAAGCCAGCGTGTAGCTTTGTGAAAGACCCAGCCAGAGACTGGCAGCTGGAGAGATGCTCAGCTTCTTGGAAGCATCCCTTCTGGGCAGAATGAGGGAGGGTTTTCAGTATGTGCGTGATTTACCACAGCTTTACTGGGGGGACAGCGACTTGACGACAGTTTCCTCTGTTTGGGGGTTCCTAGGCAGAAGGTTGTGCAGTGTGGCACCTGTACAGTCAACATAAAACTTAGAGAGAGATAGAGCTACAGGTCATGAAGCACAAGCACATCAACCTGCTTTGTGGGAGCGACTGTGCAGTATCATCAAGAAAATTCAATACTTTGTGGCTGTTGTACACAAACTATAAACCATGTGATATTTCTGGATGCCCAAATGCCCAACCTTAGCTGTGTATGCCTGTAGCTGCAGGTTGTCAAGAAATCCCAGGCCCAGGTATGCATCTCCTCTGACCTTGCTGAAAGAAATCTGGACACGTAGTAATCTCTATGGAGGTCAGGCATGTGCTCCCATGAGCTGCTCCCACAGTGCAATAACCCTCTCCCACTCTAGCTCAGAGCAAATTCTATGTCTGCATTTCCCTGTGAGCTGGGTTAGGTTATTTCACCCTCCACAAACTCTGAAGGAAGGGCACCGTGGTCTACAAATATGATTGGTTACTATAATACCTATAAGTAGGTAGTATAAACTAAGAGCATCTTTCATTTGTTTTATATGGTGCAATGAAGCAGCGACTGCCATGCTTTGGGAGGGACAGTGGATCTGGGGTGGATTATTTATGGGGCTGAACTCCTGCTGCTGACCTGCACACGCAAGTCCCAGCTGTACAAAGGACCAAGAAATGGGACTCTTGTGAAAAAGAACGGAAAAAGAATAAAACTGCTTGTTGTTTCTAACTGGAATTTGAATTTGGAAAACAATTTCTTTCTCCGTGATGAAATGTTAGCACGCCAGGGCTAAGTGGTTGCGTAGCTGCTAGAGCTCACTCACAACAGCAGTGCGAAACGGTTGCTCTTCCATGTGGAAATCTTTCAAAGGGTTATCTGGCTTGGTGTTTTACATCAGTTATGATGTAAATTTTCAGACTTTAAAATAAACTATACATTACATAATTCCTGAAGCAAATGGCGTAATTTCATTCTAATGTATATAATTGACTTATTACTGTTAATTGACACTGTGGAAATCACTAATATGATTCAGAATTTTCTACTCTCTTTCTCCAGGTTTTTCTTCTTATCTACACACACTACAGTTTGAACTCAGAGTAGAACATGAACCTCCTAAACCTACAAGTTCCACGGAGCTGTGTTTACTGTCTTTACGACCTTCAGACCACACATCACTCTCAGGGACAGTGAACCCTTAGGAGACTGGTAACAAGCTACGAAGCCTTGTACATTCAGTTTATCTGTCCAAAGCCAACTCAGGCCGACAGTGGCTGAGCAGTCTGTAAATGACTTGTAGAGAGACTTACATGTGTGACGTTGGAGGCTGCTCTACGTTTTCCACATAATTTGATGGTTCCTCTGTTTTCTGCTAAGGTAGGGAGGCAGAGCAGCAAGAAGAGGATTGCCCTTTCTGTGTTTGTCCTGCGGACAAGGCATAAACATTAACACCCCAGTTTCTGTCAAGATCCCTGCTACACTTTTTGTTTCACATTACCATCTAGTGCTATAAAAGTCTGCCCCACTAGTATTGTGTGGGCTTGCAGGTGGGAGCAGACCTTCTTCTCTACTCGCACAGGCACTCTGGCATGGTGCAAGCTTCTGTATTGCTGGTGCCGCTGGGCTCAGAAGAATGCCCTCTGTTTTGGCAGGAACACATTTCACATTCATTGCATACAGGTATTTTATGGTTACGGGGAGAGTTGTTCATTCTGGTGTGTGCTCATCAGGCATGTGAGGTTCATGTACAACCGAATGGTACAACATCTCTGTTGCTTTTGTCAGGGGAAGCCAAGTTACCATGCCATCAATGACTTACAACCCATCAGCTCTGCATCAGTGTCATTTTAAGTTCACTGATTACTTTATATTATCATTTTATCTTTTGGTGTGCATTCATGTACACATAAGCAGTAGAGGAATTAGAACATGACTCTGACTCTGTGCAATACTATATTTCACCAAATCTTCAGCTGGTACCAGCGTATTACAAATCAAGTACAGTATTATCTGAATCAACTGGATAACTACATCAGATTATGCCTATAATATTCATGAAGCTTATTTGATGCCCTTTGGTTTTGAGGCGTAAAAGACTATTTGGTGTAACATATGAAGAACAGAATAAAGCTGTACCAAGGCATTATTTTACAAACGAGTGATGCTTTAGCTCATGCCTTGGTAACTGCATAGTATTGTTTTATTTTCTAATTGCTGAATTTTCTATCTCCAAGTAAATCTTACTTTAAGTGCTTGCTGAATTAATTAAGGTTTTGCTTGCATTTATGAATGAAGTTCCTATCTAAGTAGCTCTAACTTATTTGAAGCCTCTGTCAAAAGGAGGAGAAAATTGCACAGTGAAAATAATTTTCCCTGTACCAGTTACTGAGCTTCAGCATACTTTTACATTTTTTTCAAATTGTGGCAGTTCCAGAAGGTAGATAGTCTTGATTTGAACATGTGAAAGGATGGAGAGTCTTTCCTAAAATGTTTTGTATCTAACTGAAATTTTTATCATCTAACTTCCAGTTATTAATTCTTGTCATTCCTTCCTTTCTGTTGGTTCATAGGGCCCTTCAGTATGCTGTTCGTCATCATGAAAGTGCTCGCTGTGACCAAGCCAGTTCAGTCTTCTGGGGCAATTTTGTTAGCTCCATAGATTCAATGTCTTAGCTTTCTCATGACAAATTATTTTTCAGTCCTTATATTATTCTATTAGTTTTTTTTTATTTTAGCCCTCTCTCCTTTTCTCCATCCTTTCTAAAATATGAATACTAGTATTATGTGCAATGTTTCTGTATGTGCTGTGTGCAAACATAAATCACTTACTACACTGTTAACTGCTGTCTTTACACGAAGGGATCACAAGAATCACATCCATCCTTTTTGCCAGTCTCATACACAGAATTCATGTTCTGTTGCTTTTCACGGTTTGGTGTTGAAAAATTTATATCAGCTTTATAGTTATCCCCCTATTTCCTCAAAAAGAATGTTTATATTTTCCAGCATTTATCCTTGTATGGCACTGAGGTCAGCTATTCTACAGGGGTTTTTTTGGAGTGTCCTTCCTTGATTCTCAAAGACGGGCACTGCAGGGGACCTTTTGCATTGTTGTGGAGATTCTCTTTTTCTCCACGAATTTTGAAATGTGTAAAGATTCATTCATTCAGGTCCCTAAGTATGCCAGAGATGGTGGGAGTGGGACCAAGTGTTTGTGTAACATAGGTAAGTAATATCTGACTCATCTTTCTTCCAGTCTGAGCCATTACCACTGTATCACGGATGTTAATTGTGTCAGCCATCTGAGCCCAGTTTACTTTCTTAATGAAGATGGAAGCGGAAAGACTGAAGAAAAAAAAAAAAGGGACAAAATAAATTGCCCTTCCCAAAGCCATCTGCTGCCAGCTTTCTCTTTCATTTAGTGGAGGACCAGGTCATCCAGTGTGCTCTGATTTATTGTACTTAATCCACTGTAACCCTTCCTTTCTCTGCCTCAAATCAGTAAATGTTTTCCAAATGTGCTGTTTTAATAATATTATTCCCTTCATGTTATGTCATGTCTTCCTCATTGAGAGGAGCCTCTCAAATGATTCCCATTTCTGGGTAAAACCCATTCTTTTGTTTTTGCAGTGTAGAGTTTTTTCCATGGATAATGGCCATTCCTCTCAGGTGAACTGCCCACAGCAGTGCTTTAGGAATGCAGTTAAATGTCACTCCTGTGGTGCAAAGTAGTCTCATTTGATTTGAATCTGATATTGAATCTTCCTTCTTTATTTGCCTGTGATGAAATGCCCTCAAACTTCCACAATCAAATTACTTCCTCACTACTTGGAATTCCTAACGACCTTTTATAAATGTCTTAATATACCACCATCTCATTTTTCTTTCAAATGTTACACAAATTCACAAATGTAGTTGTTGCCCTTCAGAAAGATTTCAGAGTCTTAATAAAATTTGTTAAGAAGTGACCTCTTATTTAGAGTCTGCTTTGCCAAGTCAGTACATATCTCAATGCTGCAGCTATCAGCAAATCTGGACAGTCAAAGTCAGTGTTAACCGAGCAGGCAAGTCACCAACTGGCAATGAGAGTTGGGATAAACCTCTGAGCTATCCCAGCCCAAGCTAACTTGGCTGGAATCTTACAAAATAGGGTGAATAGGAACAGTACCGACATCATATCAACTGAGATCAGTTTCCTGCAAATTATTTTGCAGGAAGTTTGACTTGTCTCCCCTGATTTAAGGTGTGGCTCATCTCAGATTAGCCCCAGGTCTCAGTGCTCAGCCTGAAGTTCTGCAACCCTGAACATGATGCTCCTGAATCACGACAAATGCTGCAAGTACAAAGTTCCAAAGCCTCACCAATAAAACCTTCAATGTAACTTTTAAAGTCATCCCCAATTCTGCTACTACTGGAGTTTTCCTCCTGGTTTCAAAGTATAAGTCACATGGATTTTACTCTTTACATTACTGGAGCACAGATTTCCATCTCTCCTAGGTATACTATCACAGTTTCCTACAGAACAGTTTGGTCTTTCAAGAAAATCTCCCTCTGTTACCTGTGGGTTAAAGACCCCACCTATGACACTGTATGATTTCAAGTTCCTTCTCTGCCTGATTGGGAACAGGATTTATTACGTCACACGAGACCTTTCTTAAGCAAGGTTTGACTGCGTATCCCAAGGTGATCTGCTGCACTGTCTTCAGCTGAGGATGTTCCATCTTTACAAAATGTTCATCACTGAATCAAATGTAAGCCAGGAGTCTGATAAACATATTCCCTACTAGCTCTAGATTTTCGTGCTTATTGCCCAGTGGATACTGAATAAGCAAGGACTGAGGAGAACTATGAACAAATAGTAGATAATCAGCAGTAATAATCTGATAGTTTGGGAAGAATACTATAAGGAAACAGAGTTTTTATTAAAATTCCTACTGCAAAAGAGCCATTAGAGTTTGATTTGTCTTGTGTCAGTACTTTATCAAGAGGACTGCTCAATGGAAAGAATGATCAACAACGCCTGCTATATGTTGTGGGCATGTCCCAAATGGCTGGCCATAGTCTGGAAATGCCTTGCAGATTGGACCCTTGGGTCACAAGCACTTAAAACTCTCCTGAAGGTCAGGTATAAAATACCCCGCCATCAGCTAGGGTCAAGCGTATATGCTCCATGGACAAAACTTAAGGGAAGCTGTTGAGTAGGGAACGTATTTGAGAAGGCAGTTTCAATATTGGTGGTTAGGCAGTAGCCAAGTGTAGCTAAGAATTCTTGGATAAGGACAACTAAAACATAATTAGGATTTTAATCTGTCTTGTAGATCCTGCCTAAGATCAGGAGAAATAATGTGTAAACTTTGCAGAGAACACAGGAACATAGATCTGCAAACATGGCAAATGGTCTTGTATTTCCACCAGTTCTGAAATCCTTGTTGGAAAGTTTATTCTTCTGTTCTTTTGCCCTGAACTGAGAATGCCTTTAACAAGGATTTAGTCTCCCTTGAAAAGGGTCTGCAGGGAACTTAGCCTTTATTCCTCAGCAAAAATAAGCATAAAGAAATTAAGAAAAATAAATTTTACAAAATATTGTTGATTCATTACCTTCAGCAGGGTGCCAGGCCTAACATCTACTTGGAAACAGCCTTCCAGACCTCTGACCTGCATTGCAAATTGTCTGTAATGTAATAGTGAGTGAAGCTTAGTGGGAGCAATTTCTTTCAAATGTGTGCTGCCATTAACTTAGGGGAGAGGAAATTAGAGGAATCCAGAAGTTTTCACTTGCAAGTGAAGCGAGTCACACAGCACAGCACAAGACCTTTTTAAATTGCAATATGGCATCATATTAAACACAAGCCATCTGTGTTTCCTTTGGCTTTCTATCAATTTACATTTTTTCTTAGATGTATTAGTAGCAGCAAATGTCAGAGCTTTTTCACCTTCTCCTGTACTGCAAAATTAGTATGTGAATATCTGTAGGTCTACAGCTCTCAGCTGACTCATTGTTGCAAACCCGAATTTGTGTGAGCTGCTTGTCTTCGCAAAAGTACCACCAGTGAACTTAAATGGTGCCTCACATGAATTGTGACCTAGATCCTGCAAAGTATTGAAACACTTGCTTAATTAGCTGGCTAGAGGGGAGTTTTGAATTAGCTGGGTTTTTTTTCAGAAGGAGGACTAAAGGCACTTGCAATAACTTGTGTTGTTCCTGAGTATCTTTTAAATGGCATTGTAGGCTTCCAAGGCAGCTGTCCTAAATCTGGCTGTGATGATTAAAAACACTGTGATCCCCAACTGCTTCCCTGTCTCTGCTGGAAGCTGCTGCCTCCATAGTAGGACATATGCTGCTACGTGCCAGCTGCTCAACTTGTGCAGTTTGCAGCCTGGGCTATTAGCTTTTACTGCAACTGGAGAAAGGCTGGTCTCTGAACAGCACTGCCTTGAGCTGTAATGCGGTGCTGGTCTGCTGTAACAGCAATAGACACCTGCTGAAAGGGAAAGGCAATCAACGGGAGGTGACGAAATACTGTCTTCCCCTGACAGGAATTGCTAATGCTTGTGAACCTTTAATGAATTTTGTTTCTTCAGGATTTTTTGCCAAAACAGACAGTATGTGAAGTGACTTTATCAAAGTGTTTTACTGCTGTTAATGAAAGAAGAGAATAGTAATTAATGTGAAATGATGCCTAAAAAGGAATGGAAAACACTGGCAGATATGTTTGGGCTAGATAGTCAGGTGGGCCACTAGCAAGGTGTGTGGGCAGACCTCGGCACGAGCGGGGTGTAGGGGCTGTACCTCTGCAGTGCCATGGCTTCACCTGCACCAGGGAGGAATGGGCTTCTGAACCGGACCCTGCGGGGCTCTAGAATGGGGAGACGAGCTCTGGAAAGATCAGATTTTTGTAATTCCTGCTATTTAAAGGACTACTGGGTTTGCTGTGAGTGGGCCTTTGTTCTGAAGGGTTTTGCTGCCAGAGAGAGTGGAGGTAGGTTCCTTTGATAGTCAAGGGTGGTATGGCTAGAGATGATCCCACTCCTAGCATTACTTCACCAAACTTAGCTTGAGTCGGACAGTGAATAAGGTGGGGGAAGGTGTCCGTGACGTGCGAAATGCTGTTTGTGTGTCAGACAGTGATGTCCTGGCTGGGGTGATTCAAGGGTTGCTGGGATCCTCTGCCAGGTCACAGGGAGTGAAAGAGTGCAAGTTTTCAGGTGTATGGAGTGGGATTGACCTTACCGAACTGCAGCAGCCCATCTTGTCCTTCGGCCAGCATGTAAATTGGTTCTGGTGAGCTCCTCGCTGGACGCACTCAGATATTTTTCAGGGTGTGAGTCTTAATGACCGTCTTGGATGTAGAAGTTGGTATTCTGTGTGTTCAGAGCTAGGGGAGCTGACTGCCACCAACAGCCGCCTGTGGAAATGACCTGTTGAGTCTGTCTGCATTTTGCTGCTGTAGCTGTATCAAATAAGCTGGTGAAATACTTCACTCTCTTTGACGCGATTTTTCTCCTCTGTTGATCCCAATTCTACAGCTTAGCATGCACAGGCACCGAAGTGGTACCTGTCTGGCTTGAAGAGTAAGATGGAGGTTGTTGCATTTGACCGAGTGCTAGTGCACTGTGTAGACAAACACAGAGAAAGACAGGATCACTGGGTTTTTTGGCACTTGTTTCAAGAGCAAAACAAAAGTGACGTTGCAGTAAAGACTCAGCAGTGACTCGGACAAAACCAGGCTAAAAACATGGAGAGAAATTCATGTATTTCCAAAATCCATAAGCCACCTAAAGCAGTACTTACATGTATGTCTCCATTTTGCCCTCATGTAAGATGTGGAATACCAAAGGGCAGAAGAGACACTGAATTTGTTTTTTTTATAAACTTCCAGCAGTTTTGCTCTTCATAATATTTTCTCATTCTTCTAGTTTGTTATTACACATATTTGTAACAATCATGGGACTGATTAAAATAAGTGTGTTGAATTAGATCAGACTCTTTTTTTTAGGCATAGATTTACAAAAACTGAGATGGATCAGAGGCCACCTAAAAAATTGCACCTGATATTTTAATTAAGAGTTTTAACTTATCTATCTAATATTATATTCATCTTTTGAAACAACTAAAATTGCTTGTGGGGGCTTTTTTCCTAGGTGACTGAGGCCTGCAAAAGCCAAATAGGTGCACGAACTTAACAGTCATGAGCGTAGGCAACCTTTCTGCTTTTCTAAACTTATTTTTGAAAGGTTTTCTATTTCTTGCTAAGTTCCTGCGTCTTGAGGTTTTCGGAAAGTTTGAAGTACTGTGTAGACTGAGGAGATGTAATGAAAGGTTAAGAAAAAATGGCAGTAGTGCTTTTTGATATCTGCTTAATGATGTAATGCAACGCATATTAATGCCTCTCCTCCAGCTGGTCAGCTCCAGTGGAACTCATTCACACACTCACATGTACATACACATACTCATGCTTTTTTGCTATTTGTGGCCTTAAAAACAGAAAACCCCAACAAAATCCCTTTCTGTTCACAGAATTGGTAGGTCCTGGTCTGTTCTGCTGAAATCATGATTAATGAAATATAAAGTGGACAGTTTTCTTATCAAAGAGCTACTGACAGATTACAAGCTGATTAAAGTTGACGGTTGTTTACATGTGAAAGGAGGCAGCTACTTGATTCCTGGTGGGCAGCAGTCATTATGAAAGTCTGTGTGCTTATGATGGAGCTCAAGGGTTGGCAGAAGGACTCCTGGAAGAGTGCAAATTTTTCTCTAAGATGGAGCAGCCTAATACTTCCTATGCAATATGTCCCAGCTTTTCTATATTAAAAGGTGTAAGTACATTGAGGGTAAGGAGGGGTGGAGAACCCTTGTGGAAGTACTCAATAAATCCTGCATCAGGTAATAAGCTGGCTGATGTCAAAGGGCTCATCTGCTCTTTAGAGATAAGCTCTTATGTGATGTGATACTTATCAAAGAAGCATTACTTTGCAAAATTTAGTTGGGAAATCTTCTGAGCAAAGGCCATGACAAACCATTTGTGAAAACAGCATGATATATTTCACAGCTGTCAATGCATTAGGGCAGTCTTCCTTGCAGTATATTAGAATACTTGAATTACTTGCTGAAGCACAAGAAACTAGGGAAAAGAAGTAATGCTAGCTCAGACATATCCAAAATATCTTTGTGCTGAGAAGATCTGGCTGCTGGGAAACCTTTATGCTGTGATGCAAGGTGCTTCATCGACCCCTACAATATGCTGTGCTCATGCCTACAATCTGTCCCTGTGTACCACGACAGCAGAGGTTTCAGAAGTCACAGCAGGCTTGCATGGTGTGCATCCTGCCTGCAGCTGCAGGAGATGTGGGCCAGCTTCATCCAAGAAAAGTCTTGTTGGCAGCTTCCCCCACCTTGCCTTGGGAGCTGTGTTTAAGCTGATCCTTGCCTGAACTACATTATGGCTGTGCCTGTATCTGGCCTTGTGCCTTGTTGACCCAGACCCACAGGCTTGATGCCGTGACTTGAGCAAGAGTGATGTCTGCCCAGCTGTGTGCTTTATCTGTGGCTTAACTTTGTTTTCTTCCATTGCAGACCAAGCTATGTCAAATAACTGTTTCCCACCAGTTAAGAGTAGGTACGAAGAAAGTCGATTGCAAGTCAGTGCCCTTCCTCTTTGAAACCTTTCTCTGAAAACAGCATCAATCTGTTCTAGTTTATTTTGCAGTCAGTCACATTTTATTTTCCCTTCTATAAACTGCCTTATTTTGTTCTGATCATATTGCTCATGACAAACATATGCTGGCTAATAATAAACAACCGTAATACCACCAATGTTATAGTTTTGAAAGTCTATTTGCAAAGATGTCAAGTGGATTTTTTTTTTTAGTGCATACTTTGATATTTTCCTTCCGTTTTCTCTGGTGGTGTTCTATAATTTCAGTCACTCTGCGGTACACATCACAGTAATTACAGTGTAAAGAGACATGAACAGAGCCAAAAAGCAGGCTATTTAGAGTTTGTTTTGTTAGTTTGAAATAACCATATAAGTATTATGTGAGTTGATAGCAACTTTTCTACCTCAGAGAGATAAAGAGCCAGGCTACTGTGTCCACGCTGAGGATGTTTGAAATGAGGGCAGTGACACAACTGTGAGCTGCAGTTCTTGCATGTTGTGACAGCTCAGTGCCACATCCCCACGCAGCAGCGTGCCCCGGCACAGTGAGGAGGCGGGAGAGCAGCTGGCTCTGCTGCAGGAGGGAAGGACCCACATTGCTGGGGGGTATCATTCCTCACTAATGGGCTTAAGCAGAACCAGGTGGAGTGCAGAGGCAATAGGAGGAGCATTTCTGTAGAAAGTCCTGGTGTCAGCGTGGCTACATAAATAAATGGAGGAAGGTTTGCTTCCTCAGATATGAAACAACTAGACAGCTGAAGAAGGATACTGGTGGTCTGAAGGGAAACTGTTATTTTGCTTTGCACTTTGCTTTGAATGTATAGCAATGTCTGGCTTTTTTTTTTTTTTGTGGGTTTGGGAAGGTAGTTATTTTTCTTTTGTGAAACACAATATGTGTGTCTCATTTTCTCTGTCACTAATTTACACTGTCTTGAAGACTTAACCTCTTTCCTTCAGGTTCAGTGAAAACCTAGTTGAGAGCTTGTCTCATGCGTTTACCGAGACATGAACTTGCTCCCTCCTTATAGGCTGTTCCATATGCTGTAGATAGGCCTGTTGGCTGCGTTTATTCTCACCACCTGTAGGCATCTATGTCAACAGTTAGAGCAGGATTGTAGTGTCTCTCTTAGGTCTTTCTATACTTGGGTTAGGAAAATGTGCGTCTTCATCGTACCCGAAGTAAATTGCCCTCTGAGGTTGCCTTTCTTTTTCTGTTCATACAAAGCAAGTCTGTGGTGACTACGTACCTCAGGTCTCTCAGGTATGAGATGAATCTGGGCACAAACAAGAGAGTGCAAGGACGGTATTTGAAGTTGACTCATAGCAGCTATGAGGAAAGCTTGTACAGAGGAGTTTGACTGTTTCATTACTCCTCCCTTTTTTTTTTTTTACTCAGCCATCTTACGGTTTAGCATTTGGTATGCTTGTTAGAATTCTGTACCAAATTTCGTTTTTAAACATACACAATACATTAAACCACTGAAATACAATCTCTATGGAATGCCTTTGGATTCCCTGTAAAAGTTTAGCTTCCAATCCAGCTTTCTAGCTACCTTGTTGTTTCTGTCCTATAACAAGATCTTTTAATATAGCTCTCAGGTCTGTAGTATAGGACCTTTCACCTTATAAAAGGGATTTTGCAATGGATGTAAGGAAATGATATCAGAAATATCCCTGCAAACAGCTTGCCAATGAGTTAGAGATAGTGTCACTGCTGGCATGATGCCAGCACTGGGCAACCATAACTTTTGGATATTTTTCTAAAGTTCATTTAATTCATCACATATGTTCTTTCCCCAGCCCCCGAAGAAATATTTTTGCAATGTTCTTTAAAAAAAAATTAAAAAAAATCAATGCCAGCTGTTGAGACCTTAGAAGAAACTTTTAACAACAAGGAATGCAGAGGACACACAATGGAATTAAATACCCTTGGTACAAGAAACAGATTTCTTTAGAGATAAAGATTGTGATCGGCAGTAAATAAGACAAAGTAGCCAGAAAGACAGTGCTACCTTCAACTACTTCTCAACCATCTTCTTGAAACGATCTTTTTCTCTTGAGCTACTACAGCAGAGAAAGGCTCAAAGGAGCTTCAAGGTATCATGTCATCCATTCTGATGACCTAATAAAACAGTATCCACTATACCACTGCCATCTCTCTAACTGAGATTTGCCTAACCTGTCTTTGAAGACCTCTGAGGATGGAGACTCCAGAACTCTCAAGCACTTCATTATTATTCACTGTCAGAAATAATTTTCTAGTGTGCAATATGTATCTTTCTCAGTGATATTTTATCCCCTTACTTCCTGCTTCCTCTGACATAGAAATTTGTCCCTTCTAAACAGCAGTCTTTTATGTGTGCAGGCAGTTCTCATGTTCCTTCTCAGTCTTTTCTGCTACAGGCTGAACAGGTCAAATATACCCTCTTTCCTTCCTCTCAGATTGTTTTCCAGACGTCATTCAATCATCAGTCTCCTTGGAACTCCTACCAACAAGGTTAAAATTTTCTTTAGGAGCAGCACCCAGTGCAGTACTCCAGCTGAAGCTTGCCCAGTTCTGTGTAGGATGGAGAGATGATCCTGCCAGTGCTACAGACTATGCTTCTATTTATTCCCCTCAGTATGATGTTTCTCTTTTTTGCAGTAGCATGATGTTGTTGACTCATATTCAGCTTGTGATCCATAGTAACTGCCAGCTCCTTTTTTTCAGAATTGCTGCGTAGTCATCTGCCGTCCAGCACCTGTGCAGCTGACTGTCCTTACCTAACTACAGTAAATTGTGCACGTCTCCTTTGAATAATGTTTTATTTCTGTTGAACTGTGCCTCTGATTTTTCATGATCATTTTTAATTCTGTATCTATCTTTCAATGTATTTCCATGTCTGCAAATGTAGTAAGCCCACTGTCTATTTCACCATCCAGACCAATCATGAAAATACTGTGTTGCATTGGACACTTTGTATGCCTTATAGGACTGCGTATGATACGTAGCTCCATCCTGATAGTTGATTGCATATAACTCTATTGGTACAGCTTGCCAGCCCATTTTATATGCTTGGACAACAGTTTCATATGGTTCATATTTCTCTAGGGGAAGTGTGAGAATGCCGTGTACCACAATCTGAAAAAAGTACGACATCGTATGAGCTATTATCACCCACATACAGTCATCGGACGTGCACTGAAGAAAAAAAACACCTCTAATATGTTATACCCCAGTAAGAATGGCAAATAATTTAAGGCTGTAGAAGATGTCAGGCAGTGAGGTACCAAGACTTAAAGAAGAGATATGAGAAAGAATCATGAAACTAAGAGAGCCTTAAAGTTATCCTTCGTTCTGACTTCATATGTTGCTGAATGTGTGGTTAATTCATCTCTAACCTGGGCATGTGCTGAAACAACTTGCATCACTTAACATTTCCTGCCCTGAAGCAAAAAAAAGCCCACCATGACTGAGGAGTGGTAGAATCAGGCAGAGTGGGTAGTGTGGGTGAGGAAATTTTTTTTTTCCAGTAGCAATTCTTCCTCTTTGTATATATCATTACAATGTTCAGGTAGAGAAAAATACCATGAATAAGAAAAAAAACAGGTGGGGACATGTTATAGAATAGGTCCATGATGGTGTACATGGAGAGGAAACAGCACCTGGATGGAAAACAGAGCTGTGTTTTAAATGAACAGATCTTACAGATTTTTCCAAAGGAGAACTACTATGTAATGCACAAAAATACCACTAGATTATACCTATTTTACAGAGAGAATGGGATGGCAATACTTGTCCTACTGAAGCTGGCAGGAGTGTGGCAGGGCTGCCAATATCCCAGAGGTTTCTTGGAAAAATCTCATGTTTCTTTCACAAAGCCCTGCACTGCTTTGAGTACGTGTATTTTCTCACTCTGTGATTGCCGTGTAACACTTTGTGGTCTGCTCTCAGCACTTCAAAAGGCCAGCTGCTCCCTCAGATTATCAGATAAACTGGTTATCTATAAATAGAGTATAATTACTGCTCTGGGGAGATTCTGGGCTGGAATATAAGTAAATTTATTTGACATCTTTTCCAAGGCTCACTCTTGGGGGTTAACATAAATTTTCATGTAGGATGAAAGTCAGCAAGACATTCTTCTATTCCTACAAGCATCTTATGACATAGAAGATTTTTTCTAGTTTGTTTATATATGCTATCACTCATAGTGTGACAATACACATCAAATCCTTATTTTAAAAATAAAAAGATGTGGACAATCTCCTTAACTGTGCAGAAGATGGGACCTTTAGTGGGCACATATGCCTTTTGTATTTATTTGTGCATTGATTTGGATTTATTCTCCATACACTGGTGCAATCCCCTCTTGAAGCACAAGAGTGTCGTGCAGTGATAATTTTATTTGAAACTCCATATTTTTTGGCTTGAGTTTCATGTCGTAGTTTGAGTAGAGGCACAGCAGATGGCAGTGCATAACATAAATTACCTCTGCTGCACACTCCTATTCCCAGTGGTAATTGTCCGGAGCAGGTGAGATTACACGCGAGGGCACCCCTTGCTCCCTGTGGAAGAAAGGAGGAGGCTTCTGCGAAGCAGCGTACTCTGAAGCATCGCTTTTGCTCAGTGAATCAAGACTGCTGAATCAGCAAAGGAAACTGACGCTAATTTAAGCAGCTTAATCACCAGTAGGAGACTCTGAAGGCCTCCTACCTCCTGACAGACTACTGCTTTCAGCAGAAGCCAGTCCCAGTGTGCTTTTGTTTTCACCCTTTTTTTTTTTTGATTTCTGCACCTTGATTCATGTTCTTAATAGCTTTGCTGCTTCAAAATAAAGGCAATTTGCACGTCAAATTAATTTTTTCCCATTTATCCTCATAGCTTTGTTTTTGGGTAAATGTTACAGTGCTCATTGTCAGTGCTTTGTGACATTTGAACTAATATCTGGTACGGAAATAAAGATGGCATTAAATGAAATATCACTTGCCAGGTTGTGATGTGTTTCATCAGTTTGGCCTGGTGTAAGGGACCATCTGAAATATGAGAAAAAGGAGGATGGATGGAAAAGGGAGGAAACAGGACTTTCCTGAATGCGTAGGAAACTAACTCAGGGCTGCTTTGATAACAAGGACTGGCAAAACAAGGAAGAAAGCCTTCAAATTATATAGTTTTAAGTGGAAAGCATTGTTTTAAACTGAAACATTTAATTATGGAGTGCCACTAAGATGATGAAGGGGCTGGCTATCTCTTCTGTGAAAAGAGGCTTAGAGAGCTGGAACTGTTCAGCCTGAAGAAGACTCAGGGACGTTACCAATGTGTATAAATACCTAAAAGGAGGGTGCAAAGAAGATGACACCAGACTCTTTTCAGTGGTGCCCAGAGGCAATGAGCCAGGCAAGGGGCACAAACTGAGACATGAGAGGTTCCCTCTGAACATCAGGAAACACTTTCATTGTGAGGGTGACTGAGCCTTGGTACAGGTTGTGGAGTCTCCATCACCGGAGATCTTCAAAAGCCATCTGGACATGGTCCTGGGCAACCAGGTCTAGGTGGCCCTGTTTGAGCAGAGGGGTTGGACCAGAGGACCTGTAGAGGTCCCTTCCAACCTCAACCATTCTGTGATTCTGTGAACTGAAAAGGATGCCAACTCCTGGACTTCTGGAGTTGGTGGCTGTACAGTTGTATTATGGTGCCTTCCAATGTCAGATTCCTCACTGAAAACATTGTTAGATAAAATCAGCATGAATTGGAGCATTGTTAGATAAAATCAGCATCTGAAGTTACAGTTAGAAAACTAGTGTTAGCCAATGCCCAACAAGGTCTCGGTATTCAAATTCCAGAGGGTTTCCCAACCCCCCTAAGTTGCTACCCTAGTGCTACTTTCCGAAAGACCTCAGAAAATCTGTGGAGTGTTATTTTTTTTCAGAATTACGTTTTTCAAATGGATCAGGAAGTGACAGAAATGCTAGGATAGTACAGGAGATTGTCTCTTCATTTTATTACCATTTTTTCATCTGCGCAAGTAGCAGTCAGGTAACACCGTGCTTGCATCAGCTGGAATTCCAATGAAGGAAAGATGTTGTTCTCTTTGTTTTGATTGGGTTTTCTTTCTCTTCAACCAAGAGAGACAAACAATTCTTTGTTTCTCTTAATATGATGAATATTCTAGTTACCAAAAAAAGGAAAATTCAAAAGTACAGAAAAAAAATCTAATTACCAGAAGTGCTACTTAGAATAATGATCTGGGAAGAAATAGCAATTGTTTTCAATAAACTGGGATGCTGACAGAATCTGATAATGAAAATGAAAAAAATCTGCAAGTGTCATATTAATCCTCTTGAGAGAACCACTATTTGTTTTAAGCAAAGACATGACTGACATGTAGGAACGTGTGTGGAAGCATGTAGTAAAAGCAACTATGTTTGTCAGGAGTCGTCTTCAGCATGGACTGCTTACCCTCTAGCTTGGATCATTTTGGACCAGAAGGTGTAGAAAAAGATTTCGATTCTTTCTGTTACACGAAGATTGCTTTAGGAGCTTTCTATTAAAGGACAAGAAGGTTCATTTAGGATTTGCTTCTTAAAGTGTATATTCTCTTTCAGGAATGACCAAGTAGGAGGAAAAGTCTGTTTTCGAACAGGTCTCTGGAGGGAGCGCTGGTTGGGAAGTAGGTCGGGAATCCTTGCAGAAAGTGGTGCATGCAGCAAAAGCTGACCCTGCGCTATCCAAGGTGTTGTTGAGACAATGTTCCTGGAGGACAGATGTCCATGTCATGAACATCCACTTAGCAAGAGGCTCTAACTTTCACCTTGGAAAGGCTGAAAGATTAATGAGCAAAAAGACTACATTTTTATTTTCCTGTGGATTCCATTCCTCCAGGAGAGGCTTGAATGGTCAGAAATGTCAAAAGCACTATGGGGATGTTTGCACATCTGCGAACTGGTGAAGAAGCTCATCAGTCAGAGTAGCTGACTTGGGAAACAAGAATACTGCAGCTAATGCCTGTTTCAAATTCTCTTTATAGAGCTAGCTTATGATTTTGTAATGTATAACATTAGCACTTCAGAGACCCTAATCTTTTTTTAGAAACGAAGAGCAAATTTTGACAGTAATCTTTCTACTGCTTGTCTCAGAAGAGGAGCAGCTATTAAACAACATAGTTAACTTTCAGCAGTCTTCGTATCACCAATAGTCACTAACCTGGTAAATTTTCCAGAACAGATAATCACTGGTTCTCATGTTTAAGAAACAAAACAATATCAGCATGAAATCTCTGCAAAATCACAAGAGTACCCACACGGAGTTCTTAACTTTCAACAAGGTCTGACTTTCTCTGACACAGTTTAATGCCCCTGACACCAGTTCTGCAAGCTTTGAAACGGGGTGTGATTCCTTTGGCAGTATGATAGGCTGCTTCCTTAAGATCATTTGGAAATAGAGTAACCAGAAGAAAAGGCCTGGACTGATAGTACCACAAAACAGGATATCTTATAGTGACAGGACCTGAACTCCTGCAAGCCTGAAACCTTGCAGTGCAGCTGAGGAACAGTAGGAAGTCCACATTTTTCTCCCACATGTTCTTTCCTTCCCTGCCTCTCTTCTGGTCTGGCCTGCTTTGAGTTTGCTTCTATGTGACCTTCAGGCCAGATAAATTCTTTCAGAGTCCTGTTTTTCCACTGCAGCCCTCACAGAAAACTGGGATTTTCCTTCCAATCTCAGCCAAGGAACAAGTGAAATTCCCCTAGTTTTCCTGGAACATGCTGCTATTGGTTGCTATTTGTCTGCTAATGGTTTGCTCCTGGACTCTGGGCACTGGTTAATTATTATCACAAATAGTCACTCTAGAGACAAGAGAAATAAAAAGGAAAAAGTGAAGCTCCCATCTCTATTGATTTACTGTAAAGCTGGAAGAGTAGATCTGCTAGCCTGTGTCCGTTACCTCTGCAGGAAAGTCTTCCCTGGTCCTACTGCCTAGCACATGAATAAGTTTATTAGAAGTAAGGAAGGGGGTAATTCTGCACCAGCAGGGACCTGGATTGGCAGGTTTGACTCACTGTTCTTTACAATTCCTGCTTACACTGACCTATTTTCAAGCACTGCGCCTTTTTTATTTCATGCTTTTACCCTGCTTCTGCCCTTGGTTTTCTAGGGTCCACTCAGAGGAGGAGAGGGGTGCCAGCTATTCATGCATTTATAGATCAGTTCTGACTTTTTTTTTTTTCTTTTGACTACGTAATTGTAGCTTAAATCCCTGTTTTAGTTGTGTGTCTCTGGAGTTTTTCAATCTTGACGATATGTTTCTTGAGCAAGGGCATCCAAAACTGAACAGATGTTTCTCCCACAATCACCTTCGTTCATAACAGGCATTCAGAGAGTATTGCTGAAATATTCATAAGCCTTAAGAGATAACAGTACATGAATACTAATGAACAGTAAGTTATACGGTGCTTTAAACAGTGACACAATAAGGCAAGTCCAAACAAAAGCATCACACAATTAAACATTTCCATAGCTGCATATTCTTAGGTGAAGATTTCGCATGTATTTTTTCTCTAATATTCACAGTGAACAGAGAAAAGGGCACTGCAGAAAGCTGCATTCCAGTTCACAAATATGCCAATATATTTAATATATCTTGAATCAAGGGGTTCATGAGAGATTGTTTAATAGCCGCATCACTAGGAGTATTCCTAAATGGACATCTGTGGAGTACATTTAAGGCCAATTAGAACTTTTTCTATTTATTTATTTATTTTAATTGAAGATGATTCAACAACTTACTCTGCATGCATAAAATCAGTGCTAGTTAGAGCTGGAAACTCTTTTTGTCATGGAAATTTTTAATACTAGTTAACTGCCATTTTTCAGTTTTGCCATTTCTATCAAAACCAACTTTTTTGATGACATTTGCCCCCTCACTAATGTGACATCAGATTGAAGATGAATATTTTGACCATCTCAGCTGCCAAGCTGTTGAACATGAAATCAGACAGCAAATAATTTCATAATTTAGAAACAGTAGATTTGTGCTGGGCTCAGGCTTTAACATTATTGAAGCTGGCCGGTGGGATGTAGCTAAAATTGCTTTAGATTTACTGACCATCCTCACTTAACACCTCCAGAGGTGTAGCGCAGTGGGATGAGCCTGGAGGTGAGGAACCTGACAGCCCAGCCCACTGGCCACTGACACTTTCTCTTTGGGATCTCTGTGGACTTGTGACTTTACCCTGGTGGCAGGACATGCTGGCACCACCGTGACACAGAGTAGAGCCACCAGCCAAGAAGTCGCCATCTTCTGCTTTCAAGACTTTCTGGTGCCCTTTGGCTTTCAGCTGGGAATGGTTGTGTTATGCAAATGCCCCATTTTCAGCCCCATGTGTTCTACGTTCCCCTGTGCTAACAAAAGACCTGCTTTAGCCCAGCACACTGAGATGAGAATATCCCTTCAAATACTCTACAACTTGTTCCGTTTTACATAGTTTTAAAATTACAGATTACATTATTCCACCTTCCTGCTGCCAGTGTTTAAAGACTTGTTACCATGGAATTTCAGATGAAATAGAAATAATGATGCTGAGAGAAGTTAGCTGACACCCTTGGCGACTGACGAGTTCCAGCACTTATCAAGACAACCCCTCTCACAATGTGATCACATACTGGAAATGCTGACATTTCACAAGGATTTGTCACCAGGACATGAGAAGATTTAAATGTTTTTTAGGGAGGGCTCAGGTAGTCAAAATATCATAAATGATAAAATCTGCGATCTATAGTGGAATTGCTAATTCAGAACAATGACTTGTCATGTTTTTATCAGGTAAATCTTGTAAGATCATGTAAGGGAAGACGTAATGCAAAAAGCAAATGGAAGGTAGTTATAAAAAGAAAGGTTAGCTGTCATGCTGGTGATGGTGCCTGGTGTCAACATGTTTAATTGCTACGTGAGATTGTTTGTGGGGCAGCACATAGACCTCACAGCAAAAGTGGTGGGTCTACCACTGGCTATTTTAGTTCCTGGAGTTTCCGTGGACTTTACTATCATGCAGGGACGAGTCTTGCAGGACTTGTTCCTTCTGGAGTTCACCCGGAGCAAAAAGGGAGCCGGCAGGGCTGGATGCAGCTGGCATGAGGGAAAGGCTGATCAGCAGCAAAGCCCCTCCCTTACTGCAGCAATTGTCGTGGGCTGCAGCTCAGTGAGTAGGAAAAAAGCATCAGTCTTGGGGCAGAAAAGCCCCCTATGGTCATATGGATTGGTCCCTGTGCTGCCCAGTACATGGTTCATAGATTTGCTGTGTTCTGCTGCAGTGTGACCACACAGTCAATTGATGGGAAAAAGATGCATTTTTATGTGTATGACTGTATTCATGATGTATTTATACAGCAAGGTGCTTCTCCCTATCTTCACCAAAGAAAGTCATCATGACAATAACAGGAATAGCTCAGGAGAAGGGGAAGCCAGGACAAAGCTTTGTAGATAACTTGGGCAACACTGGACCACATGGTGAGAGGAGAGACACAGTCTCTATATGTTGCCAAAAACATGAAGCTAAAGTAATGCTTTAGCTGTCACTTCACAACATGTGTATGCATATTGAGTTTCCTCAAAAGGATTGTGAAACTTTAGGGCAACAGCTTTAGCAAATGAGCAGAACTATGAGGCACACGGTTAATTCCATAGTTCCTCCAATCTCATGTTAATTTAGACTGCAAGTCTTCCTTCTTTTTATCCCATATCTCAATCACTGATTGTGACAAAGCAACGGCGGAGGGGGGCGGGAGGCTAATTTTCTTTTATGAGTATAGTATTGCTCCAAAACAAAGAAGAAAATGAACCTTTTGTCCAACAGAAGCTGGACTCCAGTACTCGCTCTTGGTACACAGCACAGAGAAAAAAATAAACAGGAACCTCTCACAGTCTGGGCTGAAGATCCACATGGACTTTTATTAGAAGACTGAATATTTTTTATAAAGCAAGGTTGTGTTCTGCAGGTGACAGAGAAAGTAAAACTAGCTCTTTTCTTGTCTGTCTGGTCTTTGGTGCTCTCCTCTCCTTATCCACCCATTGTGCTTCTCAGGCAATGATGCTGCTATCCCAAGCAGGTACGAATGTGTTGCCACCACTCTGGGGGTAAATACTATCACTCTTTGAGGACTCATTGCCACCTTCTCAACTAAAACATGGTTTCAGAAACTAGAAAGTAAATCTATTCAATAAGAAAATGGTAATAAGCTTCCTCAGTTATGAACATGCTAACACAGAACTAATACCACATCCAGCTGACAATTTTTCTGTTTAGTGCATTCACACAGTAGATGAATGAGTGGGTCCAATAGGTGAGCATTTTGTAACAACAGTAGTTGAAGATGGTGCTACAAAACAATGTTCAAGAAACTGAAAGCTTATGCTTCGTGGAAAAAGCTTCCTATGGGCTGTTTCCACACAACCAGCCTTAGTGGCAACTTTGAGAGAGGTAGTTGTGATGAGGGAATTGCCTGAACACAAGCTGTACAAATTTAATCCATTTGTTTTTTGCCTTTTGTGGGAATCTCTTAGAATTTAAACAAAATAAACAAGTGTTCCCATCAGAACCCATGTTTTCTGAAGCATTGACTTCTCTCAGTTACGTGTTTATCGTTCACTGAAGTATTAAAAAGGAGGAATTACTCTATGTTAATCAAAACAATAGTAGTTACTTTCAAATATTTGTCTGCTTCCATATATCCAGCTGAAGGAAATGATCACGACTGTTATTATCTTTACATCTGTACCTGGGTTTGACTAAATACTTGTAAAATTGTATTTGCCTCTGTGCAAACCATTTTGCATAATAGCTGAGAATCTTATTTACCAGGACAGTCTTCAAGACCTTCACAGAAATAGGTTTGGGGTTGTACATTTTGCAAATCAGACTTTGTAATCTACAGCAAACCATAACAGAAGCATTAATAAGATTTGAACTTTGCTCTTATTATGTATTTCCAACATTTTTATGTCTCTTGATTTATGATAACTTCCACATTTCATTGCCTTTTCCTCAATATTTCACGGCTTTGCTTCTACATTTTAATAGAGGTGTCTTCTGGAAGGGAAATTTATGGAATGAGCATGATTTCTTTTTTTCTGCAGCTCTGAAGAGTCTAGGTGATTTTTTTTTATTTCTGTCACCTTTCCTGATGAAACATATCATCTTCTTGAACCATGTGTAGCTCTCTGGGATACCTCAGGAGGTGGAGAGGAAAGGAAACAGCAGTTATAAAAATCAACACCTTTATAAAGTTATTTTATCTTTAAAAATCTGCAGTCTCTTTCTCCTCAGGATGAATATAAGCCCTGAGAACCATATATTCATTTATGAATGTAGGACCAGACAGGACCGGACTTTTGCAGTGTGTGGTTCACAGATTCCCACTCAAAATGTTACCCAGGAACAGGTTGTGAAACAAGAACAAGAGCTGCCTTTTCAGGAAGACACATGTTCCCGTGTTAAAGAGTCAAAAGGCTGGAAAATGTACCATGTTCTCTTAAAGGTGGTTAAAATCATTGTTTTGTTTTACTGTTTGTGTCCCAGAGTGCAAACTACTGCCTTACTGACATTCATTTTGACAGGAATGGTGGCTCTTTTACCTAACACATCTGAGAGATTGATAGTCTTCTTTCGGTGCTCCAGAGGTGGCCCAGGAGTTTACATCCAGACCGTGTGGCAACAGCATGCTTCAGGTCACCCTGCTGTCCTTGTGCGCTGAACTGGGGGTATGGCTGGGATATGCCATAGGTCCTTTCTGGTCCAGGTGTCCAAGTTGCTGCTATGGAAGCAGTTTAGCAGGGACAGTGCAAGAGGCATGAGGACTGGGTCATTCCCATGCATCTGGTCAGCATGTGGCTAGGGTGGGCACCTCAGTCTGGATCCACTCTCCAGTCCACAGGTTTTGATACAGCACCAGAAAGGATGTCTTTCTAGATCACTGGCTGGGCTGCAGCCAGCCTCCTTGGACATATACTGGTTAACACCTAGTGCACAACTGTTTGCTTATACAACCCCATTTATTGGTCTGTATTTGAATATTGGTCTATCTACACGTATATATTTCGGAGTCTGCAGGCAGGATGGGAGCTGGTTAACAACTCCTGAGATAGCAGTAGAATAGGAGGGGCTGTGCAGTGGATCATCTGCCCCAGCAGCCTGGTTTTGGCAGAGTGAGGAGCTTTGGTTAGATGAGAGAACTGTGGGGTGGCCACACATGGCGATCTAACAGAGCTGATGTGACTAGAAGTGACAGTATGTTGTTGTTTTTGCCAATGGTATAGTGATCCGTTTCAAAATGATAAAATATCAAGACGTTGCCTTATCTTCTTTCAATTGCACTCATTTGGAGAGCAGCAAATAAATCCACCAGACGGCAAGTAACAGAAACTGATAAATACGGCACTACTTTACGTAGAATTAGGTTAACCCGTCTATGACCTGGCTACCCCACTGACCCTATTAGTTAGGAACTGGCAGCTGAGAGAGCGCGAGAAGCAGCCCCATCAAATGCTGCTGCCAGCTTCAGCAGTCCAAAACATGTCACTCCAGCCTGCACGGGTTGTCAGCATGTTTTATAAGTACCTTCAGAGTGTTTCTTATCCAGTCAAAAGCAGCTGCTTGACATCATAGCTCTGATTGCCCCCTTATGTCCTTATCTCTTGCTTTTGATGACAGAGAGATCCCAAATTGTGCATTTGAGCCATACACCTACCGAGAGCACCAAAGTTATGGCGAGATAATCAAACCCGCGCAATGCTGTGGCCGAGTGCTGTGGTGGTTTCAAAGCAGAGCTGGGCAGGGGCTCTGGCACGCAGAGAGGATGCCACGACCTGCTGCAGCCACCCCGGGGCACAGGCTCAAGCAGTCTGTGCTCCGCTACTTCCTCTACTGTGTCTTTGAGGTTGGTTTTATTCCTGCAGTATTTGCTATTGGATGACAAACTGGGATAGGGCACAAGGGCAGGTTTAAAGCTTTTACTAAACTGTCTCCAAATGCTGCCTGGAAATGTTGCGTGTGGTGTAAAGCGTAGTACTCTATACAGTTGCCTTAACAGCCTTTGTTTTAAAAAGACTTCTCTGCAAAAACATGATAAAAAAATAAACATTTTTTTTCTCGTGATAACACTAGAGGAACAACAGAATAACTTTATGCTAATAGGTTCTGTGAAAACAGTGAATAGAGCTAATGACACTTGCAACTAATATGTGTGCTTTCCTAGGCAATAGATGCATCTCAGGTAAAACCAGAAATGTTTTGAAGTGATCACCATGTCCATTTTAGGGAACAGTGAAAGGAATATTTCCTTTTTCTTTTTCATCATCTGTCTTTTTATATGGACATACATGTTTATTCAGTAGTGTTAAACTGAATAACTCTGAACTTTATTACTTTGTTCTCCAGCTAAAAAGAACAGTTTTATGGAGATAATGTGAATTATATATTTATTGCCTCTTAAATCCATAATAAAATTGAATGTATCAGAAGGAATTAGATTGTTCACTCGGTTAGCCTCACTGTAGCCTTGAAACATGCTCTAAATGCTGGGGACTCTAACTTAATATTTAGTTTAAAATTCACATTTTTATACTTTAACTTTGTTGAATATCTTCTTAGTGAAGAAATTAAAATGACATATTTTCCTTTACATTAAACCAGCAGTGTAATTATTTCTTTCAGATATGATACGAATGTTTTGATAAAGTATTACTTTTAACTTTTATTAAAACTTTAATAAATTTTTCATTACAGACAGTGCAATATTGCCTTTTGAATTCATGTCACAGTGTGAGCTACACAGAGTCACTTATAGGGGAAGCACTCTCTGTTGGCACGATGCAGAGAGAAAACAATTAGCAGTTAGTAAGTAGAAATGTCTGTGTATAGTCTCAAGTCAAAGCAGCTTACCTATAAGTTAGAGTTTCAGACAAAAATTGTAAAAAGACACAAATTCTCCATTTCACTTTTGAAATCTGAGTATGGGTTCCTATGCCACGTAGTGCTTTAGAAGTTTGATATTATGTAGAAACCAAAATATTTTTCACTCTGAGGGATCTAAGTAAAGAGAATATGCTATTATTATTTTTAAAGAAGCAGAATATATAAAACTCTTCAAGCTCTCAGAGAGGTTCTCTCCTGTTCATGCTACTTCAGCCTTGAAAGAGTTTATAAAAAGTTTAAAAATGTTTATAAAGTTGACCAAATTTCTTTGTTGATATCCATGTCAAAAGGCATAATGTTTTGCAAAGATGTCAGACAACTTTTAGGTAGTCCCCTGTTTGTAATGCTTAAGATCACACAATGTGTTTACTCAAAGCTGTTCTAAAATATTTGGGATGAAAATGTTTGATTTTTTTTATTTTTGAAAGATGTGTGGAATTTGATTTAGCTGAATTAGAAATACAGTGTGAACAGTCTCTTCCTTCTCATACTAAACATTTATATGAGCATTAATTAGAGAATTTTATGCATGTATTGATAGGAAAAATGCAAACACACCACACAGAAGCTAACAATGGCCTGAATCATTAATAACATTCAATTCAGTAGCAGAAATTTTGTGCAACATCATGAGTGGATAGCTAATTTATCTGCTGTGCTTGCCTTTGCTTTCTGGCAGATTTTAAAATGACGTCTTTCATTTCAATACTTGTTACTAGAAATTTTACCTGATTAGTTGCTGGTACCAAAAAAAGGTTTTATAGCTCTGTTTCCTTTGTTGAAGATAAAACCCTTTCACTCCACCAGGACCTCTCCCTGTGTTGCATGTGAGCTGTAACCCTTTCTTTTTTATTGTGGTCATCTTATTTCTCAAAGAATGGGTGTTGACAAACCATGGCCTAAGAGCAGCCTTTTTTATTGGACTGTAAATACCATATACATGGAAAAGAAGAAATGTCACCTGCATTGGGGTGCATATTTCCTTTATCCATTTATAAAATGTCTTTTTGCAAGGGATGCCAAATTCAAAGCATAAGCAGATACTAACTGTTTTGCTGCTATTCAACCAAACCTGCAGCCAGAAGTCAAATTGCTAGGTTGATGCTGTAGAAACTTGGACCTCTAGGCCACTGGACCCTGTTTATCAGCAGGCCACCACAAACCTCTGAGAAGGACTTAGCAGCAGAAAAAGTTTTGGCGAAATTAGGAGTTGATTGTTGTGGTAGGTTGACCTTGGCTGGATGCCAGGTGCCCACCAAGTCGCTCCATCACTCTCCCTCCTCAGCTGGACAAGGGAGAGAAAATATAACTAAAGGCTTGTGGGTCACTATAGTGACAGGGAGAGATCACTCACCAATTACCGTCATGGGCAAAACAGACTCAGTTTGGGGTAATTAATTTAGTTTATTGCCAATCAAAATCAGAGTAGGGTAATGAGAAATAAAACTAAATCTTCAAACACCTTTCCCCCATCCCTCCCTTCTTCCCGGGCTCAATTTCACTCCTGATTTGTCTAACTCCTCCTTCTGAGCATGGCAGGGGGACGGGGAATGGGGTTGTGGTCAGTTCATCACATGTTGTCTCTGCTGCTCCTTCCTCCTCACACTCTTCCCCTGCTCCAGAGTAGGGTCCATCCCACGGGAGACATTCTTCCATGAAACTCTCCAGCGTGGGTCCTTCTCATGGGCTGCAGTTCTTCACAAACTGTTCCAGCATGGGTCCTTTCCACAGGGTGCAGTCCTTCAGGAGCAGACTGACCCACAGGGTCACAAGTCCTGCCAGCAAACTTGCTCCAATGTGGGCCACAGCCTTGTGCTGTCACATCCACCTGCTCCTGCATGGGGTCTTCCACCGGCTGCAGGTGGATATCTGCTCCACTGTGGACCTCCATGGGCTGCAGGGGCACAGCCTACCTCCCCCTCCCTCATCGACCTTTGTGTCTTCAGAGTTGTTGCTCTCACATATTCTCACTCCTCTCAGCCTGCAGTTGCTGTTGTGCAGCAAATTTTTTTCCCCTTCTTAAATATGTTATCCCAGAGGCACTACCACCATTGCTGGTGGGCTTGGCCATGGCCAGCAGTGGGTCTGTCTTGGAGCCGGCTGGCATTGGCTCTGTTGGACACAGGAGAATCTTCCCGCAGCTTCTCACAGAAGCCACCCATGTAGCCCTCTTGCTACCAAAACCTTGCTGTGCAAAACCAATACAGTTGTTACCAAAGAAAAAACCTTGTTCTCTTAACTACCAAAAGTGAAGATCCTGGGTCCACAGCAAAGCCCCCAGCATTGCCAAGAGATGAGAGATGTTTTCCCTGGCATGCAGCTGTCATTCATACATGCTCCCACTGCGGCTCCGGTTTTCACTTCAGAACAGTAATTAAGGTTAGATGACAGCAAATCTCTAGAAAATAAGGAAGGTCTGACAGGCTACACAGTTTTATGCAATGTTACCATGCAAAAATTAAAACGAATCAAACAAATCACAGGCTTTTGTTCATATTGCATTTGCCCTAATTTTTACTCTTTGACCCAAGCACAGCTCAGGTCAATTATAGAGTATTATGGGACCAGCTAAAGCTGGAACTGGTCTTCTGGGTGGAATACTGCAAAGAAAGATACATTGTTAAAGGTAGCCATGCTCATTCAATGAGATACTGTGGAGGCGCTGCTCAAAATAATTGTGATTTGTCTCTGACCCGTTTCAGCTCTCTCGGTTGTCTTTCATCATTCAAAAATGTCAAGTGTATGTTGGATTATATGGCTTTATCAGTGTCCAAGCAACAAGCAGAGTGAACTTTTTATGTGTACATTAAATACACAACATTAAAAACAGTTTTAAATAACAGAAGCTTGATTTTCTTTGGGAGGAGGGGAAGGATGAAATAAAATATAAATCACTCTTCAAGGTAATCTCAGTGTACAGTGAAAATACCCATTTTAACAATATTTTCATCTTCTGATTGACATTCCACTGTGTGTACATGGGAGGAGGGACAGCAGCATTTGCACATTTTAATCTCACCCAAGAAAAAAAGGTCACACACTATCATTTTGTAACCTGCAGCTGAAAATACCAAATGACTCATTTTGCTTGTGTGTTATAAACTACAGCTCCTCAGAGACATGGGCTGTAGTCAGGCTGGGATTTTGAACTGGCGCGCAGTGTCTCACCAACCCAGGCCTTGGACCTGTGGCTCTGCTCAGCCTCCATCCTTAAAAGCCCTTACAGAGGTTTTATTTGCTGTCCTCTGATAAAACACGAGCCTTTGTGGGAGGATTGAAGGTATCTGTCAAGCATAAAAACAGGGCTCTCAGCCAGCAGGAGGAGTGGCAGGACAAGAGTAACCACAGCTCTTTTCCTCCACTGCTCCACCTCTATATACTGGAAGGGCTCCTTTCATTTTGGAGAAGCTTGAGGCAGCTCAGTGTCTGCATGGATACGGCCCTTAGAGAAGAGAAAGGGCTTGCTGTACACCCGCCTTTTCACCTAGCTTGTGAAGAAATGGGTGCCTTCCTCTTACTCCTTGAAATGCGGGCGATGGGTACCCAGAACCAGGGGCTTGATGCTAATCTTTTTTGACCTAAATGAAGGAGATGCTGATTGCTTAAAGAGCAGATCCCAACAGTTCTCTGCAGCAGCCTACGCGTTGGTTCAGGGGCTGTGATTTCATCAGCGCTCTTGGGGAGTGCTGCCATTTCACAACTGGAATAATTTCTCTGGATTAACTAACTTCTAGGTACAATAGTCTTTAATTTTTAGAAAATGTGGGAAAATTTTCATTTTGGCCTGGAATCAGTTCTTTTTTCATCCTTTATTTCCTTTAGTGTGATTAAATGCTTGCCTAGTTGTGCTGTCATAACTGCTAAGCTGCTGTCATAATTTTCTGTCATACTGTCATAGCTATTACGATAGTGCCATCTGTATTTAACAGCTGTCAGCAGCGTGCCTTAGTAATTCTTAGGTAGCAAACTGCTACTGTTTTGACCAGATGTTTATTTTCTTCAAGTACATTGACCAAGTCCAGTATCTTATAGCAAGATTTGAGGACACTGTGAGATCAGTAAAACTGATGACAACATCCTATTTCTCAAGCATGTCTTACAAAATCCTGCTTTCATTTACATTATGATACTCTGCCATAGGCACTGCTACCCTACATGTGCGGAATGGATCAGGCACTTCAGCTTTTTCATTAAAAACAACCAAGTCTTGCACCCTTTCCTTCTCGCTGACTTTTCCTCACAACAATCCACCAGACACCCCAGACTGCTGGAACATTTTCTGCAGTGGCATGAGCAGTGAAACAAACCTGGGCAAGTCAGTGGTTTGGTTCCCTTCAGCATCCGAACTTCAGAAATTTCTACACGAGCAAGTCTATGGAGGTAGTTAAATGCCTAGAAATGCAAAAAGGTCTGTATAGGATTTGCTAATCCTAAACGGATTATATACTTAACTCCTATTGACCTCCTTTCAAATGGTTTTGATTCTTTTGTCTGCAAAACAAACTGAAAAATCTGAAACAAACTGTTTCTGAGAACACTGAACACTTGCTGATTTTGGTCAAGACAGAAATAACATATTGGAAACCCACCCATGAAATGGAAACATTTCTGTGCATGATGTTACAGAAGCCAGGAGATGCAGAAGGAAGCGAAGGAGTGGCCTTTCTTCCAGTTCTCCCTCGTGCTTTTCCCTCTTTCACCTGTGTCATCACCAGTTACAAAGCCAATAAATTAGCTGAGAAAGGTTGGGTTTTTTTCCAGAGACCTACTTCTTGTTCCCACTGGGTGGGAAAGCCAGACTTGATCTTTTTCATTATCCTTCTCAGCCACTGGCATGGAACTGATGGCAGACAGGCTGGGTCACAGAACAATTACAATTAAAACAATTAATGTAAACAAGAGAAGGTAGCTACACTTGTCCCCTATTTCCTCTTGTTTGTATTTATTTATTTTAAATTTGAGGTGGCCAAGGTGAGGCGAGTTCAGCTTGCGGGATACCTTTGCCCTCTATCTCATTCACAGACAGTAGTGTCTAAATTTAAAAATTCCAGAAAACGTAAATTTAACTATTAAGCAGAGGAAAGTGTGAATCACAAAGATGACAGGGGGTGGTGGCAAGTGCTGGTTGTGCTTCTATTGTTGAGACCTTCCCAGATGAAGGTGATATGAGAGGAGGAAAACAAATCTCCCGGGACAGCTGGAGCCTTTATCCAGCACCTTGCTGTAGCCTTTATCTCCTTACCTCCTGTGGTGTGAAGGTTGTTCTGGGTAGGACAGAAGCAAAGTACAAAGGAAAAAGGCATGAAGGAAGGCATTTTAAAAATGGCCTAATGTACTTCATTCTTTCAGACTAAGAGCAGCACATGCTGGTGAGAAATGAGAATCACACTGAGAAAGTGCCAGAAGCCTGAGGTTTGCTCCTACTTAATTGGCTTATTAAGCTGTTAAAACTGAAAGCACCGAATTCTTGGATATTCCTTGCCTAGATTTTTTTGCTTACACAGACGTGATAAGACACATGTGGATGGCTAAGATCTGGTATAAAACTGGCTTTACTGTGTTTTGCCTCCTGTGTGAGAATGACTTAATTCGTTTTATCCTGTGCTTGTGCAGCACTCAGCATAGCGGGGTCCTGAGTTGTGCCTGGGGTTTCTGGTAACGAGCATCATCACTACCACTGCATGTGAAATGTCTGTGAAGTGTGTCAATTTAGCTTTTCTCTTTGGGAAGCAATACTGTTGTCATTACCACATCATTTCTGTGTTCTGTCAATTAGCTATTATTTTTTAGCTTTTGACAGTACTAATAAGGATCAATGCATAATAGGTCTAAGCAATTTACAGTAAAGAGATAGTCCATTAACAATAAGTACCCACACAAAGTGTTGACATAATGCTTTTGCCTCCTTCTTTCTTGGCCTGTCATCTGAAATTGTGTAAAATTTTGGAATCACAAAACACCTCTCACCTGCAAAAATACCAAACCAGCCTATGCATATTTCCATACCTGGAACTCTCACTGATTGAAAACTGCCTTGTGAACCATTTATGGTGTCTTGAATCAAAACAGCTAAGTGTCTTTTTCCTGTGTAATTCCCCCATCTTGATTTTCTTATGGATTTTGTGCATTAAAAACTGCCATTCCTGGTGGTGTGAATGAAAGAAAATGGGTTAGGAGAAGGGATGTAAAATGCCTAATTCTGCAATGAGTAATGTAATATTGAGTCTGTTGTTGTGCAGAGTATGGAATCTCAGAATGTTCAAAGAGCCAAAAATGACAGAAGAAAAATAGGTCTGCAAAATATTTTTGAAGAGTTATCTTTTTTATTTCAGAAATCGTACAGCCTTGTCAAATGATTTATCATCCCCTTTATGAGGCTGTCCCCAGTGCTGTTCTTCAGCATCTGATTTTTATGAGCCTTATTCCTGATTGCTAGGTCATGGAGTCCAGAGGCAGCTCACAATCAGTTGTTGCCTCGTGTGCACACAGAGTGGGAGATATTTTGTCCTTTGTCTATAAATGTGCAGTTAATGCAATCCAATGATAAGACAAATCTGTAGCCTTCATGTTTGGTAAGTATATTTAAACTTTCTAGGCAGTTAGGCCCAAATACAGAGTAGTAAATAAGATCAAGCCAAGTCAGGGGGGAATCAGTAAATGCTACTGTTGTATAAGACAAGTATTTGATTTTTCCTTGCAGTTATTTGCTGGACAGGCAGATTTCGTTTTTTCTCAGTAGGAACTGAATTAACAAATGCAGAACAGCAGCAAATTTCTGACACATACATTTAAGAATTAGCAGTGCCCCTTACAGTAAAAAGTTGTTTCAACCCCCAAATGAAGGTTCTGGAGCCGAAAAACTTACAAGTTAATGAGTGACAGTTTGACATACAGCATAATGTCTTGGAAAGGTGGATATCTCTATGGAGACTCAGTAGTCAAAAAGGACAGTGAAAAGAAGACCTGAAAATGTTTACTTATGTTCATTACCACACATATTAATGTCTTCTTCCAGCTTTTGCAACATGTGGGAGAACTTTGTGCTTACAGGGCCTATATGTACTCATACAAACTCTCATTTTACAGGCTCGGGGAAACATAATAAACGTAATGAAGTCATGGTCAAAAGTAAATTCAGTTAAAATGTGTTGAATTTTACCAATTTGTATTCATACTACAATAGAAGCTGTAGCATAAAACACTTCTGGTAATAATTGTTTGAAAGTAAATGAGAGTTTTTAGGGACTTTGTCTCTACTCATTTAGTATTTGCTACATTGAAGAATTTTGTGACTGAGTTTTACGAGCCTGAATGATCATAGAAAGCAAGTTTTATGCTCCTGTGATCATAGGGAAAATGCAACTTATGTGACTTAGGGAAAATGAGCTTACTTATTAAATGCAATGTCTCCTAAACCTAAGAATAAATGTGTTTTTCATTGAACTAGAGAGCATAGATAAACATAGCAAGACAAAAAAGCAGAGATTTCTCCTTTATAAGATCAGGTATAAGCACAAAATAAGCCATTTAAGGCAACAAATACACTAGAGAAAATTGAGATCTGTGCAGAGAAGCTATGTGAAAAGAGAAATAAAATTTGTCAGACAAGGTTTGCTGTGGACCTTGCTGAGCTGTAGTACTGCATTTCTAAATAGTTTACCACTACAGAATTTAAAGTGAACGATGATGTCTCATTAAGAGATTTTCCTTAGTGCTCATTCGTCTAAGCCAACTGTTTACACATGTCCTCACCCCTTGGGCATTTGCTCAAGAATCTGTCAGAAGGCTCAGGAGATACCATTTCCCCAGACTAGTGACTCGGAGTGCTTCAGCAGAGAAAATTCAGATATCTCAAGCACCTCTCATGTATGTTCATGCCTGAAAACTTACTTTACACAGCTTTGTGTTTAAGGCCACATTGCACACGTATACAGTGAGGACCCCTGCCTAAATACAGTCCCAGAAACCATGGCAGTGGCAGCCAGGACTACCTGTGGCCCTTGGAGTATGAGAATCATGAAATCTCACTGACATAAGACATCACAAAACCAATTTCTAAATCCTGCTAAGCCGACTTGACATGGACAGCACACAAGGAGTGACTACAGATCTATATTATTTAGGGCATTAAGGCTTCCTCAGCCCTGCTTAAGTGGCCCCAAAAGACCACCCATTGTCACAGCTGTTGTCACAGTCACAAATGTGATTCCAGGTTTCTCCAAAGCGTAGACAAGAGGTGATGGGGAGGACATAAAGAGACTGTCCTGCCCCTGTCGGGCAGCAGGGTTTCTTGTCCCATCCGCCTTGTTCCATGCTGCCTTATCCCTTGTGGAGTAGCTGGGCAGGGACAGACCCACCCAGCCTGGCTTCCTGGAGCTCGGGCACTGGAAGATATAAGCAGTCACTGTTTCACTGCTCCCAGCAGCCTGCTACTTGCCCAAACCTAGTCAAGACCTTAGAGAAGCATTTCCTCTGCTTGCAGGACTAAACCAACTCTCTTCCGACTTTGATTTTAGCAAAATCACACCTTTATTGGGAAATCTACATTCGTGATCCAGTTACAGTGCTGGTCCACTAACCATAATTTCTCTCAACGTGATAACAAGCACTTACTATATATGATTTTCAAGGCACTCATATCTGTATCTTACTAATGAGAATTAAGTAAATGAAAATAAACAAAAAGTGTATGTTGGTCAAACTCAAAATCTGCTATGCAGAATCTTTTGACCTTAGTGAAAGTTTGTGTACTAAGTTAAACACTACGACTGCACATGACTTTACAAGGTAACAAAACAGAAACCCGCATCTTGAAATCTCCATCAACTATTATTTCCCAGACCTCCCATTCTGTCTAGGTTGGACTGGGGCACAATGGCATCACACGTAAAGAAAACTTTCCAGGTTTTTGTTTTCAGTAGGCACCTCTCTGAAATTCTTTCACTGCTCATGAATGCATGGGAGGTACTGGCTTGTTTCAGTGGCTGCAAGGCAGTGGCCAAGACCTTTGCCCCCTCAGCAAATTGATCCTGAGAAGAGATGTTCAGCTCACTGAAATGTTTTTTTTTAAGGCAACTAGACTGTGGAGACAGCCAGTGTATAGATTTATTCATGGGAGCATTTCAAATCTTAGCACACACATTTGTGAGCTTGATTTATTAGCATACATCATGACAGTTATGAGTATATTTTAACCAGAGATACAGTCTGTCTCTGAAATATATGCTTTATCAATGGTGGCTGCGATTTATATGCAATTTTAGAGTGTTTGCTTTCTTTTCTTAATTGATTTTGGAGTGATCTCACTGGTAATGAATTAGGTAGATACAGATTTCTCTGAAATATTTGATAAAAGGGTCAGAACTAGATGATCTTGGAAGGTGCCTTCTAACCCAAACCATTCAATGATGCTATGATACAGTATTTGTCATGTGATACCTGTAAAAATCACCTAATGGTATTTGTAATCCATTCAGGTGCAAGCACAATGATTAGCTGGAATATATCAAAGCAAATGCAATCAAAGTAAAGTACACAGACAGAAAGAAGGTGGTAAAAAAGGGCTTGACATTTTTGAACCAGGCTTAAACTTTATTATCTGCACATCAATATTTTGTGCAGCTATGTGTCGTAAAGCCCATGTGGTTGTTTATTTTATCAATAATGGTACAACACAGTATCTTAAATATAAACAGGTTAGTAATTTTGCAGTATCTCTGCTAACAGCAAGTACATAAGCCAAACCCAGATGTTTTCATTTTGTACAAGGCGATACTCAATAGGCACAGGATGACTAACCACTGCCCATCTCTGACTACAGTGCAGCAGTATCTAGCTGTGACCATAAAAAAATGTTCCTGCCATTCAGCGTGCATAAATCTCGAATGCTAACTCAGCTTGTTAAAAAGATTTGTTAAGAGAAAGTAGTGCTGTAAACTTGGAAAGATGCAGTTTCTCCTGAAATAGTTTTTCATGTGAAGCCAATTAGAGGCAGGTTGTCTAGTTCTGGCTCCAAGTACTGAAAGAAATCCATTGCAACTGGATTTTTCTCCTGTTTCAGAAGAAATATTCTTGAATATTCCATGGAAATCTTATTACATTTTCTTGCTTAGTATTTTTGTCCTACCACCTCTAGGGTATAGTACAGAATAGAGTGTCCTTTTCAGCTGGAAATAGAATTGGAATAATATGGTCTTTTTAGAGGAATGGCAGGAACTGCCATGTTTTGGTCGTCACTTTGGTTTACAGTTCATTATTATTTTCTTTCACAGTGAAAACAAGTATGACGAGACATATGGAGAAGAACGAACGTGTATATACTGCTCAGAGCTGACTGGAAGTGCCACATGCGTCTGTATAGGACTGTGCTGCTTCTGCCCTGGCAGGGAATATGCAGGATGTACTGAAATGTATGACAGAGCACCAGGAACCAGCGCTAGAAGAAGTGAAACAAATGGGAGATAAAGATGACAAAGGACTCTGCTCTACACATTCTAAGCAGCTAATTTCTGCCATTAAGAGACCTGGGCCACGAGCAGCACATGCTGCTGAATGAGGCAGAGGTCACGAGAAGACCTGCTTTTCGAACTAGCTTAAGGGCTTGGAGTCTAACAGCAGACTTTTCTTATGAGTCTCATCTAGAAGTAATAGAAGGAGTCACTGTTCCCCTCAACAGTTTTATTGGGTTGTGTAGTAAAAACCCAGACAACTGCTGGAAAGTATGTAGAAGGACACTGTAGTCATACCACAAACCTGGAGCTCCTGGGCACTTTAAGGAGTAAAAATAAAGAGGTTATATCAGGTATACCCTTAGTTTTGTAGGTTTGTAAACAGATTCAGGGGTAGTTAGTGTGAATTCTGCCAGTTCTGGGAGATGAATATAGACAAGTTGCCTGTGTCCCACCAGAGCTCTTAGTCACAGACCTCCAACATGAAAGGACTGAAATGATTGGTTCTCAGTGGGATATTCTGCCTGGGATCATGCTGTATTACCTTGGGAAAAAAAAAAAAGTGTCTCCAGGATTTTGGAAGAGAGAGAGGGATGGGAGCATGTTGTAGTGCTTACTAATTGCCACAAAGAGGGAAATGCCTTAGACTATAAGGAGGCTGGCATTGATGTTTAGCCTGGGAAGTGGCTCTCTCTATGGGCTATAAAGGAAGAGAATAATAAAACGTGTTTTGGGATGGGACTTACCAAAGAGCCAGTTACAGGGTCCTACCCAGCATGGTCTTCGATTCATTTTAGCCCAACGCCAGGCAGAAGTTGAACAGAAGCATGCGAGGCAGCAAATTCAAGCTCAGAGAGTGATGACAAAGAACTCAAGCTCGCTGCTTAAAACTCTTGAGAACAGTATCTATAACCCAGTTGTGCGAAGATACCTTCAGGTGTGACCAGTGCTTCTTCTTTTTCCTCTCTTTCCTCAAAGCTGACCCTGGATATGAAAGAAGAAGAGTTCATGCTCAAATGAAGAGAGTAAAAAAATCAAGATTGTAAAGCTATAGAAAGCAGTGTCTACCTTGTAAATTGGCTATTGGTACTGCACCTCCATGTGCATACTTCGGTGTTGGCTAGTACACAGCATAGTGCTGAGACAGAACAGCCCATAAATCTCATTGCTGGAGCTCAGGCTGGATTCAGATTTTCTGAATCAATTAGTAGCCTTTTCTTTGTTCACCGTTGTTTTCCCCATAGAAGAAGGGGAAAAGTAATTTTGAGTTTTGGGTAGTGGGACAAAGGGACTGTGAGGCACAGAGATACAGCAGCCAAATTTCCTAAAACCATCTTCTCAGAAAGTCTCAGTTTCAACAACGTGGTAGGTGAGCTCTGTACTGAAACAGGAAAGTAAATTCAAGCCCTAAACTGGTGTATGCAGTGGTCCAGAGACAGTTCTATTCATTGCCAGAGAGTGCAGCATTTCCTGAGCCCCATCAGTGTCATTTCTGATCTCTGTAAAGCTTGGGAGTGTTGTTCTGTGAACTTCTGCCCTCAGTTTTTAAGAAAGGTACAAATTTGAAGGGCTACGCAGTAGGGAAAATTGCATTATTATTTCAATCTGATAAGAGTAGGAGACAGAGGGAGTGAAATGTGAGGTAAGGTTCACCATTTGTCTGTACTTACCTCAAGCGGCATGGGATTTGGATGAAAACAATCTTTGCAAAGACAGAAACGTTTGTTGGGATTTTGAAAGTGAAATTTGTAGTGCAAAAAATGTCAGGTTAATCTTTTGTCTGCTGATATGTAACAAACTATGTGTTTTACTGGTGGTGTTAAACATTATTCAAACATATGGGAAAGCACAACCTCTGCTATAAAGAGCTTTGGGATGGAAAAGCAAAGTATACAGGTGAGTAGAAAGGTCTGTGCAATCATGTGGCTTCTCCCACTCACGGCTGTGAGGAGCTGAACAGCACTTGCAGGTGTGAATATGTGGACTGTCACCCCGTTGCCTGCCACAGCAGATCTAAACTGAGAGGTTGGGATGGCTGTGTCTTGGCAATCCCAGGAGTTTTTTTTCTTTTATTATAAAGGTACAGACTGTTATCAAGTCTGAAACTCCACACAATGAAAGCGTTAGATTCTAGGAACATCCAAGGTAGTTTCAGAAAATTTACTTCCTTTTGCTGAGGATACACTAATTTTAAAAATCTTTTTCCACCAAAAAGAAAATAGAGAGGGCTGAGCCGTGATAGGTAGAAAGGTGTTTTTCCTTCATTTTATCTCTTTTTCAACGCTGCTGTGTTTTTTTTATTTTTTTTTTATTTTTTTTTTTACCACAGAGAATATGAGATATATTTTTCTACTAACTTGCAACATTTTTTAAATGGGCATTTTTCACTTCAAAATTTTTCTTTGACTAATGAAAAAAAATCTGCTAAAATGAGAAATTAATTCCTGTTTTAGACTGGAAAAGCTGAAAAAGATTCAGTAGCAAAAGAAAAAAATGTTGTAGCTACAAGAAGAGTATTTCACACAGTTGTGTCAGAAAGCACCTACCAATAAGGAATGCATGGAGGCAAATTACAGGTTTGAAGTCAGCAGCATAGTGGAAAGGAAGAGGTACATGATGGGAAAATGAGCAGGCAGAGAAAGAGATTTCTTTGTGAAGCATTGAAAGAAACCGGTTGTGGTGAACTTGACATTTTTAAGGGACTGGAAAGACAGGAGATGTTTTCAGGAGTATCTAAGCATTGTGCTTGAGGTGGAATGGAAGATCCAAAGAAAATATCCAAATACAAAGGTAGCGGAAATTAATACTCAGGGATAGATGTCAGACAGAACTGCAGAGGTTTCCATGTCCCAAAGATGGGTGATTCTACTTGTGTAAAATTTTTGCCATATTGAATAGAAAGAACTTGGGAGAACTTGTACTGACACAGGTTGATAGAGGAAAACAGGGACTATAGTGGAAAGACACATCAGATAACCTCCAAACCAGCATGCTATACCAACCCTTGGCTTCAAATCTAGTTAGTCATTGATCCTTTAGGGCTTTTTTCTGCTGAGTCACAGTCATATCTCGTCAATTCACCTGTAAGAGTGAGAAAATGAACCCTGGAAGCACATGTCAAGGCAGAAGTGGAATATGGGTGGGGTTTGCTTTTCTGAAGCATTTCAGGCTGGTATCATCTTCTCAGAGAAGATGTGAAGCTGTGATAACAAGTCTGCTTTTCCACGACAGGACCTGATGAAAACCACATAGCAATGACAAGCTCAGTAAGAAACAGTTCATTTGCAGTAGCACAGCTTTTTACACTGGATCATCATTATGCTGAGGCAGATGTCTTCCAAATGTCTTGTTTCTGACACTGTCTGATTTTCAGATGTGTTATCTGTTAGGAGATGCTCCAGAGGAGATCCTCAGCAAATTGCCCTGTATCAGTGCGTGATGAATGCAGAATCCAGCTGCATTTTAGCTTCCATGTGCCATTCCAAGTTTTCACAGCCTGTCTTGTCCTGAGGCAGGCCTCTGCTTGCTTCATGTTTCACTGAAAATACCTGACCTTCCCGTGTAATAGCTTAGGTTTGCCTACCGCATTATGCTCTGGCCCTCGAAAACAAGCATCTCAGGCCTGGGCTATTACACTACTCCTTTTACAACAAGGTGAGCGTAAGGATGGATAGTTGGTGACGGAAAATACATGTTTCCCCTCATGGATTTTGAAAATTGAGAGTTTCTCTTACAGAGACGCATGTGGAGCCAAGATTCATTACTGCTTGCATAATCTATAGTGGATACTTAGATATCTGAAGGCAAGGAACCTTATGGATAAACTGTGCTGACTGTCTACATGCCAGTCCCCCTGGACCTGCCCCGTTGTGATCTCATTAAAGTATCATTTAGCTTTCATTAAGGCACAACACAAATACAGAAGTGGCTGTCAATCTAAGTCTGTTTTACAATTCCGGGGCCAAATCCTTTTCACCTCGTTGGAGCAAGTTATCCCACTGAAACCGGTGAAGTACTGCTGTAAGATTTGCTCTTGATCAAGGTAAAGTGACCTGCTACAGCTACTAATTAACCATCTCTCTATGGAACCTCATTGAAGTTTGACAGACGTGATACTGTCTTCTTGCTGAATGGTAAATGAACCCTGCTCACTGGAGAACCGCTCCAGTCTCAGATGGGCAAGCCTGAAATGATGGCTGAACCTATTGATTTAGTTTGCTTTCAGAGGAACAGAGGATAATTTCTGAAATCAGAATTGATGATCCCTTGCACTCCCATCTGCCCCCATGGGAATTCGTTCTGGTACACAGCCCAGCACCCGAGCCTTGCTGCCAGCCAGAGCTGAGGTGTCAGATGGAGATCACAAGTGAATGGAAAGCTATTTTACACTGAAGGTCAATATTGCAGAGGAAAAAAATCTATTAAGTAGACTCCTGGTGAAAAATGAGAACTGACAGTTACAAAATATTGCAAAAAGAAGAAAGTAAAGAAATAGCAAGATGTATAAGCATTAGCTAATCTAGAAGCATTCTTCCCTTTATCTCGTTTGATCTGACAAAGTGGTTAATAGTATCACAGGACAGTTTTAACAGAGGAAAATTCTAGTGACAATAGACATGTCATTGAAAACATCTAGGCCATTTGCGGTAACAAGTCGGATACTATACTGCAAGGAGTCTAATTCATAGGGCGTTTGAATAAAATGAAATGTAATGCATCGCGCATTATACATCACGTGAATTTGTGATGGGGATTTGGGGTTGCAATTATTCCCCATGAATGCAGAATTCCCAGTAAATACGGGGCATAAACTTGCTTTGATTAAGTCCCTGTTCTTTCTACACACTGCCCATCACTACTACACAACGAACGGTTTAGTGAGGTGCTATGTGCTACTCATTATGCAATGCACTATTCTTCTGTTCAGAGCAGTTACTGTAAATGATATCTTGTGTGATAAGCAAGTCCTGGCAAGGTCTGGAAATCTTAATGCTGAGTGCCGTACAGGAAAAGGCGAAAAGATTTTTCCATTCCGAATTGCTCTCAAGCCAAAGACTCGTCCTGCAAATGCATCCATCCCTGTGTCTTCGAGGTTCAACAGACACTACTGGCACACAACCCATCTCTAAGCAAAAAAACAGAAAAAGGAAATGAATTGAATGACTAAAATACAAAACAGATGAGAAGGAATCCAATGATAAAAGCATATACTGATGCATCAGAAATGAGAGAAATGTCACGGGTGAAATTCTAAGTCTGCTGAAGTTAATGAAAGCATTGGCACTGTCTTAATTAGGACAGAATTTCATCAATCTCAACTTTGCTTATCAGAGAATCTTGTTATTCCTGACTGGCATCTGAAAGCCATAGGTATAGAAGTGGATACAGATGGGGCCAGAGTACAGATCTTTTTGAATAATGCGCTTCATCTTTCAAGGGTAACACAGAGAAAATATAAGATAATTGTTAATATGAATGGAAAAACAGACAATGGAACTCACAAGACTTCTCAAAGGTATATCTGTTTGGCTTGAAGTTGGTGATTAATTTGGAAGAAAAAGGTGTTTGAAAAGAGTGATTTTAAAATTTTTTCAAAGAAAACATTTTTGAAACAATAAGCCTGTTTTGAAGTTTTGCTTCCATTTATTGTTTTTAAATGTGAAATAATATGAGAACAAAATTATATATGTAGCTCTATGGGCAACAAAACATCTGATTTGTCTTGAAAAGATTATTCTTTCCATTTTGTTAGGTGGCCCATGGCAATGAAAAAAATACCCTTCTGAACATTGCTGGTGGTTTGGAGGAAGGTGGACAAAATAGAATCTTGTGGTGTACAAAGTCATATGAACAGGTATATAAAACTAGAGAGTGGGAGATATCTTTCTAATTTTAACACCTAGTAATAACAGCCTGATTCACAATGCATTGAGTTGATTGCTTCATCATAAGCGTAGCAAGTGGAGCTGAGAAGTACAGAGAATTTAGTTGCAATGCAACAACATGCATATGTATGCATGTGTATAGGTATATATGTATACACATGCACAAAATGTTGGAAGATATATACTTAGTTTTATTACTATTACAGACACATGCTCCTAGGCTTGAGGCACAGGGCACAGGGAATGATGAGAGTTGCTCACATCATAACATCACTTCTGGAGAGGACACCTGAATGTTTGGAGCAGGTAAGACAGAATACAGAGTGTGTCTCTGCCCTGGCTTTTTCTCTCACCTTACAAGCTGCTTTGAGCAGGATGGATTTGCCTGCCCTCTGAGCAGTGTTTCATGTATGAAACATTTATAGGGTTTGGACCACAGCATGACAACTCATTCTGATTGCAACTGCTGTATGTTTGATAGGGTAAGAATGTTATGACTGCTTTCATGGTAAAAGAGGGTCACTTTCAGATCTTTTGCATCCCTCACGTGCCCTTTCCTACAATAGTGTCTGGCATTATTTGCAAGGCTCTGCATGGCCATAAGGAGCAGCTCACGGTTCCCGTAGGCTAATCCACTGGCAGCGACCCTGGTGCAGGTGGCTCCACCTTTGGGACAGCAACAGAAATTTGGACATGTAAAGAAACTCCTTCCTGTACTGCTTTGATCACCACAATGCTGCTCTGGCACACTGCCACAGGGAAATTTCTTCAGAAAAGTTTGGCATCTACTCATAATATCTTAGAATGGGGGCTGTTGACTGCCCATTCCTACTTCCATTTGTGTGTTGACGTAGTGTAGCTTTGTAAATTAAATTTGTTTGGAAGAGATGAATCTGCCTCTGAGTTGTACAATATGCACAGATGATAATAATAAAAGTTGCAGGAATATTTTTTCACTAGTGATTCAAACGGGAAATGAACCTTGCCTCTCTTACCCTTCCCTCCAGTCTTCTGCAAAACAGGAATAGCTGGTGGGTGGACCGAGTTGAAAGTTGTCACTAGTTTGCATAAAGTAGAATTTGGAGAGCTTGTAAAAAATTGTTCTGAGTTGGTTTTGCTTTGTTTGCTTCTCAGATCCCTGGAAGGACAAATTTCTCATCAGTATTCCCACGTGACTTCTCACAGAAATCCTTCAAAATGGGAGTTGCTTCACTGGCACCGTTGTTTTCAGGACTGAAAAGCCAACATCTGCCTGGGCAGTCTGGCCATGTCTGATTGACCTAGATGTGCTTGAAATCTGCTTTGAGATGTACAAGCAATTTGTGAGAATTTGTTCTGCTACTATGCATGTTACATCCCTCTGCCCAAACTGCTCATGAGAACAGAGTGCTGGTTTCCAGGGCTGTCAATCAAGCAGCTTTCACCAGAACTAAATTGACTTGAAAGAATCAAAAGAAAAATACCCCTAATTTTTCAAAAGAAATTATTTGCAATGTGAAAGCTGATCATTGCAAATTCAGACATTAATCCAAACAAGTAACCTTTAGCAAGAGCACAATTTACTTGTTCTTTATTGCCCAAATGAATCCACATCTCAACTTTTTTTTGGTACAAACCCAGATGAACTTCAGATGTTTACTTGGAACCAGCCATTTCAAATTTAACCATGAAAAGCAGAAATATATTCTCCTAGTACAGAAAGACTCTCTTTCATTTCCTTTAGTACTTGCAATAACACTCTATAGCAAGCCTTTTTAAAAGTCAGGGTATTAGTTTCATAGGCTTCCCCACCTCCCCCGGCTCCCTTTAAGGACTGTTGGATTGCTCAAACCTTTATGAAGTTCAGTGAATATCTGATGAAAATTGAAGATGAAAATTGAAGATGCTTTGAATGGGTTCTGTGTAGTGGATGAGTTTCACAGTAATGTGGTGTAATTGAATAACAGGCAGTAATTCCTCCTTTAGCTTCCTCACTCCTGGGTGAAGACTGTACATGCATGCCTCCCACCCCACCTTAGGCAATGAGTATGTTAAGCTGATCTCACAAAGCACAATGGGCATGTCGTAAAAAGGTACTCTGGAAAATCTCGTTAAGGATCAATCTATCTGTCTGTCTGTCTGTCTGTCTGTCTGTCTGTCTGTCTGTCTGCCTGTCTGTCTGTCTATCTATCTATCTATCTATCTATCTATCTATCTATCTATCTATCCTATGCACAGGCATTACAATTTGGCCCTACTTGCAGATCGGGTCAGATGTAGGGATATCTATCAATACTGGCAAAACAGCAGCTGAGAGAAGGGTGGATGCTTTCCTTCCCAAATAAAAAAATGAAAAATAAAAAGAAAGAGTTGATGACGTTTACCTGTGCTTACTTCGAGTTCCCTGCTGCACAAGGCACTGAGGAGGAAAGCACAGCGAGCCATTTTGAGGATCTCAGCTGGAGCAGCGGCAGCTACCGACACTATGTCGGCTGGTGCAGAGTCAAACGCCTTACTGACATGTGCCTGTCAGGATGGTAAACCCTAGGAGAATGTTAAATCTCTCCCCCACTACTAGTTTTTCAGAAAAGGAAAATATGCTGGGAGGGACTGTGACTAGTTTTACAAATTCTTAGAAGTGATGCTGAACCAGAAAAAGGGTGGTTAAAACCAGAGATTTCCCATCTATGAGTTAATCTGGCAGATGTGATAGCGCACAGTCACCGCTGTTCAGTGTTACTGTTATTGTACACCGGAGATAAGGCTATGTAGGCATATGAACAGGTTTGCTTACATTCCGACTGCTTTTCACGTAGCCACTTAAACCAGAAAAATCTCTGACTCCTTTCTGACACCTCTCCTGCCTCCTGGTCTTTATTGTCCTGTCTCTCCTCTCCCCTCCTTCGTCTCACGGGTAGGCCCCTTCCTCCAGATTTGTCACTACTGGCAAAAGCCGTGGGAAAAGTCCAAAGCAACACTTTCCCCAGGAAAGGCCATTAACCGCTTCATGCCCTCACCTAGCACTTCCTTTTAATACCATTCCACAATGGAATATTTAAATTATTGTATAAACAAGAAGGGTATATATTTGCTGGATGAAGCTGTAATGTTCTCCAGTCAAGGACTTGCAAGTGCTAAAAAGGAAATGTTAAACTGCGTTCTATAATTAACCCTTGCTCTGTAGAAACTGCTGGATTGAAGTGCAACAAACTGATGATTTTTTTGCTATTTCTTGAAAATCTTTATTAATGGATTATACACTGGGTGGGAAATCCTGTAGAAGAGAGCACTCATTTGCTGAGCAGTCTGAAGAGTGAAAAGAAGCATATCCTGTACCAGCTTTCCTCAGGGAAAATTAAATTCAGGAGAGGAAGCTAGAACTAAAAGTATGAATAGATTTGCTAAACATCTCAAAACAGTTTTATCTCTTTGATGGCTAATCAACAAAAACAACTTTGCAGTAATAGAGACAGATATGAACTGAAAATCTGAGAAAGAGCTTTTGAGCCTTCTTCCCAGAGCCTGATGGTTTTACTAGCCATGATATGAGAGCTGGATCATTCCCAATCATTATATGCAGAAACCACGAGTCACACAAAGTCCCATAAATACTGCTGAACAAGATATATAATCTAACCCAGATTAACGACTTCCAAGAGAGAAGAGGGTAAGTGGAGCAATACTACTTACCTTAAAAGACTGTATTTGGCTTTGCTGTCCAGAATATGGGATGTGTCCTGTTAGGTCAATGTGTTTTTCAGTGATCTTTCCTGAGATATAAATAAATCCTTGACACATAAGCTGAATAACACAGAGAATTTTTATGTAAAGGTTATTTAGCGATGCTTTAAAAAAAAGTACTTTCAAGCGTCAGCTGTTCTCTTAATTCTCCAATTTACAGGACTTCAGAAAACTCCAGAGATAGGAGGAATTTGGAGAGGTTGTCTTCTCCATCCCCTTGTCCCATGGCAGGATCAAGTGTTCTTATTCCTACAGACATCTACCTAAACTCATCTTTATGGTCTCTCTGCATGGAGTCCCACAGCCCTTCCAGACGCCAGTGCTTCATTCTCATTACAACTCACCAGCTTTTCCAAGAGTGTCCCTGGGCTTTTCCTTGCTCTAAGGCAAGAGGGTTACCGCTTGTCCTGCCTGCCACAGAAACGGACACAAGAATACTTCTTTGCTCTGTTATATATTTGAAGACTTTTTGTCCAGCCTCTGGACTATGCTTAGTGGTATAACCAAGTTTCCCTAGTCTTTCCTCCCAGCTTGTTTACTTGTGTAGACCTTAATCATTCTTACTGAGTTCTTCTCCATCATGTCCAACAAGCTCGTATTTTCCTCTTGTTTCTCTCCATCATCAGTATCATTGACCAGTGCTGTGTGGAGTAGTGCAGCTACATCCTGACCCGTACAGAGCAAAATGGATAGACAATGTCATATGATTTGCGGGCTGTATCTCTTTTTATGCATATTGCTATGGGTTTGCTTTTTCTGCAATAGCAGGCCCTTTTTAACTCATGCTCAGTTTCTGATTAACAAAGACCCAAATCCTTTTCTTCAGAGCAGCACACATTCTGATAGTACTTCTGTGTACTGAGAGCAGATTTAATCTCCCGTCAAAATGAAGGTATAACACAACTGAAGAAGTTTGAGAGAAGATGACAAAACATAGCTTCTTTATGAAAATCAACTAATCCTATTAGGAAACTTCAGACAAGATAAGAGTATCTAAGTGGGCATGCAATAGAAGTCTGTCATATCACAAGTACCATAGAAAAGGGGAAAACAGATTTATTTTTTCTGTTTTCCAACAGAAGAACTAGAGGAAATAAAATTAAATAGCAAGCATCAGATTCAAAACAACTGGACATGGTTTGTCATGCACCGCAAAGTTAAGTTCCTGGTGTTTCTTGCCACAGAATGTTTTGGATGCCAGAAAAATATGCTGGTTCAGAAAAGCAATCAAAGAATTCACAAGGAAAAAGTATAAAGAGATCACCTTCTGCTTAGACAGTCCCTAAGCCATAAGCTGTTTGAATCAAGGAGAGAATTCTCTTCCGTAATTGCAGCATGTTTTCCTGTTTCTTCCATTCTTCCCCAGGGATCTATCTTTGATCACCTTTATAGATGAAATTGAACCATTGGTCCCGTGACCTGTTGGTTTGATCACATCAATGACTGCCTGTATCTGTGTGTCTTCAGTGAATAGAAGTATTCTCAGAATGTAGCTTTTAACTATATTTCCCTAGTCTGCTCAGGAAAATGTAGTATAAAATAGTCAGTCCTTATTAACGTCACAATACATCACATTTATTGTTTCTCCCTTATTTAACAGACCTGCTGCCCTGTCAGAGAAATGAATGAGATTGGCTTGACAGAATTTTCTCCTGAAAAATCCATATGGGTTATTATTCAACACCTTGTTTCCATTTACATGCTTGTAATCATTTATTCATTTAGCTGCTCCAGTATTTTTCCTGAAAGTGAAACTAAGTAGATAATGTCTGTAATTCCCTGATGCCTTTATATTTTCTCTTCCTTGAAAGTAGATGTTATATCTGCCCTCTACTTGTTTTCAGACATCTCACCTTTTTCTATTACTTTTCAAAGGTAACTGCTAATGACTTGGAGATTCATTCAACCAGCTTTCAAAAATTTTCAATGACATTGTATGAAGACTGGTCAATTTGAAAAAAGTCTGATTTAGAATCATAGAATCATAGAATAGTTTGATCTGGAAGGGACCTTTAAAGGTCGTCTAGTCCAAACCCCCTGCAGTGAACAGGGACATCTTCTACTCGATCAGGTTGCTTTGCCAAGCCACTCTCCATGATATTTGAAAAGTCATGGCAGTCAGGGGAAGTCCCCAGTGACTGGAAAAAGGGAAACATTGTGCCCCTTTTCAAAAAGGGTAGAAGGAAGACCCTGGCTTTCTATGATGATGTAACAACAAGGGTGGACAAGGGAAAACCAATGGATGTCATCTATCTGGATTTTTGTAAAGCCTTTGACACGGTCCCCCACAACATCCTGCTCTCTAAATTGGAGAGCCATGGATTTGATGGGTGGACCATTCAGTGGATAAGGAATTGGTTGGACGGTCGCAGCCAAAGGGTAGTGGTCAACGGCTCAATGTCCGGATGGAGACCAGTGACGAGTGGAGTCCCTCAGGGGTCCGTACTGGGACCGGTGCTGTTCAATATATTTATCAATGACATGGACAGCGACA
>Ga0065711_1001274_pt1 | contig 76740 bp, 27 predicted proteins | sample Hoacrofraction12_FD_59098 | JGI IMG/M metagenome (GOLD analysis project Ga0065711, IMG submission 59098) | Hoatzin crop microbial communities from Cojedes, Venezuela - Epithelial fraction 12 v2 (version 2) | ecosystem: Host-associated > Birds > Digestive system > Esophagus > Crop | place...
TGCTTTGGCATGGGGGTGGGACCAGATGACCCACAGAGGTCCCTTCCAACTCCTACAATTCTGTGATTCTGTGATTTTCAAAATTGCTCATTGTTAGAAGTACAAGTCCAATGTTAAGAGAACTCCATAGCCAAGCTAACTTTGTAACCTATTTTTAAATATTCGTTAACTAAATTTTGTTTTTAAACATTGTGATAGCCAAATAATTTAATTTACCCTTGCACAGTCTTTAAGGAAAGAGAGCTGACCACTGCACTTTGAAATCAGATTCAGTTCTACATATCCACTTCACTGATAATCCGCCAGCCAGGGACATCTGCAGCTGGAGGGGGGAAAGGGGAAACAGCCTTCACACGGGAGCCATGCAGCAAGGAGCCCTGGCCGCTGCCCTTCTTACCGCCTGGACGGGCTGCAGGCTGCCCAGCTATCACTGAACCTTTGCCTTCTACCCAGGAAACTCGCCCCTGCCATACTTGCTGTGTTTCTATTTCTAATAGAAAAAAAGAACCAAATAAATCGTAGAGCAGACACACAAAAAGGCATCAATAACAGAATTGGATTAGTCACTGCCAATAGGAAAAGTAATTAATTTCATATTACTAACCTTACACGAAGAATTGAATCAATACTAATATGAAGTAAACTGCACTAGATGTACCCATTGCTAAGCTGAATGTTCACAGTACAGGATCACAGCTCCAGCCTCCTGTGCATTTATATGTGATGACAAATACAAGTAAGGATTACGAGTAAGCACAACGCATTTTGAAAGAGACAGTAAGTTTCCATACCTTTTTACACGCATATCAATACTGCGTTAAGGTACTACTGAAGGTAAGCACAACAAATTTTGTATCTGTGAATCTTAAGCCACTTGCAAAATTGTGCTTTGGAGTTGGAACTAAAATGTAATATTGATGTCTCCAATTTGGATTTAAATTGAATATTCCTTCTATACAAGTAAATACAAATTTGTAAAATATCCAGCTTTTTATTCAACCGATACAGTTTTCTGCTATTTGAAGTCCTATTTATTTAAAAACAAGTTTTAATTTTATTCTTTAAAACAACTTTTCCACACCTGTGATGGCTAAGGATAGAAGGGAAACAGCCTGAAGGCATCGGTAGTCTACTAATCTTCTAATCTTCTATTTGACAAGCTGTGATAATTAGGAAGACAACTTTCAGATTCAGTGTTACATGATACATTTTCTTTGTCAAGGAAGCCAGCATGAAAAATATCCTGTCCCTACACTGCAGCTCCTCACACCACCGCTGCTTCCAATGCAAGTGGTGATGGGCCACATGATGAATTTTCTCAGTGGCATAATCTGGGTAAAAATCATCCCTTTTTAGGAAAGGTGGTGGGTTTGTTTTGGTGGGGTTTTTTTCCCTTTTTTTTTTTAATTGATTCACTGATACAGTTAAGACACTGTAAGCAGCTGTATCAGAAAAGCTGAGGGGACGGCAGAACATGGCACTGGGGCAGGAACAAGAGAGTAGGAACAACTACCTTTGGCACTGAGCCTGTAACCTTGCGGAAGTCCAATTTGCAGTTCCCTCATCCAAGCTATTATGATGAAGCAAAATCCCAGGTGGCAACAGGTCAGACACAAGAGTCTTTATTTTAAACTTACATGTTCTTCAGTTCCTAGGGTAAAACAGGTAGACAGCACAATTTAAGGGCAGAAGAACTGATAGGCTAGGAGACTGTGGGACACAGAAAGAAAAGGGTTACGGGTATCAGAGACTAAGAGATGTGGCAGCAGAAAGACTGTAAGAAGATATAAAGTCAAGGTCTCCTCCAAGTCCATTACTTTTCGGTAAGATGGGAAAGGTTGAATTTCACATCCCAGACTCTTCTACCAAATACCTTTCATATAAATCTCACAGTGATGATGATTGGGTCTAACCTCAATAAAATGTGTTTATTTGGGGGGAATTAGCCTTGAACAGTAGCTTAGTATTTCTATTCTTTATCAGTTGTCAGTATAATTCCATTCTCTGTATAAGTCCGTGGGCGGTCATAGTTGATGCTTTTCTAAAGTTTCCAAGAGGGCATTGAATATGCTAGATATAGTATAATCACTTTGTGTTGAGCATTTGTAGGATCCATGGATTTTGTAGGGAGCATATAAGTTCACAGATTTTGTGTTAAGGCTCTGGTGGTTTAATTCACTATGTAAACGATTAGAGCAGCTGAACTAAATCTTTGTGTAGACTTCACTGACTACTGGCAAGATCACCTTTGGCCATAGTAGAGGATTACCTGCTTCATTCATATGAAGACATCCACCCACGGGCACCTAAATTTATATGTCTTAATCTCAAACTGAATCTTAGAGAAATCATGCATAACCTGCACATTAAGTATACTTTTTCTTATAATTATAAGCATTGCTGTCTTAAAGTGTGAATGGACATGCCTCTTGGAGAAGGACCACACAACTGGAGTGCGCTGGATCTGACCCTGAATGTCTACCAGACACTATCAGAAGCACGCTGTAGTGACAAGGAGACCAGAGGCTACCGATTCAGCTCTGCACTCGACGGCAGGGAGGCAGCCGGCAGGATAAAAAACCTTGAGGACCAGTGGGAAGGGCTTAGCTCATTCTCATGCCTGTCAAATTGACACGATGTGCAGCTGTAACCTGGGGAACAGAACTACCCACTGCGCTGCTCTGGGAAGGACCAGCAAGCAACCAAAGCACTCATGAGCTCTAAAACTTCATTTTTAAACCGCAGTCTTGTTTTGCAGAGTGAGACTTTACAGAAGTTTATCTTTCCCTGATAAGACTAGCTACTTCTGTTCTGAAATCACTGAGATAATGGTGGCTCATTATGCAATATTTTTAGTCACTTTCAGTACAAAAACCCATTGTAATTGGAATCATGTCTTTAATTAGCTTCTTGATTTGATATTTGGGATTTCTGCTAATTAGACGAGAGATTAAGAATTGCTAATGCTCTTGCATGTAACCTTCACTCTCAGTGGCCTCTCTAAAGGACAGAACAAGGAAATTTGAAGGGGGCTTATAAATGTATTTGTGGAGATCCTTTTTGGTCTTTTAAAGTACACTTAGTCTTCCTACTTACAGCATTTATTTGCTAGGATTTCCCCATTACGGTTGTTAAAGTTTCTAGATATAATGCAACTTCATGTTAGGAACAGCGAACCAGAATGCACCTTCTGGATCACGAAGGCAATGTTAAGAAATTAAATGACTTATTTCATAAACATATCAAGCTCCAACCCCATCTAATTCCCCCCTCCCCTCTACCTCCAAAAGGAAGGCTACACTAAAGCCCTTCACATTTGCTGTCCACGAATGGTCTTCCACTCCAGTTCCAGCATGCTGGGAATCCCTCACATGCACAGCCCCCTTCTGAAGCAGCTCCGGCCGCGCTGGCCACCTCCGCAGAAGGACTACTGCAGCATCACCCACGTGCTAGCCGACAGTCCTGAGCGCGGAGGAACCACAGAAACAAATTTGTTACATTTTTCATCTGTAACTAATTTTAATTAAAAACTGAAGATGACTGCCGCTGCTACAAGAAGGAGGCCCTGCTGTCCATTCCATTCCCAATGTGCGGTGAGCAGCAAAACCCGTTTAAGACGGCTCAAGCAGGACGAAAGTGAGACTGATGGACCAGGGAGAGCACTGTGCTGCAGGCAGGAGCCAAGCGTCTGCGCAAACATGTTATAAAAATCATACAAGGTTCAATTTTACTAATCTTGAGGTCAAGTAAACTTCATTTGAACTTAACAGGAGCAGTTCCCCTTTGAAATTCCTGCTCATTACTCAGTTGTTACATTTAGAATACCTCCTGGGCAACACAAAAAGCTCCACGTCTTCACAGCTTCCTCCATGAAGTCAAACCGAGTGTTTCACTGGAAGGATAATCCTCCTTTTCTTGAAAGTAAGTTGCTTTTGTTTCAGTGGTGCCCAGCGACAAGACAAGGGGCAATGGGCACAAACTGAAGCACAGGAAGTTCCGTCTGAACATGAGGAAGAACTTGTTCCCTCTGAGGGTGACGGAGCCCTGGAACAGGCTGCCCAGGGAGGTTGTGGAGTCTCTTTCCCTGGAGATATTCAAGACCTGCCTGGACAAGGTTCTGTGCAGCCTGCTGTAGGTGACCCTACTTCAGCAGGAGGGTTGGACTAGGTGACCCACAGAGGTCCCTTCCAACCCCTACCATTCTGTGATTCTGTGATTCTGTAACTGTGCACGTATGGTCTAGATATCTTCAGACTGTACAGGCTTAATTTTTTTTTTCCACACAAAACAATAAACAGAGGCTTTACTAAAGTCAAGCACATGAAAAGCTGAGTCCTGGTAGAGAAGAAAACGAATCATTTAGTAATTCTATAAAGTGACGCATTTCAAAGCTGTTGAAATAATACAAAATAAAAAACTTTATCATTGTTTTCTGGGGCAGTGAATCACTTCCGTTCTTCTCTAAGTGATTAATTTTTTCCTCTTGTAAATTGATATACTGCTAAAAACTCTGAAGTGAGCAAAACGGGCCAGGTAGCTAATTAAAAAATTGCAGTGTATAACTTGTGCCTTCTCTGGAGAATATGCAAGCAAGATGCATACCTTTGAATGAAATCAAAAAATCTACCTATAAAAAGTGTACATTGTTCAAAGTTATGGCTAAGGCTTTCACTTTCTGATCAGTTAAATGTCTGTGGTTTTCTGATTAAATGAGGTGCTTCCACTTCCTCCTCTCCCTAAGGAGATACCATTGAACTTTTTTACTGTGAAGCATCAAAAGCACTCTAAAAATTAAATTATTGGATCACTATTGTTTTTAATTTCTTTAAAGACATTGTATGTTTGATGCATTTTTCTTCTAATGAAACAGATTTGTTATTTTATTAGCCTTCATTTCTCCAAGATACATAATAGTTAATGTAATATTACATGTTTATTTTCCTACCCCTGAACATTCACAATTTCCAGGGAACAATATATTTCCTGTGAATTTTACTGTTTTCTAAAACATGACCATCATTCCACTATTACTATGGTTACCAATTAAATTTTGTATTGAATTAAACAGTCACAAAATTAACACATGTTTATTCATCCCAAGTAAAAATGAGCACGTCCCCCGGAGTACTTCAGAACTGCAAAAGGGCCAAACAACTCTGTATTCCCTGTCTACTGCAAGGTGAGGTTTTGCAATATCCTTCTCTCAGGCAAGGCTCTGAACCACAACGCTGGCGCGTCAGTTCTTTTCCACTCGGTCAAGACTAGTCAAAATACGTGAAGCTCTCCACTTCCAAAGTCAGACGTGAACAGTATGTATAGCACATATATAAACACACGTTTCTGTAGAGGTAACCTCCCCATTCACGTTTACCAGAAGATTAACCAGTCCTTTGACTGGGGGATCTTTCCTTTCAGTCTGCCTTGGTTCTTTAAAATTGTGTTTTCCTGAATCTTTTCCTCTTCTTTCCTAGCACATTACCAGCTCTCCAGAGTTCTCTTAGAAGCAGCTTTGGTTTGAGCCTACTTGTTTTACCTCACTACACACTAAGCCAACATATTCATGGATGAATACAAATTGAACTCGGACTGAGTTCAAAGGAAAGGAACTCATTTTTGACACTGAATCACCAACACAAATATAACTGTATAAAATCTTAAATTTTAAAAAATATTTTGGAAGTAGAGCATGGAAATACTATATGGAAAAATAAAACAATATAATTAAGAATCTAAATCAAACAAACATCAGTTAGTGGGATGTTTAGAACACTACTTAGGCCAGAGAAGAGAAAAGTTTCCTTCAAATTATTGCCTGAATCCTTGGATTTGTCATTTTTGTCATCATAACCCAACCAATGAACACGTACTCGAACATTTTACGTAGCCTGAGTGATACTTAGCATCTCCTCTGGGAATGTGTAGGTATGAACCAAAACTTTCAGATACATCATTATTTGCTGAATACCAGTTTCAGTAAGTTTTCTTTTCTACAGCCCATACTAACTTTTTTTTCCCCAGCAAAAATACTTGGCAGGTCTCTAGTGTATTGTATTTCAGAAGCCTGGCACAGTGCATGATATTGCTCCTGCTATTATCTACTTTCAGTGAACACTCTTTAGGTTGAGAAAAATCCATGACAGGGATGTGTCTATACTTCATGTGCATTTCTTTCACAGTGCTACTGTTTTACAGTGGTCCATGCACAGATTCAGCTCACCAAACATCCTACTGAGCCACCCAAGGCTTCCTTCAGAAGGACCTTTCCAACAAGGAGCTCTGGCAGGGGAAAGTGAGGTGCAGTTTAACCTCTTTGGTTTTAGCCTCTGATATGTGAGACATGCAGGACGGATGTAAAATTATTTTGGGCCAGCAAAATAATTCCCCTTCTGATTGCACGTACGTACCCCTTCTGCCTCACACAGGCATGATCTCTGCGACTTCTCAGAGAATAACAGAGCAAAACACTGCTCCTTCCTTGGGATTTATTCAAAACCATGTTCTAGCTTTTAGTACGTGATCTTCTCTCAGTATACTTCTACAGGGCTAAATCCCCTGCAAAGTATGGTCCCCTGACCTGGTCCTCAAAAGCAGTATTGTCCCCACCTTGGCCTGAGTTCCCTTGTTTGGGAAGTCCATGTAACGGCCAACTTGCCAAAGCGCATAGGCCTATCTTCACAGGAAGAGGAACACAATAGACACAACTGACACTGCCATTAGCTCTCACTTGATGATTTCTAAAGTTTGTCTGTCTTTAATGAGCCAGATTCCAATCTTGTTTGTAAGAGCCACACAGTGATGGGTAGTCTCCACTGCCATGTCAGGGCAAAGTCATCCAAAGACAGGCTGCCCTGCCCAGTCTAAACATAACGAGTCAAGATTTCNGCNNCTTCAACACAGAAAAATAGATGTAACATACACACAGGAAATAATCACTTGTAAAATTAATGTTTCAGAAATATCTTACTTCAGCATTTTCATAAAACAAGAACTACTATGGCATAAGTATTTTCAACTTAGAACAAGCATTTCTAAGTATTTTCAACTTAGAACAAGCATTTCTATTTTTTCATATGGTACTAGACATGCTTCTAACCGGAAAAATGCATTATACTAGTTACAAAAAAAAAAAAGTACTTTCATTTGTGAAGCAGCGTAAGAAAGTTCCCCGAGTATCTGGGGCAGGAAGCGCTTGCTTTGCCAAACACACAATGCAAAGGAGGAAGGACCTTTTTTTACGGAAACACTGATGTGTAAACCAGCTAGTATGACTCCACACCCCCTTTCAAAGGGAGCGTAAATGATCAGCTTAAAGTAGCCAAAACCGATCCCTGATCAGAATGTTTCCATCCTATCTGCACAGTGGAACACGCGGATCGTCCCAGGCCTCAGCCACTCACAGTTTCAGCCCCAAACCCTTTGACATGCCAGCTCTGCAGGGACAGCAGAGGGCTCAGAGCAGGGCCTGTATCTACAACACAGTGAGCTGAGATCCTGAGGGTGATTTTCTTAAAGAAGGTTTTCTTTCTTCATATAGGCCTAATTATATTTCACTACATAAATGTGGTCTGAACAACTGCATTTTTTCAAGCACAATATCTTTATGAAATTATACACTGATTTGGATCCTCTAGGGCAGATTTCTGGTCATATTTACTGAATGGAGAGTTAGGTTTTTAGGAGAACTAAAGTAAGACTTCACTGAAAATCCCTACACCTTGCTGGAGTCTTAACATCAGGTTCACTCCCCTTTCTTAGATGTAAATAAGTGTAATTCATTTTCATCTGATTTTCACTATGGTTCCAAAAGAGAGATTTTTAAAAATCAAGTATGCTTCCTCTTGGGAAAGCATCCCACAGTGAGGGAAGGAGAGAAAAAAAATGCTCATTGCTAATGCACAAAATACTAGGACAAAATACAAGCTTCACCACATAAGAGATAGAGGGAACATGAAGACTATGGCACCAATTGCAATGCTGCAGCTGCATTTTCCCCAAGCTGCTGCTCTACCTGGCCCTTGCACTGTGCAGGGGAGTGGGAGGAGGAGAAGGGCTGTGGGGCCGTGCTTGCTGCTCTGGCAGAAGCCCTGAACTAAGCTGTGACAGACACCAGTGGTGCTGCTTCCTCCATTTAGCCCCCGTTGCTTTCAGCCTTCTCCTGACTGCTCTGGTTTACTGGGAGGAGACTCTGATTTACACTTCATATTGCTTTTAAATCGCTGAAAGCAAAATACTGGATAAATATGAACACAAATGAGGTACTCTCCTCAGCATGACTTGCGTGCTGCTTGCGCTTCAGCATAGGATCCTATACAGAATTGAACTGTAAAACTCTTTAAAAGAGTTCTGAGGTCTATTGCTGTGCTGGTTACCAACACAGGCACTCACAGAGACACCACTGACATCACGGAAGTGGAAAATGAACCATTACGAAAGGTTTGACTTTCACAGCTCTTTGCAGAGTTGCACGACAGTCATAGCTGCAATCTCGAGCCACTCTTTCCATGGCTGTAAACGAGGCACTGTGTCCCGATTCACATGAATGAGGGGTATAAAACTTCCAGCACGCTCCAAGCCATTGCGATGAAGCAAGACATCCTGCAGCAACCACAACTGTGGAACAGTGAGGCATTGTTTTTTTTGATGTTGTTGTTGTTGCCAAGACTGCTTGGAACCCTTCACTTGTCAATGACTGTAACCCTCGACTCCATTTAAGTGCAGAAGAATGAAGTAGCATTTTAATAGATATTCAACCACCTGCAGCCTTAACCCTCTCTACATTTCCAGTGAGGCAGGAGCAGGCTATCTTATTGGCAGGACAAGAAGGACTACCACTTCTGCCCCTGCACCACAGTCTGCTGTGGTGCAAATGGATATGTCCCCAAATGGATAAAGCTTTCGCTAAAGCAACCGCAGTCAAGGCAGTTCTCGTGCGCTGACCCCAGTCCAGCTGTGCACAGGCTGGGCAGCAGTAAATCTGCCACATCTGGCAGCAACAGAACAGCATGCTGGATTTGGGTGCTCTTTCAAGCTGCTGGGTTCATAGGTCTACACACCACTGGGCAGAGCTGTGGTTTAGGATGTCACTTTTCCACAGTGCCCAGATGTAAGCAGGAAAATCACTAGATGTGAGTCTGAACCTGTGGGGACTTTTCCATGTTGTTGTGAATTGATCTGGGGAAATAGCAGCGATCCCTGTGTTACCCACAAGGAGGAACAGAGACTTACTAGCTGCAGTGGTTATCCCTTGCAGTCCCTCTGGGTGTTATTTTCATTGCATCTTTAGCCAATCTCATTAGAGCTCTCAGAAGAGTTCCGTTCCTATTGACTGAGGAAACATTACAAAGACAATTGATTAGGAAAACCTACTGAAGTACATCTTCGACAGGAGTAATTCCCGCTCTGTATTTCTAAACCCCTTTTTCAGCACCAGTAGCTCTCTGGTAGCAATGTCCAGGTGGCTGAGGTGATGGGAGAAGAAGTGGATATAGGGGGGATACACAGACTCCAAAGATCATTTGTGGGCTGGATGACAGAAATTATGCACTTTTCCATTGCTTCTGCCTTGAATGACTGTCTGCAGTAACTTTAAGGCTCAGATTGTCCAGCATGGTACAGCAAGCTCTGACTGTTGTTTTTTCTAGCTTAAAGGCTGCCCATATGGTCACTCAGCAACGTTCTTTCAGCCAGCAAGTTTCCTTCCTTGATGTCTTGTTATATCAATAATATTATTTATAACATTTATATAACAACTGTTTTATTGTGTTCACCTTCATTATAACAAACGAGTTAAAATAGGTTGTACTAGAAAACAAACAAAAATCTCAGTCTGAAATGTAACATAACGCAGCTTTGACACTAACGGGGATAAAGGCTGCCCTACTTCAAAGTCTTCCTCCTGCCAAGTTTCTTTCCCAAGATCTCCAGTGACTCGCTTGGGTCAGCTCAGTGCCTACGTTCAATTCACTGCTGCTCCGCGGGTTATTTTCCCAGTGCTGAACTACAGTGACAGAAATCAGGTAGAGAAAAATACTCACACAGCTTTTTCAACGTAACTTCTAACTTACGGATGGCTAGCTCTATTGCAACCAATAGTGTGAATCATGTGTTTTTACAGGCCATCAGTTCTACCTACTACTACAACGTTCTCCAAAATATACGTTCAAATTTGCTGTCTCACCTGGTGGAACAGAACATAGTAAAGACACCAAATCTAGGTGTCACTCTAGCCAGTAATTTCATAGATAAATCACCCAGCAGATACTGCTTTTCTCGAAGGCTGGCATCTCCTTTTCTGCACACCTGGAAATAAAAGCATGACTCCTGTCATACTCTAAATGTTCTCAATAACTGGAAACTCATCCAGTTTTTGCAAAGCATCCTCCTGCCACTTTGTGTAAAATTGACCAGCATTTTCAGGAAACAGCAAAGTGGTAAACGAATGCTCCAGAGATAATGCTTCTCTGTCTCTCTCTTTGTGTCTAAGCCCATATACCTGTAGGATCCGGAATCTGTGGTGCCTGAGGGCTATTTTCGCCCCCCTTAAATATGTGCAAAGGTTGTACAAGGTTTGCTTGCAAGGCCAAGGTTTCCTTCTATAGTGTGAATTCTTCTTTCCGGACCTAGGTGAACTGAATTTTAAAAGGATCCTGGAAAGTCACTGCACATCCCCTCAAAATTACCTGAATTCAGAGCATTTGCTAGAGGGGGTGACTTGTCAAAAATGACTGAACACCTGGATGTGAGAGACCAAGCAGCTTAACGCTATCTACTTGTCAGTCTATGTCAGGTACTGTAACCAAGCAAAGATGTGTGCTTCCAATCAGAGGTGCCTGTGATAAAACCAGATATAAATCAGAAGACAATAGGCAACAGAGAACAACTTTGTTCATGCTAATGAAGTTAAATATGAGATTTGTGGTGGGCAGCATGGAATCCTGAAGGAGATTGTGAAATAAGAGGAGAGAGAACAATTCCTATATTGTTTCTTCACTCAGATGTTAAAAGTTCCTGTGCTACCGCTTAATGACAGTCAACAATGTAGGACACAGATTTTATCTGTCATTTCTCTCTGGCTGTGTCTGTAACATCACTCTGAAAATATTCCAGTCATGGGAAACTTTCATTCCATTACTGCCGACTGTCCGGGAGCTGAGAAGCAATTTTACTAGTTACAGAGTATATCATACGCTCAGCTGTTACAGCCTCAAATGCAAACCAGCAGGACAACTGCAGTTATCTAAATGCTCACTCTTACAAGCAATATCTTTATCTAGGCTATATAAGAAAAAAATGTTGACATAGCGTGTTATTCATCTCAGACGAACGCTGCCTGACCTTTCAGCACTCACAGCTTAGTAAGACATAGCCATCTAGCTTTCCCTCCCACAGGGGCACCAGCCAGACTGATGCGGACAGATAGGGCGAGCGCGCCAGCACGCGAGCTGCACGGTGCGGCTGCAATGAATGGGGCGCAGGCAAGGCTGAGCTGCCGAGCAGGCTGCGATGGTGATTCGATGGAGACATCATGCTTTATGGGAGCTGGTACCTGAGTGACGCCTGGGGATGAACTCAGTGTAGTGGAAGAAAAGATTTATGGTGCTGAATGTCTCTTTTCAGTACTGTGTTATGCAGACAGCAAGAGAAAGATGCTCCAGCAGGAGGTTTCTTAGCAGACATGTAGATGCATTTAGTCTTTGGATAACAGAAATATAGTGTTAAGTGGCATTATGTGCATAAGAGGCAAGGGACTGGATAAGAAAGTTTAGAGACTACAAAATTCAGCAGACATTATAGTGATTTTTTAATGGAATAAACTGTTTTCAGGGAAGAAGCTCCTGTCCAGTGCAGTACCAAGGAAGGGTGAGTGTATTTATTGTTTGTAACAGAATACAGTGCAGAGGGCAGAGGTAAGGTGAAAAGGGGTGCACCTAAGGCTTGGCAAATAATGGACTGGATATTCATGTAGATCTCCCCAGATTTTGTGCTAATGATTGTTTTTTTCACTGACTGCTTTAGTCAATTACCCTAAAAAGTGCTAAATGTAATAAACATGTCTTATGTCTACTTAGTTTGTGTGGCACTGAATGCTATGGAAATACCATAGCATTAAATATTTGGAGACAAGAGGAAAAACATAGCATTCAGATATTATTTAATTTTTTACATAAGAAAATACTGTCTCACAGATTCCATTCTCACTCTAATGTAAATCAAAGGTGGCTTACGCTAAGCTAATCGTGTCACATTAACAAAAAAATGGCCTAAGAGAGGACCGTGGCACTCAGTTTTCTAAGTTTCGTCCTGATAAAACCAATGAGCTCCTTCTGACTTTGACTCAAAGACTCTGAAGCACTCAGAAAATGTTAGAAAAGGAGTTCTGTGCTTGACAGAGATCACTTGTATGAGCCATACCCTTTAACAACTGCACCTATTCGCCACTGTCTCGTTTACAACACTTGTAAGGGGAACATTAAGCAAGAATTATGCAATGAACTGATTGCTTAGGTGTAAATTTCCATCCTTTTTTTGCCAGAGATGGCTATATGAAATGCAGTTCATATTTCTTAATTAGAACTACTCAAATGGGGCAATTTGAGTTATTTCTTGAAGAAGAAAAAGAAATCAATTAAAAAAAAAACCCTGAAGGAATATCATTCTTAGGTTAGCCTGGCAGATGGAAGTTGTGAACGCAAACTCTTAAGACATCAGGAGCTAGATAAAATTCAGTTTAACATAAAATCTCATTGAGTTAAAAACAGAAAAAAATCACAGAAACTTCATTTCTAAAATCCCATATACATGAATATTGACTGTACACACAAGGAGATGTGCTAGAATGCCTAGAGAAATAAACAGTTTACAGGGGCTGTAAAAGCAGAGAGAAGAAAGATAACTAGGATGATGGCAGACTGTGAGCTTGAGCAGTATCTCAAATCAAAGTACTGCAAGACTTACTAGTAAACCCCAGGCGAATTCAAGGCAAGATTTGTTTTCTCTCTTAGAATATATTCCTAGTTCCTAAGAATATATTCCCATTCCAACGATGCATAAACGTTGTGGCAAATAGGTACTAGTGGACTACAACAAGCTCTGGCTACACATCCACTGCTGTTATCTGCTCATGAATTGATAAAAAGCCCAGAGATCCTGTGTCCATATTCTTTTGGCTTTGAATGGCTACAAAGTGGAACAGCTTGCAAAACAATGTCCCGTTGTCTCTGCTCCTCGAATTGCACAACACAGGCTCAGGGACAGCTCTGTCCTCCCCTTGCCTGTTCTTGCACTCTACTGAACCTTTCAATCTTGGGTCATAATGCTAATGTCACTGAGGATGCTTGATGTAGAAGACTTACATATGCCTTAATTTCAAAGCAATCACTTCAAGCAATAAACTAAAAATACAAGGGATTAGAAGCAATTCCTGTCACTGCAAAGCACACATTCCGTATTTGTTAGCAAAATAATAATCCATCTATAGCAAAGACAGCAGCTGCTAAACACAGACACGAATTTCAGCTGTGGTCAGGAAAATATAATCAGCTGAATATAACAGAAACTAGTGTCTCTTGAGGAGATGAGATTGCAGGAACGTAGGAACTTTATACAAGGAGGCACGCTGTTAGGCTTGGTCCTCTGAACATAATGAGAATCAGAATATCATCAAAAGTGTTATGATGGAAAGCAAAAAAAATTCAGCCTGATGTGGACTGCAGACAGAAGAGATGATTTGAGCTCAGAAACAAAGAAAAGTCTGCTCAGCAGCTAGTTGCTTTTAAAGAAGGGTAAATTGAATTTAGCAGTGGCATGGAGATAATCATGTAAGAGATTATTTTTATGATATACACCAAGACATTTTTCCATGCGGGAAATCAGAATGTCAGAGGGAAAACACAGCTAAATGATTTCAGTTTACTTTTCTCTTATTTTTCTCTTATGTTCACTTTGAATGCATTTCTTTCATATCCAGTACAGAAAAAAATCCAAAAGGTATATTTCTGTTTCTAGGCATGCTGCATGCTATGTACCTGTTTCAGTGAGGCCAACACAGAACACAGGTGTTGGTTAATATAGAGGAAAAAAACAAATTTCAACTAAGTATTTGCAAGAAAACCCACAACAATTATGAGAAGGGTATAAACTGGGTTATGCAAGTTTACTGGTGTAATCATTTCGTTCAGTATCCTGGTCTTGGTCTGCTCATCTGGCACAAACCTTTTGCATTAGTCTTCGGTGCTCTCTTCTGGTGAGTAGGTACCTTAGACACTGGCTCTCCACCGAGTCCACACATTACATAAAACCCTGTTCCAGTGCCTTGCCCTGCCTTTATTTGCCTTTATTAACAAAGAAAGTAAGATAAACTTCAGCTCAGAACTTCTGTTGATGCTGTTTCATTTTACTGAGCCTGTTGCTAAGACAACTGCTTTGGGACTTCTGAGCCTACACCCTAGATTCTATCTTTTCAGGCAGTCACTTTCCCCTGTATATCCAGAAGTCATGAGTCATCTGCCTCACCGAGCAAACAAATGCCTCTTAACCTTCTGCAGGCCTGAGAGAATAACAGCAGAAGGAGGTGTTCAGGCAGATTCTAATGACCTTTCAAATCAGAAAGACTGTGTGGGACAGAATTTGGTCCTAAAGGTCAGAAAACACACATTAGAAAGTAAATGCTAATTGAGCTGTCATTTCAGATAGCACGGCTTACTGAAACACTGTCTAATACCTACCAGGGAGAATAGTTTCCAGGTCTAAACCAAGCTAAACAGAGTAAGGGTTCTTAAGCGTTGGTGGCAGTGATTTATTCTAGCATGCCAATATTTCATTATATTTTGCAGTCTGAGTGTGATCTTGCATTCCTCTTCCATAGACAAAGGCAAATCGCTCACCCTTCAGAAGGTGTGAAGTCAAGTTAAGGCACTGAACAGAAGATCAATGTTCATTTTGCTGAAATGCCTTTATTCTAACACTTGCCGAAGTTCAGAACATTTCTCATAACCACTATACTGCTGCTGCAAGAAGCAAGAGACCCTTTAAGCTATTCTGCATAAAGCCAGCCAGGGGTTCTCAAAAACACGACCAGCAGATCCCTTTTCAGAAGCCCTGACTGTCACTATGTCTGGACAGATGGAAGTTAGCAATGCGCCAGAGACACATTTGCAGGCTGCACCGCAAAGAGTTATTTCTCACCAACTAGAAGGCAGGGACATTTCAATTACCCCGCAATACGAACACAACTATGAGGGTAAGAGAATGTTGTCTTCCCACCAAGTATAAAACAGAGCTTCAGCACAAAAGGACATCAAGTAATGGATCCGTGGCCTAATCAGCAAGGCAGCTATGACAGGGGAATTAAAGGAAGCATATTTAGTTCAAAACTGACCAGCCAATAGGACCATCTGGCAGACAGGTACTTCTATTACTTTGAGAAAACACACAAAGTGTAATATCAAGCATGTAAACTTCAAAAGAATATGATAGTCTATTCATTGTAAAAGCTTAGTTGTCAAAGTGCTTTCTTACACAGAGAAGGATGTCTATCCTGATCACTTCAGTTTTCTTAGGCAACTGTAAAATGCCTGTGAACTATTTCATGTTCATTTTATCCTCTTGTTAACACTGAATATCACCCCAAAATGACTAAGTAATCAAAGAGAGATCTCCTTTAACACAATAATTAGTATGCTTCAGTGATGCCCATACAATTTGAATCCATCAGATGCCACGAGAAACAATGCATTTGTCATGGGTGGGACCAATTAAGGTACCTGAGCACGGCAGCTGTGTCTGTGACTTCCCATAATCTTGTTCTACAGCTCTCATCTGGTGTGACTGATGGCATGTTTGTGAGTCTGCTAGACTCCTGGAGAGTTTAATGATATCCAGTGGCAGGAATGAGGACGTGGGCCTCTCACATTTCAGCTCACAACATTTTTCATTTCAGAACATTTCTATAAGATATCAAACAATTTTTTTTTTTCCTGCATTATTGTAATGGAAAATGCCTTTGAGGGTCTTTTTCCATCTCAGTCCCACCACAGTTCTGAGAGTGCTGAGAGGTGCTGGCCACCTTGTTTCAACGATGCAGCAAAGCTATCTCCTTCTCTGGTCTTTCCCTCCACATTCTTTACTTTCTACCTCTTAGGGGATTTATTCTCAGGACAATACAGACACTACTCCTTGCTGTCCAAGAAATCTGCACCGGAAGTTTTGTATCTTTTCAGAGTGTTTCACACTGTTGGTATCTTAAAAGTTAGAATACAATTTGATTTTTTTTCTTGATGTGTCCTGGCAATTAATAATGGTCATCAGCAAGGTCAACAACAATAAAAAGTTTTATCTGAATTATCTACAACATTTAAATACAACTACACACAATAAAAAGGTTGTGAGCCTGTAAAAGTCTCTAAATTTGGTTAACTTCAAATTGGTGTGATTACTCGTACATGTCAAAGTTAAGCACAGGAACTATTTCCAAACTTACAGAATGACAGGTTTAGACTACTGAACATTATAAAGTCTATTTTTTCTCTAATGATTACAGCACTAGACCAAGACTGAAGATACACAGGTTGCTTTTCATAAGCCAGGAACCATCTGCCTTACTTGGGGAAAATCTTTACATCTACACTTCAGGTGTCTTATCACTAAAATTAGAGCCAGGGATTTTCTTCAGCTTTGCAAACTGGTATAAAACAGCTAAAACCACAGAAGTTTATAAATAATTTTGTGGAAGTTAAACTGTACAAGACAACACAACCATAGTAGCTTCAGAGTGGAAAGACGATTTTTCCTAACTGAAATTATGGAAAGAATGTATTTAAGCGAGTACAACTAGACTAGGATACTGGAACATCCATAAATATTCATGAATAGGAATCCAGTGAGACTGCTGATGTCCGGCCTTCAGCCTCAGAAGCAAATAGCTCACAGACAGAGCCTTTCTCTGGAGAGTTATCCACCTCACGCCTTCAACACCACCCACTGCTGGACTAACTGCCCGTTAATGTAGCACCTCTCTCTCTAGGATGTCCACTAGCTGAGACAAGATGCCTAACTTTTAACCAGAAAAACACTGGGGACAAAAATTCTAGATTAAATGTATGTCAGAACAATCGTGATGTGAATATCTTGGTATACCTAACATTTATCAGGCCACCTACATCTATCTTCTCAAGTCTATTAGCCATAGAAGGCAACTGAACTTCCCAAGTCGGTTTTAAGGGAGCCCTAGATGACATTTTGTGAATAACCTTGCTCCCCTATAGCTTGGATCAAGATTTTAATTTGTCTCCTTGTCACTGAAAAAAATAACTTAAGTAAGGAATAATACTAGAATCACAGAGAAGTTATAATATTAACTCAAAGCTTTCATTCATTTCAGTGATAAGAACCCTATTAAAAAAAAGCAAAGTTTGAATATTTGGGAGGGGAAGAGCATTTGAAAGAGGAAAAGAGTTTGCAACACATTTCCAAAAGTATGAGAACTCGTATCTTTGGGCTCATTTCTTTACTTGTCAACTATTTTTAGGTGAAAATGGTTTCCATTCAATATTACCAGTATTTCAGCTACTGTGTGCCAGATGTGCTTCAATTGTCTGCAATTACCTGCATATACTGTAGTTAATGTTGCCAGTCTAAAAATCACTGTGTCGTTTTATTTTTATCATTTATGGAAGAACTGTGAAAGTCTAGATTTTGAATTCAGTTTGGATAAACAAATCGGTGTGAGTTAAGTTTCAGAAGTGGGCAGTACATCTACCAGTACAGGCTTTGCAACTGGTCTGGCTGGCCAGCAGATAATCAACAGAAAAAACCTAATTTTACCGCACGAATTCTCAAGCATCTGTGGAAATTCCAGTGCTGCTGTAGACCACAGAAATTTTCTTTCAGACTAGTTTTTGTCTTAGTGAAGTCATGATTTCACCTGGACTTAACCAACACGATAAGCAACCCCTTTACTAGTATTCTAGGTAGACTTCTATAGGTTTACAACATATACAGCTCTATATTTGTGGCAGAATTTTATTTTCAAGCTTTCATGGTTTTTAATACTGGAAAATACTTGTGAGGTATGGTGCATCATTTGCTTTCTTAGCTTAGACAGTTGTATAAAGATGGGATTTTTGGTAAATATTAATTTCAGTATTTTCATTATGACAACATGGCAGCATAAATCAGCTTAGAGGAAACGAGTATTTTCTCTACTCTTCTCAAAAAAAAACAGAGTAATATAAGAAACTAGTTCTGTAACAGCTTGCTGCAGAAAACCACAACCTTGTTATTTTAACAACAAAAGACCAAAAATGCAACAAATGAATGTGTGAGACTACCCTGACGCTAGGGAACAGCCGTGACTAGGATTGATAAAAGGTAGGTTACCAAGAGCCATCACAGTTCACAGCATTTGCAGGGGTACAAGGTGTGGGTAATATGCATACAGTGCTAACAATATTAGTGCATAGATTCTGCTGCTTTGTTCTCAACGAGTGGCAAATGCAGCTGCTGAGGTAGCTTCAAAGGGAGCCAGGCTGGCTCCCTCAGTTTTGGATTGGGTTTGTGCCAGACCCAATTTCACCATAATTTAGAGCACAAAGACGTGCTATATCACACTGGGTCTGTGCAAGCCCACAGCTCTTCAGTGCTTTAGAAAGAAACATGAAACATTATTTTCTAGCTAATGTTACAATTTTTTAGGGTTTCTGGAGCCAGCCTAATACACTGATAGATGAAGTCCCCAAACACTTGGGGCAGCATAAAAAAATCATAAAAACACCCCTGCTTAGGCTCCTCGAAATGTCTCCCTTAACTTTTCCTCCACCCTGATGACTTCCAAAAAAACCAGATAACATATATAGATCGTGTATCTGGTGTGGGCATGGTGAGCAGTTTTTCAGTTTCCCTGTATTCACTTGTAGGCCAGCGGGACAGTTTGTCTTCTTTACTTTATCTTTTCGGTATTTTTATTGTGGTTTGTGCAAGAAAGCTCGTGGGCATTGTAGTAATACTGACAATTGAATAACATTCTTCTGACCAGACAAGCTATTCTACCTGATTTAGGGGCAACCTGATGACCTTCAGTGAGGTCAAACTAGCTGGACTCACTTGGCTTAAAAAACCTAGGAAAAAGATCCGTGTTACAATTTCAGCCCAGAAAAATTTAGGATATTAAGCTGCTTTACAGACAGAGACATATATCTACAATTACTGTAGACAAAATACAAAGTACAATCTGTAGCTGGGTGAGGAAGTAATTTTCCTTTATGGTACAGTTATAAACCAAGTACATTACAGTAGGTGTTATTAATCATGTTTACTACAGTAGTGCCTAAAACCACGCAAAAGATGAGCCTCGTGGGATTCTGTAGTATGCAGAGATACACAGCAAAAGACCATAGCTATCCAGAAGGGTTTATAGATGAGGTAAACAATATAGGTGCCGGAGGGGAAAGTGGTACAAAAAAGGAGCGGCATGAGCAATACAATCTGGCATGAGCAATGCAATCACGGCAAATGTTAGTTTTGCAACAGGAAGGAGAGAACAAGAGGCTGAGATGGGACATGGGGGAAGAAGAGGGCACTAAGAAAGGGAGGGAGAAGAGGGCACTAAGAAAGGGACAACTCAAGCAGAAAAGAAAAGACAAAGAAATGTAGGTGAGCATGATCAGGATAGAAGCACCTGGGACAAACGTGAAGTAAAACTGATGGTGAAGTGTGGTGACAGAGATTCAGAGCGGACATCCACTACGTGGAGGGGCAGAGACAAGCCTGCCAAAAGTGCAGAAGTAGCTGAAGACCACAGGTAGCCTGCTACAACCGCTGGCTGGACACTCTGGAGCCTCTCTTTGCCCACAGGGTTGCCCTGGAGCTGGTGGAAGCTTCCTTGGGAGGTCAAGAGGCATTTGGGAACAGGTTCTGCTGGACGCATCTGAGACAGATGACCCACTGGTTTGTTCTTGTATTTGCGCTCTTAGATCCTTATATTTAGAGATGACCATGCCACAGAAAATCAGTTATTTGCAATTTTGGACCATGGAACTGAAGATTAAAGCACATATTACACCTGCCTTAAAAATGATACCAGCCATCACTCTTTGATAGAACCAAATCAGCTCTGCAATCAAAACAAAGTGAAATTAGGCACTTCATTCTTGAACAGACATCACTTTACTGATATCAGTGTATCTCAAAGAATTAGGATAACTGTCAATCATAACACAGCTTTGCTGTTCAGTATTTACTGACATATTTTCTCTGCCCTAAGCACAGAGTGAGGAAGCAGTGAAAATCTGGCTGCACATAAAATCTTTTTAACAAACACCAATGACAACTGACAATGCAAAATTAATAAAAATGTTGGCTACAGTGTGGTGTTTTTTTTTTCCTTTTGGTGTCCCCAGATGAGTTTCACAGCAGAGAAGCAAAAGAGGCAAGCTATACATAAGACTACATGCAAATTAATGGTAAAGGACATGTGGATGCAATTTCCTAGGTCATGGCCTGGTCCTGTAATCAGCTGCATGAAGGGAGATCTCTGACCCCACAGGAAATCCCACAGCAGCCTGTGGAACTGCTCTGGGGGAGCAGTTGGTCTCGAAGACTCTGGTTTCAGGATCTGCATGACAAATTATTTTAAAGGTGGTCTTTATTTACTGGGCAGGTACCCAACCTAGAAAGCAGTGAATATGAAGAAGACCTATCAGTTCAAGCAGGCTAAGAGATGCTCCTAGAGCGATGCTTTCATAAAAGGGTTGCAAGACCAATAAGCCGTATGAACAAGGGATGTGTACACACACATATAGAGGGAGGAGGTAATTTTATCTCTGCAGATAAAATTGGGAGAACTTTTAATAATTAAATACATGCAGTTCTGGTGGAAATGTTGTAAAAGAAATAGAACATTAAGTGTAGCTGCAGAATAGAGAGCTATTTTTTTCAAAACTGTATTTTCTCTACCTTCCTCAAAAGAAAACTGACCCATAAGCTATTTAGTGTAAATGTGCTATCAAAAAGAGAAAATACTGAAGGACCTTCATTCTGTCAAAGAGTATTGGAGTTAGCGGCCTAAAGCTGAAATAAATGTCTTGACACAATCAAAATGCCCACATTGTCATGGAGTATAGTCTTCCACTAGCAAAACCACTGAAAGAAGCAACAGATCCTCTATCACTTGATGTCTTATACATCATTCAGAAATTCACTTACTCTTTAAAGTGTTTTAGATCAACAGAATAATAACTTGGTGAAATTTAATGATTTCTGAATGTTAAATGAGGACATATCTGTACTAGGGACAAAAAACCCCAACCAAACAGAAAAGATACAGATGTAGCTGACTAACTTCTCTCAGAGCTGAGGAAGGTTTGGCTTTCTGAGAGTGACAAAGAGAACCCCAGATCCTTGCAGCAATCTCCCTGATGCTTCCCAGCTTCTCAGCATTTCACTGACCTTCCCTCCCAGTTCATCCTCCACATTTTTTTTTCTTTTATCTTTTTCAAGGGAGATTCTTCTCATATGGCTGGCATATGGGTATTTAACAATCTCAGTAAACCACAGCCGGAGCTAAGGAGTCTTCTGTCATTGCCACTCACCTGATTGATTGTTTTGGTAGAAGACATTCCTCCTATCTAGATAGTAGGAGTGTTTCTTTCTCTCTCTCTTTACTCTTTGTTAACAATATCTTTATGGCCACCTTCAAATTTACCTTTTTTTATTGAGGCAGAATGCAATGCCAAGCTGAACAAGGAAACACTGTATAGTTATGAAAATACACTGCGTCTTTCCTGAATTCGGTGCCAACCTCTGTGTGTTTGCAATCAAAGCAAATTGGTATGGAATTAACTGTTACAGGTTATCAGAGAGAGAAAGAAAAGCAATGAAGCTACTTAGGAGCACCCAAGCAAATAACAAATGCCAATCCAGCAGCCACCCAGGAGCAGCTCCTTGGCCCTGTCCAGCCCATGATGTAACTGGCCAAGGCAGAGGATGGAGAGATGAGGGAATATTAAACCTTTCAGGGCTTTGGGAAGCTGCTGGAGCCAGAAGCACACTGAACAATTCAAGGCTTCCAGGGCAACGAGAGCTAAAGCTGTCAGCTTGACCAGGGATAATAGAGGGAGCCTGAAAGCAGGAAAGGTCTTTTCTCCTCGTCAGATATGGAGCTAACGAACTCGGGGGGAACTGATATTCTTATTTTTTCTTACCAGCTTTTGCAAATAAGTCACATGCAAAAAGTCCTATTGTCGTGTGACCTTCTGCTTGCTTTTGAAGGTTAAGTAATAAGTAATGAATTATGAATAATTCATAATTAATGAATAAGTAATGATCCTTTTCAGAGTGACTAAGATTGACTTGCTGATTGCAGTGTTTCAGAAGGAAAAACCTTGTAGTGAAAACAATATCATTCTGTTCAAAGAACATGAAGAGAAAACACATGGATAAAGGCTCTAACGTAAAACTCTTCAGAGAGAGGTGGAGGAAGCCAGGTTTATTTCTAAGGACTGACTTAGAAGCATCTCTGCCAATGGGTTATAGGTACAATTTCAACCTCCAAACTAAAAAGTAACTTCCTAAGCATGAAGTGAGAGAAACTCTGTTCCTGTTTTCTTGGAAATCCTCCAAAAAGGGAGTTTGCAGAGAATGCATGCAGCGAGTCATGAACAGACGCAGGTCCCAGTGTGCTTGCAGCGCGTAACTCTGTAGGCTTAGCAATGCCTCAAGCTGGCTACACATGAATGGTACTCCACGTCACTGCTTACAGGTATTATAGTTCTGTAATGTTTACCTTCAAAATGAATACTTTAGAGAGGCTTGACCGCATTGTATCAACAGTGTGCAACTAGAGGAACTGCCACTAAACAAATATCCTCTTCAGGATTAAGGGCCTAGGGTAAGCATTCCTAGGCCAGGAAATAGAAAGCGGCATTTTCAACATAAAATGACATTTATTTTTCCTGTCTCCTTCATTTCCCCGTGATTCCTCCTACCACAATAGTTCTCCTGCACCCACATCTCTTATCTTCTGCTCCATATACAATGGAGCTCTGACAATACCCGTTGCCCTTCCTCCTGCAATAATCACCTGAATTTTTAATTTGGTTGAAAAGAGATGCTAATTGCCCCTCCAACGGACTGAGAGGCACTGCTTATCTCACAGACAAGCAGCAAGCATTTATCTTCTGGCTAGAAGATGCTTCCACCTTTTGGAAGGAATGCTCCTCCTGGCCGGGCTTCGGTGGGGACTTGGCGCACACCCTGTGGCCGCTTCACTGCTGAACCCTGCGTCACATCAGCGGCCCAAACACGCTCTGCTCACCACCGCAAGTGGGCAAAACCAGGTCACAGGCATGGGCTTCACCTGGAGAAAAAATATTAACAGTCTGCATCTGTGTTAAAGACATGAGGAAAACCCCTGGGAGAGAGAAAGAGGTGCTGAAAATGTGCTTCATTTCCTACCTGTCTTAGTTCTGCCTGTGTGAAAGAGTTAGGATTTTGAAGCATGAATTCAGGCGAGTTAAGAAGGGTCCTAAACTGCTGCGAAGTCATTTAACTATATGTGCATTTACTTATCTTTCACTAACAGTTTTGCCCAGTATCAGGAAAACCTGTAGTTACGAAGGTTTGCTGGAACAGCTCCTCCCTGAAGCTAGAGATGCTTTGCTGTCCCTGCAATTCCTCTGCTACTGACTGCACTTTCCCTCATTCTCACGTGCCGTCCACTGAACAGTCTGACAAGCAAGTCCTCTGCACCGGACTCTAGAAAAGCTAGGAAAAATCCATAATCTCACATTTGATTTGATAGAGCTAAACAACATAAACTCATGACATATGAAAAATGACAAATAGGTCATGTATTTAACTGTGAAACAAACTCCACGGGGGATAGTTTCAACATAACATCTGTTATGTATGAAAAAGGTTATGTGCTAGGTTTATCCATTCCCTTTTTAGAGAAAAGAACACTTAGTTCAACTGATAAATTGTCCAAATTTATTTTACACATGTGGTTTCAATTTTGGATTTATGGATTTCATGAATTTATCTAGTTTTCTTCACATCAAATGAAGCAAATTACTTATTACGTTGGCATGAAACACATTTTCCTTAAAGCACTTTCTTCTGTTCTCAGTGATTAGGGTGGCAGCACCATTACTATTTGTTGTTCCCACAGTTTCTATTTTTCTACTGAAACCCAAATTTGTATTTGTTAGTAACTCCATCACTCAAAATAAGTTTATTTGGAACTTATTTCCAATAAATGTTCTTAAAAACAGAGCCAGACTCACTTGCATTGCCCTAAAGGAGGTAATTCAAGGCATTTTTAAATAGATCATAATGTGGAGACATTTTCCCAGTTTTGTTTTTTTGTCAGTGAGTTTATTGTACCTTAATAGTTACAGCAGAATGAATTGTCACTCACTGTACTCCAGTGAAACAACAGAAAAAGTGAATTTTACTATAATCATCAATTCTGGATGCAAAGCTTTAACAGAAACAGCAATTTATCTTAGCACAATATTAGAAGTGCACACACGTATATGTACACATATATATATGTATGTATACGCCATACAGAAGTTGACTAATAGGTCTGTTTAAACTTCATAGATGCACAGAGATCTACCAGTAGCACAACTTTGCTAAGAGTCAGGTGCCTACCTGCGACCTGAACTGTACAGGCTTGGGAGGAAAAAGGAACTGAAGCAGGAAGATGGGGTAGGAGAAGAGGCTCTCTTGTGACTATCTGATGTTAAGAATTCTAACTTTTTATGATAACTATAAAAAAAAAGGTATTAAATATTATCCCTTTATTGCACATAAAAGTAATGAGTTATCTTTTGGAAAAAAAATATGAAGCTACATCATTAAACACGTTCATCTCAAATCACCGATTCAGAATACGACAGTATCAATAGCTTCACTATTTCATTAATTAACAATGAACAAAAAAAAAATTGTGTAAGAGGATCAGTACATGAATCTTTGTGAAGTTTTGTGTCCATGGTATGACAAAAATTTAGGCTTCATTTTGTCATAAATTCTTATGTATAGGATTTGTACTTTTTGTCTCTCAGTACACACATTTTGGCAGTGTACCTTCACATAATACAGGTTAACACAAGGTTAAAACTCAGAGGTAACCTTTTTATTTTTCCATACACACAGAAGAAACAGTTTTCACATGAACTGCCTTTATTAGAGGCTATGAGCACAAAATATCCACCAAGATCACCGCATGCGCGTCTGGCACACCAGCCCATGCTGAGGGGAAGGCAGTGATGCTTTCCCTGTACCAACAGCCCGGAGTCCCGGGAGGGTTAGGGGTGCCGCACATCTGTCACAGGCACAGCACCGCACAGTCAGATACGATGGTCACCACCTCTCAGGGGCTGCCATAAAGGTTTGCACATGGTTACTGATTTCTTTTGTCACCACGTACATGTTAAGTGCTAAAATGCCGTCGCTGCAGGCTATGTGCTCTGGCATTTTCTTTCCATGTCTCAGCTGCAACCGCCGGTGTTGCAAGTGTCTTGGGTCTGTGGGTGAAAGTGCTGAGGACACATTGTCTCGTCTTGTCGGACAAAGCCCAAAGACATAAATCCAACTTTCAGAGAAACTTTACTAACTCTTACGTAGTAAACCTACATTGTCCTCACAAACTGTGTTTCACAAAGAGACCCCACAGCTTGGGGTACAAGGGAAAGCAGCAGCTCAGTTTACCAAGCAGATGTCAGCTGAGACACATGGCTACAACCAAAGAAATGCACAATAAAGGAGTCTGGAATTAATCTCATCATTTTCATGTTTTATCACTGCTTCAACGCAATTCGGTAAGTAACAATCCATCATCAAAACACAGTAAATACAGCAAATTGACATCTATGTAACTCTCGTAACGTAGTGTGCTTCTGTATCTTAAGGAAGCTCCCAGATGATTAATGATTCCTTCTTCCTCTCTCAGGCTAAAGGATCTAGGCCATTTTACTTTCCGGAGCTCTAAATGATATTGCATGGTTTACCATAACTGATATTATCCATAACACTCGACCTGAAGACACAGAAGATACACTCCTTTCTCAAAATGCCACAAATTTGGGAAGATGTTTTAAACTTACTTCTGCGTAGGAACTATATTGCAGAACTTGTCCTAAGTGTTTTTATTACCCTAAAGAAGGACTAAAGTGCCATTTAAGTGTTGCTTTCAATAATTCAGCCAATATCTTGGGAGGGTGGTTGCACTGCTTCACCTGCAATTACCTCATCAGATCTTTGCAGGGTGTCTGGTAAAATAAGAGATAAAGTCCCACATCAGTGGACAGACTTCATTCACTTAAGGCACTAAATTCACTTAAGACACTAACGGTGAACTTTCGGCAGTAAGCGTTGAAGAGGAGGAGGTGACCCGCACACAGCATCCACACACCGAGCACAAAGTAAACTGTGATTAGAAAACAAAATATAAGGAAAATTTTCCTCACTGGCTATGTGTACCAGAGAGTAGTATATAGTACAAATTCCACCCTTTACTCTGCTGAATATCAAGTGAGCGTCACATTTTAACAGATAATGGTTTCAGCACTGGAAGGCCCTGAATTAATCTGTGTGGCATTCATTAAAAAACAAAACTATCTTAGAAAATGTATAGGAGAAATATTGATTGCATCAATCTAACAGTTATAAAGAGATTAAAAAAGAAGATGGAAAGAAATGAACAACCTGAATTTCAAAAGTTTCTCCTTCCTTGGAGAGAGGAGTTTAAGCATTGCACTTGGGCTAACCCCAACAGGGCTGTGTATTACGGTCTTCTCCTTTCCCATCTCTTTCTCCTGATAGGAGGTCAGAATATCCCCAATAGGAGTGATATTACTAGCAACTGGTGTTCAGTCATTCTTCCTCCGTACTCATGACTGTCACACAGCTTACATTTAAAAAAACACAGTAAAAAAAGGTTTATTTTTCACTTGTATTTCAATCTCCATTAGACTTCTGTGTAGTTCTAATACGTTTACTGCCGATATTATGTGTAATTTTTTTCTTCTAAACACTACCTAGACTCTGTTTCCACTTGAAGCTTTATAAATAACTCAAAGAAGTACAAAATCCAGGTAAACCTACTGAGTTGAGATCTTATGGGTAAGAATTAAGGGACAGGCATTAGCCATATAGGTGACACTGTGGGTGTGTACTACAGGCCATCTGATCAGGAAAAGGAAGTCGAGGCCTTCTACAGACAGATGAAAGTAGCCTCATGATCCCAGGCCCTGGTTCTCATGGGGGACGACCCTGACATCTGCTGGAAAGACCACACAGCATGCACACGCAGTCCAGGTGGAGAAGCCAAGCAGGAGAGGTGTGCTGCCGGACCTTGTGCTGATGAACAAAGAAGGACTCGTTGAAGATGTGAAGGTTGAGAGCAGCCTTGGCTTGCAGTGACATGAGATGGTGGAGTTCAGGATCCTGCATGGACGAAGCAGGGAAGTAAGTCGGATCACCACCCTGGACTTCAGGAGAGCTAACTCTGGCATCTTCAAGGACCTACTGGGAGGAATCCCATGGGTCAGGGCTGTAGAAGGTAGGGGGGGTCCAAGAGAGCTGGTCATTATTCAAGCATCACTTCCTTCATGCTAAGGATTGGTGCATCCCCATGAGTAAGAGATCAAGCAAAGGAGGCAGGAGACCTGCATGGATGAGCAAGGTGCTTCTATCAAAACTCAAATGGAAGAGAAAAGCCTACAGCATGTGGAAAGAGGGTCAAGCCACTTGGGAGGAATACAGGACTGTTGTCAGAGCATGCAGGGAAGCAACAAGGAAGGCTAAGGTCCACCTGGAATTAAACCTGGCAAAGGATGTCAAAGACAACAAGAAGGGCTTCTTCAAGTAGATTAGTAGAAAATGGAAGACTAGGGAAAATGTGGGCCTGCTGCTGAATGAGGTTGGCGCCCTGGTTATGGAGGATACAGAGAAGGCAGAGTTACTGAATGACTTCTTTGCCTTTGTCTTTGCTGCTAAAGGCTGGCCCTCAAGAATCCCAGTCCCTGGAGGTAAGAGAGGAAGCCTGCAGAAAGGATGACTTTCCCTCGGTCGAGGAGGATTGTGTTAGAGATCATTTAAGCAACGCGGACATCCACAAATCCATGGGCCCCGATGGAATGCACCCACGAGTGCTGAGGGAGCTGGCGGATGTCATTGCTGAGCCACTCTCTATCGTCTTTGAGAGGTCCTGCAGAACACAAGAAATGCCTGAGGACTGGAGGAAAGCCAATGTCACTCCTATCTTCAAAAAGGGCAAGAAGGAGGACCCAAGGAACTGCAGGCTGGTCAGCCTCACCTCCATCCCAGGAAAGATGCTGGAGCAACTCATTCTGGAGGACATTTCAAAGCGAGTGGAGGAAAAGAAGGTTATCAGGAGTAGTCAATATGGATTCACCAAGGAGAAATCATGCTTGACCAGTCTGACAGCCTTCTATGATGGCATGACCAGCTGGGTAGATGAAGGGAGAAAGTGGATGTTGTCTACCTGGACTTCAGTAAGGCTTTTCACACTGTCTCCCATTAACATCCTCCTAGGGAAGTTCAGGAAGTGTGGGCTGGATGAGTGGTCAGTGAGGTGGATTGTGAACTGGCTGAATGGCAGAACTCAGAGGGTTGCCATCAGTGGTGCAGTCTAGTTGTAGGCCTGTAACTAGTGGTGTTCCCCAGGGGTCAGTACTGGGCCCAGTCTTATTTAACTTCTTCATCAATGACCTGGATAAAGGGACAGAGTGTACCCACAGCAAGTTTGCTGATGACACAAAGGTGGGACGAGTGGTGGATACACCAGAAGGCTGTGCTGCCATTCAGCGAGACCCGGACAGGCTGGAGAGTTGGGTGCAGAGGAACCTCATGAAGCTCAACATGGGCAAGTGCAGGGTCCTGCACCTGGGGAGGAACAACCCCATGCACCAGTACAGGCTTGGGGCGGACCTGCTGGAGAGCAGCTCTGCAAAGAGGGACCTGGGACTGCTGGTGGATGACAGGTTGACCATGAGCCAGCAGTGTGCCCTTGCTGCCAAGAAGGCCAGCGGTCTCCTGGGGTGCATTAAGAAGAGCATGGCCAGCGCATCCAGGAAGGTTCTCCTCCCCCTTTACTCTCCCCCTGTACTGTGTCCAGTTCTGGGCTCCCCACTTCAAGAAAGACGTGGAACTACTGTAGAGAATTCAGAGAAGGGCTACAAAGATGACAAGGGGACTGGAGCATCTCTCCTATCAGGAAAGGCTGAGGGAGCTGGGCTTTTTTAGCCTGAAGAAGAGAAGGCTGAGAGGGGACCTTATAAATGCTTATAAATATCTCAAGGGTGGGCGTCAGGAGGATGGGGCCAGGCTCTTTTCAGTGGTGCCCAGCGACAGGACAAGGGGCAATGGGCACAAACTGAAGCAGAGGAAGTTCCAGCTGAATACGAAGAAGAAATTCTTTACTCTGAGGGTGACGGAGTGCTGGAACAGGCTGCCCACAGGGGTTGTGGATTCTCCTTCTCTGGAGATATTCAAGACCCGCCTGGACGTGGTCCTGTGCAGCCTGCTCTGGGTGACCCTGCTTTGGCAGGGGGGTTGATCACTAGAGTTCCCTTCCAACTGCTGCCATTCTGTGATTCTGTGATTACGTGAAATGTAAGATACATCCAATCATGCTTAATTTAGGAAAACAAAGAGGCAATTGCCAAAAATCAAAAACCCTTTTCAAAGCTCCTTTGGTCACACAGTATTCAATTATTTTTGAATACTTTAGTGAAATACCCCAACATTTCTGCTGTTCTAATTTTGATGTTACTGAAATCTCTGTTGAAGGCAATGGCTAATTGAACTAAGTTTACTCTTACTGCAAGAGTAACCAAAATAGGCTATTAGAAAAGAAGGAAGAATCCAGAATTTAATAAACAAAAAAAAGCTGTACTACTTTTTGTTGTGTCAGTATCTGCTTATCTATGACTAGTCAAATATCTGTATTACTAGCAATTTTACATCCAGAAACCATTGAAAATAACTTCCTTTTCATTTTAGATTATCACAACTAAAAGAAGAAAATTAATAATTAGCAAGTTAATAAATTAATTTTGTTTTATCTTTGCATTTTTCTGCTAAGAGCTGAAAAGCATTTTGCAAATATAAGATATCTCTCTCAGTTGACTGTTTCTATCATTGACATATTTAGAAGAAACAAAGCAAGAAAAGTACCAATGACTGCTGAAAGTCACACAGAAAGTCAATGGCAAAAAAGAGTATTTCAGATTCTACAGTCCTGATTACCCACCCACAGTCTTCATCACCCAGCGACACTCCTCTTTCTCTATGAAGACAAGATGATTTACCACTGCCTTCTCTATAATTGGAATATTCATAAGCAATTATAGCTGTGTTCAAAGAATGTTCTTGGACTCAAAATCTTGAATAAAACTATTCTCAAGGATTAAAAAAAAGAAAGCACATTTTCAGAGAAAAAAGCACATATTCATTCTATCAGGTTGTTTCCACTCTATTTACAAAATCCACAGAGTTGTACAGCATATTTGCTACTGCTTCTGTACTTTTTAGTGACCTTCAGTCTGGTAACACCTGTGACAACTTTGACTTCAAGTAAGAAATAGTCATTATGATCCTGTTAACGTGGAGCCACAAACTGAATTAACTACCAAAGTATCTTTGCGGTTTACAGTATAAGTCCTGTAATAAACATCAAGGAAAAAAGAACCAAATCTCTTCAGATCTACCTGACGAAATGTAAACAATTCACAATACCAGAGCAATATGAAAGGGTCGTATATAAGAAAGCAGGCATCTTTTCAACTCCAAAAATCATCCTTTTAAAAGGTGTATTTTGGCACTGACTCCTCCAGAACTGAAAAGCAAGATATTACTTTATCTAGTTCAGCTTAAACCCATGAAGAGGGTTTACAAGGGGCTTCACCAGGTTTCAAAGCAGGCCCCTGGAGAGCCGGAACTGAAAACAATAAAAAAATAATAAGCACGCTGCCGCAGACCAGGACCCTGTCCTGCACTGTTATGGGGCTTGGATGTCACCTTGCAGCACTGCCTTGCAGGGAAGGAAATCCCAGGGCAGCTTCACGCCAGTGCCACGCACGTCCCGGAGCTGTTAAGTGAACACCTGATTGCAAAGTGCGTTGACAGCCTGGATGAAGGACCCCGGCGCGGGCTGGTGCCTCGGCGGCCACGCGCCAGCACGGCTCCCCCAGGCAGGCCAGCCGCTTCGCACTGAAGGAAAGCAGGGGCTGCCAACAAGCAGGCGCTTTCTGCACCCAGATACTACAGCCTTATGGAATAAATGTGCTTAAAAATCCACCCCCACACTCAAACCTGGCTCTAAAGCAAACCTGGAAGGCTTTGTGTCAGTGATGCTCAGGCTGAAAGGATTTTGTTTAAAACCCAGCTGCACACCCTGAGCCTCAATGCAGCCATACGACACCCTTGCTCACAGCCCGACGGCCTGGCAGTGCTGGAGGCTCACCGGCCGCCCCGCAAACCCTCCGCCTTCACCGCATCCCCCAAACCTTGTCGGGGACACCCCGTGGCACGTGGTGCCGAGGCCTTCCGGGGCAGAGCTGTGGGGATGTGAGCAGCCCCCAAGGAGAAAGCACGCAAGCAGGCGCTGTGAGGATGCACAATGTGGCCAAGGCTGATGCCAGGAAGCCAGGGGCAGGGCGTGTGCCCTAAGCCAGGAACTGAGAAGTGAAGCAAAATGTCATGTTCGAGCTTCAAAGACGTAAGAGGCAAAATCCGTCCCGAATACCTCTAAAGCCTCCTTAATTTTCTTGAAGTAAAGAAGAAACCTGTTGCTTATCAGCAAGCTAAACTGAGCTAAACTTTCGTACTACAAGAAAGTGAACTTCTGGTATCCCCAGGTACATCCTGAAAAACCTTACGACGAAATGATTACCACTGCCTTTGCAGAAGATGACACGAATTGCAGGGCAGCTATACATACACACAAATTCTAATATTTTCATGGATTCTACTAAAGTCATTGAGGTTGTCTTTCCTCTAATGAGTCAATATGATGCATTCTTTAAAACTAACCTTAATGACATTCTAAGTAGCAGAACTCGACATAAAAGGAGTGGCAGTAGGATGTCCCTCCAGATGTGTTTATTCACTGTCAGTTTTAAGAAAAATCAGATTTGCTGGGTGGATTTATTTCAGATGTTTGCAATAATATGACTTAGGAAAAATATTTCAGATGGGAAATAGAACTTCTTGGTACCTGCTTAATGAAGCAATGGAATTACTGTTTTCAGTGTCACAAGGTAATAATGGGCTTATTTCCCATTAGAATTTGCTCTTAATAACTAAGCAGACAACCACAGACAACAAAAACCATGAAATCCAAATTTCAACTTAAGTTCAATATATTTTCAGTGTGAATATGCTGTATCTCACTTAAAATCACATTTTAAAAATCCACAGGTAAATAGTGTACAACTTTCTTTAGGTGTTTTGAAAAAAATCTGTGTGATTTGATTTCCAGCAGAGAATATATAGCTCTTTTGATCTATGTGATTTCGACTCTGCTCCTCCTGCAAACACCGCGTATCTATCATTGCGCGCATTCTGGAGCATGGCGCATTGGAGTAAAGCATCTGCCACACAACAGCCCCAGAGCTGGCAGCTATGTTTTGCAGAAAGACCTTGAGAGACAGATGTATGTCGAGTTCTCTTTGTCAGATGGGAGAATGGTTCATAGCACTGCAGAATAATCTCTGTGGTCCCTTCTTTTGCAATAAAGGGAGGCTGACTCGGGCTGTAAGTTGTAAGAGAAATGACAAATTCCCTTCCTCGAATTTCCTCAGGATGGTGAAGCCATCTATAGGGGGAAATATACCAGATGTACTATGAGAAATTGTATTTTACTAAATTTCATTGCATTTCAGTTTTAGGTGTTTGTGAACCTAAATTTTTCCTTTAGAGATGGCTGAAAATGAATAAACATAATGGCCACAAAGTGGAAGGGGTAGAGACAAAGTCTTTCCATTTGAACACAAATATGTGAAGTCCACCTTTCAACTTCTGGCCTGTAAAGCTACTGCCTTAGAAAACTACTAATAAAATGCAATCAAGAAGAGAGATGGTCTATATTTCGCTGTCATTTGTTGCTACGAGAAATAGTAGAGCAACAAATGTAATAGAAAGAAGAATGCCAAACTCTTCAGCCCGAGAAGATCTGCACTGAACCAAAGCTTTCAAAGAAGCTACTAAGGAATCCAGCTGATAATTATCACCACACTTTAAGATACCATTTCCACAGTTCAAATTGCTAAAGCCACCTTTGAACTCAATGGAAATAGTCCAAAGTCTTTGGCAGGACTCACCACATGTAGACCGTTAACCTCCAATTTCTTCGTCATCGGCAGAGTCTGTTTGCTGAAGAACTGGTCCAATACGTAGTTAAGTTACAGTTAAGCACAATGTATGCACAGAAAAGTATGTAAGAGGATATCCGAGGTAAAGTAGAGATACAAAAGAAGACAACAGGCAATAATTATAACCACACGTGATGATGACTTTACTTTTACTGCATTGTTTTTCCTTTCTATTTGTTCAATGCATTTGTTCTTTACTGCCTCATATTTAAGGAATATGTAAAGTGAGTCTTAGCCCTGGGGAGATCAGCTCTGGGGAAATGACACACACACACAACCCTGAGAAAAGATAACGAGGAATGAGTCTCAAGAGATTCAAAATTCAAACATGGTTTAATTGAAAAAGTTGAAGAAGGTCAGAGGAAAACATCTTTTTTCTCAAATTATTTCAGCTTCTGCTATAAACAAAGATGAATGTTTCTTGAGTTTTAGCCATTAATAATGTTGCTATAAAGCTCAAGTATGCAAAACAAAATTAAATAAACAGGACTGATTCATCATTACACTCTGGTTGTTTCGTACTGCTCTGGTGAAGCAGTAAATCCAGGAAAATCATGTTGTTAAATCAGCTTTATGGCTGTTCTGCATCACCAGAGTGGCACACAGCAACTCATCAGAGACACGCAGCAGAAACCAATTTGAAAAATCTCCTCCTATTCTTCACATCTCTGTCCTCTCTCCTCTTTGGGTCATTGTTTAGGTATATTTTGTGAAAATTAGCTTGAAGTAGGCATCTGAACAGACCTGCTGGAGGAGCAGCTTAGGCACTTCACGATGAATTAGCTGCAGCCAGGGATGCAGCCGCCCCTGGCAATTTCACAGGATTAAGCTCACTAGTTGCCCTCCTGCTCCTTTGACCCATCTGGTACTTAAAGACTATGTACCATCACTTGCATGTTCTTACTCACCCCTGAAGCAGCTCCACAACATGAAGCTGGTGCGAGCCGAAGATGATTGCTAACCCTGACTCCTGTCCTACAACAGCGCCTGGCTGCAGCCCAGCACAGAGCCACAGCAGGACTGGGATCAGTGAATGGAAGTGGTACAAACAGATGAACAAATCTAATGATGTGTTACTAAGAGCTATAACAAAGTGGGGGGGGGCAGAGGGAGGGAACCCAAAATGCAAAACCTCTGGAAAACAAATGGGCCTGTGATGCATACCTGCAATTTTAAGATACCGCTCAGCAAAGCACTTCAGCTGCCATTGCTGAAGCTGGGCTCTCTGAAGCACTTCAGCACACTCCAGTTTCAAATGAAACACCTCTCACAAACACTTCATGACAGTTCCCGGGTGGTGAGGAGGGGGCACCCACTTCGGCACTACGCACCCCAGAGTGAGAAAAGCAGGAGATGCAGCAAAGGTGGCAGGAGCATAGCAGAGGTGCTAAATGCACTTCAGGCCCCCTTCACATGCGAGAAGCTGATCCGCAGCCGCTCAGTCGCCTGCGAGCGGTTTCCCACGCTACACTCACGTCTGGCTGGCTGCCAGCCCGTTTCAGAGGTGGGAGGTGAACGTGAACTTCCTCACCCATTTATTCCCTTTAGAACAGGGAAATAACTCACGACCTGTCACCCAGCTCAGGAGACAACATGGTGGCCTTCCCAGCTTCGGCTCTGCACTTTCACCAGATCACACCCCCTTTACACGCGCAGCTTCGGTGCAGCTCACTGCTTCGGCACTGCTCTTCACGGCCATGGCCACAGTGTAACTGCAAAGCCCACACTTCCCTACACTACGATGAATTTTTTCCAGTTCCAAACCTGTTTAATCCCTGCTCTCAACTGAATTCAACACTATCCCCCAGGGTTCAGTACTGGGCCCAGTCTTGTTTAACTTCTTCATCAATGACCTGGATGAAGGGACAGAGTGTACCCTCAGCAAGTTTGCTGATGACACAAAGCTGGGACGAGTGGTGGATACACCAGAAGGCTGTGCTGCCATTCAGCGAGACCTGGACAGGCTGGAAAGCTGGGCAGAGAGGAACCTGATGAGGTTCAGCAAGGGCAAGTGCAGGGTCCTGCACCTGGGGAGGAACAACCCCATGCACCAGCACAGGCTTGGGGCGGACCTGCTGGAGAGCAGCTCTGTGGAGAGGGACCTGGGTGTCCTGGTGGACGACAGGTAGACCATGAGCCACAGCAGTGTACCCTGGTTGCCAAGAAGGCCAATGGCATCCTGGGGTGCATCAAGAAGAGTGTGGCCAGTAAGTTGAAGGACGTTCTCCTTCCCCTCTACGCTGCCTTAGTGAGGCCCCATCTGGAGTACTCTGTCCAGTTCTGGGCTCCCCACTTCAAGAAAGATGAGGAGCTACTGGAGAGAGTCCAGAGGAGGGCTACGAGGATGATGAGGGGACTGGAGCATCTCTCTTATGAGGACAGGCTGAGGGAGCTGGGCTTGTTTAGCCTGAAGAAGAGAAGGCTGTGAGAGGACCTAATAAATGCTTCTAAATATCTCAAGGGTGGGTGTCAGGAGGATGGGGCCAGACTCTTTTCAGTGGTGCCCAGCGACAGCACAAGGGGCAACAGGCACAAACTGAAGCATAGGAAGTTCTGTCTGAACATGAGGAAGAACTTCTTCCCTCTGAGGGTGATGGAGCACTGGAACAGGCTGCCCAGGGAGGTGGTGGATTCTCTGGAGATATTCAAGACCCGCCTGGATGTGGTCCTGTGCAGCCTGCTCTGGGTGACCCTGCTTTGGCAGGGGGGTTGGACTAGATGACCCACAGAGGTCCCTTCCAAGCCCGAACATTCTGTGATTCTGTGTGAAAAGAAGGAAATACTTTGTATATCCTTTACCCCTTTTATTCCCAAAAGGCCAGCAGGAGAGTCGCATTCTTAGGAAAGTCCAGGGGAGTCTAAAAGTCATGGACAAATATCTTGTCATCAAAGTTCACGTAGAATTGCACCAGGAATAAGATACAGCAAGAGTGAGACTAAAATCTCCAATATTTTACACCTACAATATAAACTGTAGGTGGAAGAATAAAGAATAAATACAGGTACAGAAATGTAAGCACAGAGGCTGATGCTGACAAATTTTGAACAGCCCAGCTCTCACTTCTGTCACCACAGGTTGCAGTACATGTGCTTGATACCCCTGGAGATTTGCCTAAGGATGCCCAGTCCTTAGCTTTTAGCCATTCAGGTAGTATTTTCATTAGATTAAATAACCTATTCTCTGTTCAGAGAAATGGCAGCGTTTTCAGCTCAACTGTTAGATGAATCTACTGCATTTTAAAAATCTGAAAAGTATTTACATGGTTTTCAAGAAAATTATGCAGCCACGCTGAATCACTCCCTCCTGCCCCCTTTGCATTGGCTGTGATCACACTCTTTTGAAATGAGATAAAATTACAAGTGTGCATTCATGATTAACTTTAATTAGCAAACACATACAAATCAATTATTAAATTGTCACCTAATTAGCGAGAATAGTAAGCTGTGAGCAGTAATCAGCAAAGGAAACTTCAGAGAGGGATGACAAAACAAACAGTGCCGAGCGAGCATACGCCCAGAGCCAAGTTCAGCACCACTGAGGAGGAGCTGAGACGGGGTGTAGGAAGCTCTGACCTGTCTTCCAGTTCAAGTCATGAGGATATTCATTGATTTCTGTAAAACTGCAGGTCCTCAGGCTTCACTGGGAGTAGAAGAACAAACCAACAGAGCTGCAGTACCTAGATGTTGTGGTACCGCACTGTGCTCCTCCACAGCACACGAGCTCAGGAGTTAAGACTATGTTATTTCCTATGTATTTTAATAACATTACATCATCTGGAAGACTCTTCTAGCCATACTCTAGCAGGCTACAGAGCCAGGAACATGATTTGCCATTCTGGCCTCTCTATTTTTTCCCTGTTTCATCTCCCTTCCACATTTTGGCTCAGGTACAGAACTACCAAGGGGATTCAGTGGGCAGGGCAGCCAGACTATTGACACAACTGCATTTTCTTTTGTTGAAATGGATAGGATACTTGCAAGAATTCCTAGGGCCATAATTTTGGCTGGTAGTATCATAATTCATATGCAATATGATAAAGAGGCTCTGAGCTGTGCTTCATTGTAACCATGTTTTTTTAATATTAGAGAATGCACATCATAAATCATTCCAGTGAGGGAGGAAAAAATTTGATTAGAATTTGCATTTCCTGACTAGCCTATTGCATGAACATACCCATCATATGCTACCCAGGGCGAAGGGTAGGTGCTGGTTTTGGAACAGTGTAGATGGCCTCAAGTACCATGCAGGTGATTTGGCCCTGACAGCATGTATCTTGCTCAATTTCTGGAGGAAAAAAACCCAGAAATTTACTCCCTTGGTGGACAGGGCAGTAAAGGAATTGCACTTATGTTTTGTTTTTAAACTAGTTTACTTCAGTAATGCAATTTCATCTGCAAACATGTAATGAGGAGCATAAAAAAACCCCAAACCACCAGACATGTTTCCTTTCTTTTTGCCTTCCTCAAATGAAATACCTCACAGAAGGATATTTATTCATCTTCTCTCCAATACCACTGTTTAAAACATTAAGTCTTTCTTCACAACAAACGGAAAAGCACTATTCATGTAAGTGGGAGTTCAAAACACTACAATGTGCAGTAATCATTACATGAAAAATCATTTATTCATTTAATATGCAGTGCAGAGAACTATTCTTTTAAGTATTAGTGTTTCTGACTCAAAAAAATTTGGCTTTCTCTCTCCTCAATTTTACTTGACTAACAAAATCATATTAGCACAAATGGCGTTATGCAATGTACCTTATGATGCTCCTAATGTAAAAGCCTGTCTTAGTCTGCTTTCACCAGAGATTTCTGCCTATGCTTTAACATAGCTAAAAGAAAGGAAAATTTGGAGTCTTTGAAAATCTTTATAAAAGAGCTATGGCATATCTTCATAACCGAGAAAAGTGAAAATATGTTTTAAAAAAGCAAGTACCTAAGAATGTTTGGCCTAAAATACAAGTGTTAGAATGGGCCCAAAGCCTGTCAGCCGTTGTTATCGAGACCATCAGGCACTGCAGACATTCACTGAGATGATCGGGGTAGCGAGCTGGCAATTGCGGTACCACCTACACTTTCTCCTTGCTGAACTGTGCAGCAGACTTGGCTCTCAGGTTGAAGAAAACATTTTATTCTCCATCTTATTCTTTCAGAAGGCTACTCAGAAAAAAAAAACAAAAACCACGAGCTAAAGGCTCTAATGACCTCAGAATGAGACACAAGGATCTCTGTGAATACTCCAAAGTATTTACAATATGCTCTGCATTTCCCAGGCTACAGAGCTGCCAAAAAACTAGTATCTGTAAAACAAAGTGTTCTCAGTCTTGTGGAAACTAGTGCCTTTTTTTCGCGAGAAGGAGCATCACAAGAACAGCAATCATTTACGCAAACTGCATGCTAAGTTTTGAAACCTCTTCTTGATTCAAACCTTTGGCAAGGGATATGATCAGGAGATCTCCAACGCAAAAGCCAGTGGATTAACTGACTACCTTAGTCTCTAATCAGAAAGGATTGCCGCTGTGAGTTTCCTGGACGATGCAATGCCTATTTAAGAGCATACCGTTGTGCCAGAGCAGTTTTCTACAGTCTGGTTTGGCTTATGAAATGATGCTTCCTACAGAGGACGTTATTTTTTCACAGAACGAGAATGAGTCATAATCACATTGTTGCCTTGATCAGAATTTGTTATTTTTCTTGCTGTATCTTACACCAAACTGATGGGCCAGCCAGCCAGAATGTCTGTCATGCTAGACAAAAAATACCCTCCTGTTGTACCGATTATACAAACTGTTTATTAAAAGAACCCACCAAAACCAAAAAGAAAACAGGTGGAGAAAAGATTTTTCGCTAAATACTAGCAGCTGAAATCCCTTTCAGGCTTATCTACTTGAATTGAGGATTATCTACTCCTCATGCAACACTAAATATGATAAACAAAAACATACTGCCTTGTTTCAGCACTCACACTCAGAGAAAATGCTGCTCCTTGAGCTGAAATAAAAGCACCAAGAACATACTGAGAACTGCTGCTGCTAAGTATTTGGTACAGACAAAACCCCTTAATACAGGGAGTTCATAGTTTTGCCCCACCAAAATCTTACATTCACAGTAGCACAACAGAATTCAGGAATAACCTGGCACAAATTTCCTTCTGGTCAATGAAAAGCAGCACAATGACAATAGCATATTTTCTACATAAAAACAATGTGATGCCACAACAGGCCTGCGTGGCTGCACCCTTCAAAGCCTTGACAAACCCAGAACAAAAACAGAACTCATCCCTTAATTCCACTTAACAGTTATTACCTTTTTAATACATAGAAAACAAGTGTTTCCCTCTCTTACCTTTAAGAGGAGTGTGCTGAAAGAATGCCCCAAGAAATTTTCCGGTGTGTTGGTGATACAGGAATCCCTGACTTACATAGGTCAGCTGCCACAGCACAGCACTAAAATTGTCAGATGAATTGGTCAGAATTACCCAGTGGCTTGATAAAAATCAGCTTACTTCAGATCTAATCTAGAGACTGCAATACAGATAGCTATGTGTTACAAAAACAGCAGATAGTACAGGACCAAAAGGACAGCTGAGAAACAGGCCATGAACTTAGAGTGCTATACCTATTATCTTTACTAGTATAGCAAATGTAATGTTACTGTTTCTGAGCTGTATAAATAAGTACTATGAAATTTTAAATATCCACAGTTCTCCTTTGAACAATTCTGTAAAAGTGTAATGTTTATGCAAATATACTTCAAATTATGATGAAAGGATTGGCATAACTTCCCAAACTTTCTCTCATGAGAGAAATCTCCCAAATGGACTTTAAGTTCTCAATAAGAAAAGAAAATCTATTATTTACTCTGTCTGCCATTTTCCCATCTCTTAAATTTACTAAAATAATGAAAGCACCGTCCCTGAAAAAAGGACCCTAAGAAACACTTCCATCACTTTAGCCTATGGGTCAGCAAAAAAACACAGCAATCTCTAATGAATAAATTTGAGATTTCTCAGAAGAGTGAAATCACATCCCACAGGAAATTCCATCCATGCCCAGGTGTGTCTCCTGGAGAGTCAGCAAAACCTCTGAATCAAGGACAGATGGACCCAGCAAAACCTCACGTTTTACTTTGCCAGAAGCACACGTATTATCAACCAAAGCAGCCAGTCCTGTCTTCGCCACCTTCCTTCAAAGCCATAAAGCTTTTGCTCCTGGATGCAGTCATGCCTGCTTTGACCTTTTGGACAGTTTCCCTTTTTGAGCTTCAGCATTTTTGCATCAGCTCTTTCATTTGGAAAACGTTTGCATTTTAGGATCCATTAATACTGCACTAGGAAAAAAGATAGCTAATGTTACTTCCATATCCTGTCGCGACAACCAGCAACAGTGAGATAATGGTGATTTTTCAGATTATATTAAATGCATTACCTTTAAGTCAGGAAAAAAGTAGCCACAGGCAAAAAAGTTCAAAAGAAAGTAGTTATGATGACCAGTATTTCACAAAAGTAAAATAAAGATTTTGGATATACAACAACAGGATTTGAGTGCCAACACTTACAGAAATATAACATGAACAAAAATAAAGTAAACATTTTGCTATTATCTGATGAGAAATAAAGTTTTGCAGATAAATAACATACACTGCGATACAGCTAAATCATGTGTCATGTTTGCGTAAGTTGAGAGGAGTTGAATCCTTGTGATAAGTGCTAAAGTGCAGCAGTAAAATAAAGATTATCCTGGCATTGACGTAGATGCACAAGTGGTTCCATGGTTGCTCTTTCTTACCACTTGTAGCACTTCTAAGATCAGTGGTTAGGGATAAATAGATTCATCAACCTTTATTTAAGGAGTAATCTCTCTGCTAAGTATAAGGAATAAATTCAGAACACGGCAAATGCCATGGCAAAGTGTTTCGTTACATAGGCTCTTTCTGGAACAGCCGGGAGGTCATGGAAGACTGAAACTTCTTTCTGTCAACCTGAATACAACTAGAAATCCAGCCAGCATAAGCAACTATCCCAATTCTCAGTCACATGTGTCAAATGTGGGTACTATTGTTTTTGCTATGCATTGAAGATGAAACTGATGTCCACCTCTGGAAACCTTTCCAATGACACAGAATTGCTGGGCTGCTACTAACGAATCATGCTGACCTATATACACACGCACATACATTTCTTGAGACAACAAAGCAACAGTACACAACATCGAGTTCTCTGTGGTAAAAAAGATGAGCTGCATCTCTTCCTTGGCAGAGAGACAAAATGAAGAAGGAATATCCTCCCATGGTCTCTGCTGAGAAATGTGGCCAATATTCAGTCTCTGCTGTGGAATCTTTACTGTTATCTATTACTAATCTTATAACACGGAGTGGTTCTGCAGATAGTTATCAACCAATACAAAAATGAAATTCTGTTTTGGCACTAAGTCTTCTTTTAAATAGAAAATGAAGACAATTTAAATTTTCCCACAGATTTTATATATACAAATCAGGTTCCAAATCAAACCCAAGACACTGAAGAACTACACACATTCCCACAAACACATGAATACTCTGAATTAAGTGACACAGTCGCGCGCAATGTAGGCACCATCCCTTTTACTCTGCATTCACGTGTAAACCGACGTTTGCCTCCAGAACCTGTGCAGTGATAATACTAATGCTTCTTAGTGAAAGCCCAGATCTGCGTCCAGAGCTTAATTCATTCCTTCAACCCCAGCACTCAGGATTTATCGGGAACAAAGGATGCCTCATTCTTTCTGGAGTGCAGAAAAGAAATGGTGACACACCAGTTTATTGCTGTGCTCTGTGATATGTCCTGTGCCAGGGAAATCTACCTCCACCTTTCGAAAACAGACGGGGAAAAATTGTCACATTTCTTTGAACCTTGGAAATAGGGAAACATAAATGGGACTTCTCTTCGGTGGCAGATCACTTGGTCTGTCAGCTTTCTGAAACTTCAGAATATAAATTTCCAGTGTGGCCGCACAGGAGCTGCAGTTCATCTATTGAAGGCAACCACGGGCTTGCTGTTCCCCAAGTCACTAGCCACGTACTCTAGCTCTGTCACTGTACCGGCACTGACGCCTGTGAACCGGAGGAGTGAGCTGGACTCCAAGCACTGCTTGTAGGACTGCACTATCTTTATTTGAATGTACAATGATTCCCAGCTTACTTTTGGAGGTTGTCATTAAACATAGTTTAAGCCTTAAAGATTTGATCATTCAGATGTCACTCAGGGAAAAAAGGGCCACAGGCTCTCATAGAAGAGTTGAAAGCACAGGGACTGTGAAAGCAGTGCCCTCCTGAAGCTGAAATGGGGTCTCTGACCATGTAATGTTACATGTTCCTAAAGCTGAAAAAGTAGGACAAAGCTACCATGGGAAAAACACCCCAAGCTCCCAACTTGACACCGAAAACATCAGTATGTTGTGGATGGTTTTAGGGCAGCTTAAGTAGTCCCTGCACATTATATACATTTTATGGCCTGTGATTCATAAAATACTTCGTCAGCCATGAAAACACTGTGAGCAACCACAAGTCACTCAACTGAAAAAAACCTGTTACTTTAGAACATAGTAAAAATGTAAATCTAGAGACAATCTCCAGCAAAAGCGAAGCTCCTGATTTTATAACCCAGTTTAGGGAGCACAAGAAGGTGGAAGAGTAAATACCACAGGCACAGCTGCGTTCAAACTCATCCCGCATGAAAGGACCAAGAAGGGTCTTCAAGAAGGGGACTGCACTTTCAGGGAGGGGATGGAGCAGATGCAGCCCAAGTTGTGGAGCAGTTTAACTGGAGCATAGGTTGCTGCAGCCCCTCAGCCCTCAGGCCTGCAGGAACGAGCCTTCAGCCTGGTCAGCCCCTTGCAGCCTCCTGCGGTCTCGCAAATGGCAGGGCCAGCGCGAGAGTAGGGACCACAGGCACAGGGGCAGGGACAGAGGTCCTGCCTCCACTCCCCTGCTGAGATGGCTCTGGCGAGGAGAGCTGCTCAGGCAGAGCAGCTCGGGGGGAACACAGCCTCACCACATTTACAAGCTGTCTACGGCAATTAAGAAGGAGCCTTTGATTTTCTGCAGACAAGACAATTTTTGGTGAAACCTATAGAGAGTGGTCTCACGCTAACCTGAGAGGTGGGACACACCTCATTTCTCAAGAAGAAGGTAGCACCAATAACTAGTGTGCGGACAAAATCCTTGCAACTGGGAGCAAACCTAGGGGAGCCAGAAAAAAGATGCATTTCCCACCAAGCTGTGAGTGTCGATGACCGATAATGTCAAGTGTCGCAGTGCAGAGAAATTTCCCTCAGGCACAAGCTAAAGCCCTTCTGCCACAGGCGGGTGGCAGGGAGCTGGCATTCACCGCTGCAACGCTCCCTGGAGATTCCATGCGCGAAGGTATCATCAGTCTTAAAAGTCTGCAGAAACAAGAGACTTGCGGGAAGTCACAGAAGTGAAATATCAACCATTCCTTAAGTAAAACTTCCATCCCATTTACTGTGATTTCAAGTTAGGTATAGACAGACTTATTGAAACATTTCAACCTCAATTATTGTGAAGCCTTAATTGTAAGGATTTTAGTCTACATCTTTTAGACCTGTCTCTCTCTTCTCTCAATTATTATGCTGCTGTCATTCCCACTCCTCTTCCTTCCCTGTATGAGCAATCATGTATAGGGATAATCAGGTCATTTGAAAAAAACCCTCATTTTTACTGAGAGCTGACAAAGCATAAAAACCCTCCAAATGTATCAAAGGTAGGAAACACACTGATATTTGAAAATGAAAAGCTTTTAAAAAGAAAAAAAAAATACCCAAGGAAAAATAAAAACTTTAAATTATTCTCCTGAAGACCTGAGAGGACAAAATACTTTAAACCCATTAATATTTTGGCATCAGTTTGCAGTTATTAAAACTACGCTTGACTGAAGGTTTTCTTCATAACAGTGAGTTATAGAGGCACTACACAGAATTCAATAACTTTGTCTGATTATGTGCTACTTCATTCAAAATGATGCCCTGAAGGGGGGGGAGGGAAACCCCAAGCCCACAACCCTATCCAAAACCCACACAAAACTGGCCCCCAAACCCCTAAACCATGTAAAGAGGGGGAGCACCACACAGCCTTTTCTTTGGCTTTCTCTGCCACCTTGCCCCGGGGTCAGGACTTCAGAGGAGTCACCAAACTGGCTGCAGAATAAACCCGAGATGATACAAACTGCAAACTATTGCACTGATGTGAAGACCCCCCAGCTGCTCGGCAGGGAGGGGAGCCTCATGCTCTCCAAAGGCCGCAGCACTCTCCAGCTCCACAGGCACAGTCCCCCTGCTCTTGGGACACTCTCCGGGAGCAGGAAGCATGGGTTCCCTTCAGGCAAACAATTTTCCTCAGCCCTTGGTGAATGCTTTAACCAATAAGCAAAAGATACGATTTTCCTCCAACCGCAGTGTGCACCAAAGGCTGCTGACTCACTACAGCAGACAATTCGCTAGTGCGAGATGTTGTTTCACGTCACCCTGCAGGAAAGATGTGCGCCGCAGACCCCATCTCCCTCCTCAGCATGTCCTGGTGGCTATTCTGAGCAGATTCCTGTGCAGTGGGATGGCATTTTAGGTGCCATTTCCTACCGACTGTAGAATCATAGAATCATTAAGGTTGGAAAATACCTCCAAGATCATCAGGTCCAACCATCAACCCATCACCACCATGTCTGCTAAACCATGTCCTGAAGTACCATATCTACACGTTTTTTGAACACCTCGAGGGATGGGGACTCAACCACCTCCCTGGGCAGCCTGTTCCAACTCTTCACAACTCTATCTGTAAAGAACTTTTTCCTAATACCCAATCTAAACCTCCCCTGATGCAACTTGAGGCCATTGCCCCTTGTCCTATCACTAGTTACTTGGGAGAAGAGATCGACACCTGCCTCACTACAACCTCCTTTCAGGTAGCCGTAGAGAGCAATAAGGTCCCCCCTCAGCCTCCTCTTCTCCAGACTGAACAGCCCCAGCTCCCTCAGCTGCTCCTCATAAGACTTGTTCTCTAGACCCCTCATTGCCCTTCTCTGGACACGCTCCTGCAACTCAATGTCCTTCTTGTAGTGAGGGGCCCAAAACTGAACACAGTACTCGAGGTGCGGCCTCACCAGTGCCGAGTACAGGGGCACCATCACCTCCCTACTCCTGCTGGCCACACTGTTCCACAGTTTAAGCTTTCATAAAAATGTATAGCACCCAAAAATGCAGTTTTGCAATAGTGAGTGTTCTGCAGTGAAGACCTGGTTAAGCCCTGAAATCTCTAGGGCTCATGCCCTTGCCAAAATATTATGAATAGAACATGAATTACAAGTCAGAAGTAACTACTTGATATAATTTTAATCACTTTGAGGCAGGAAATACTTTATATACGTACATTGGATATACTGTATTTGGTGTAATAGTAAAAAATGCAACATTATATGTATCTTATGGCTTTTAAAATCATTTAAAGATTACAAAACAGTTGGTCTGACAACAGTTTGGTCCTGATAATTGTTTTCCCCCCAGTGACTGATGAAAAGATAGAATCAACTATGAATAATCCATAAACAAGTTACCTTCAAAACCATGTAACTGAAAATATATACACACGGATGCAAAGCTGTTCAGCTGTGACTGAAAAGACACCAATAGATGTATTTGGAGAAGACAGAACTCTTCCATATGTTGTTTGGAAGATTAATTGTAGCATCTGGAATACATTAAATATAATTTGCTAAATCCTGAGATTAGGGAATTTTAAACCTTTCTTATTACGGACAACTGGTAATTTCATGAGTTAAGTTAAGCAATACCTGTTCAGTGTCAGTGAAAGAAGCTTTCATTATAACCATAAGTATTACTTGAGAAATCAACCATAGATTAGTATCTTTATTGCATATAGTCACTTCAATCATGTCCTGAATTTGCTAGGCAGAAGAAATGAATTTGCCATACTAGGTAAGATGAATGAACATAAAAAATCGGACATTTGTGATTGTTGATTATAACGTTATTTTCTTGCCCTCTGTGTTTTCCTTTACTTAAAAAAAAACCCAAACAACTGGTGATAACAATATAAAATGAATGACCATAAACAAAAGCAAGGGTGCTAAGGGGTCATACCAACTGTAAGCCCTGCACTGATTTAGATAAAAGTGGTTATTATCAGAATGAAGGAAGACCTACTGTAAATGGCTCATGGAACATCCTATAACATAGTTTCAACATGTTGCCTGTAACATGCATAATCCAGGAAAATATAACTTTACTTTGTATCTTGAAACACTTTCTCATGGCAAGTTCTGCAGGAACATCACACAGTTTTGTAAAGTCTACTATCCTTTTTAGATTTCTATGTTTTGAATCCAGAGGTGGTTATTCTGAATGGCATCTAAGGGACTGACCCATGCCAGAGTCTTGCCCAAGTGTGGGTACAGCAGCATGGTGATGTACCAGCCCCAGCCTGAGGAGCATGGTTTGAACGCTGTGCCCAGCAACCTGCTCACACCCGCTGCTGACACGAGGCCTCTAGGTAGCATTTCTCATCCCAGAGTTGTTTTCTGCCTCCTAATCCCTGCTGCTCTCCAGTTACAAATAAAATAATGTAATAATTTAGATGTGTTTATACAATATCAGCACATAATAAGTCCTAACAAATGAAATCAGACAACAAACCAAAAAAAAAATCTGCACCAAAGGCAATGGTTAGGCCAAGTTTATCCTTCATCAAAGTCCAGCAAAACAGTGGTTTAGTTTTTGTTTCCTTAAGTTTAAAGGTGTTGTAATGTTACATAAATACATCTGGGTTACTGAATTTTTAATTTGCAATTTGAGATGGAAGAGCAGGAAAGATCAGTAGAGAGAAGATTGGTTTACGTATCAATTTTGTTTTAAGACCACAGTTTTCCCTTATTTGCACCCAGGGAGAAATATACAAGTGTTTTCTTCCCATTTAATGAGAGTGAAAGGGGTAAATATGTTCCTCAGAAACTGAATTTGTAAAGTGAGAGGTTATTTGGTATCAACAGCTGTTGTATCAACAGGGGCAGAAGATAAACAGGCTGTCTTGATGACACATATGCAAAACATGGATCTAGAAGAGTTAAATGTCTTTGAGAATGCTTAAAAATACCCCAAAACCTCAAAAAATAAACACAAAAGGCCAAATAAATCAAACATAGATGCTCTTCTAATTTGAAAATGGCCATGCAGGAATTCCCCTTTCTGCTGAAGCCAAGTTCAGCACATATTTTATTATTAAATTCTGCTTAACCATATCATGGCATAGGATTATGAGGGGAACTCACAGAGAATTTATTTGTCCACGTGCCTGTATGTAAAGCGCTGCATATATCACAAAGGGACAGCTTTTTCCAAAGGGGACTAAGCAGGGGTAATGAAGATGTAAGGCTGCAACTTGAGCACACCAATCACATACCAAACGGCAGTCCTCATCAGCCCGATAGAAAAGCAACCAGCAGATGCACACAGACCAAAAAGTAGGAAAATAAACCTCTCTGGAGGTGCATAATAAGACCACAGAGAAACTTTCTGCTGCGGCACAACTCTGAATTGCCTTAGCGGGTGCAGTGTTTTGTCATTGCTGCTTAGTTGATTAGCTGGCAAAATCAAGCCTCTGAAGCTTGAAAACTCCAGAAGAGCCATCTTCTGCTCAGCCTGGGCTTCCTGCTGGAACACCTCTGACATGCTCTCTGGACAGAGATGACAACGTGGTTCACCTTTTACAGCCTGAGGTTATAGACCTTGATTAAAAATTTATTCTGGCTGTGCTCAGAATGGCTTTGACATTTTATATGTATTATTTGAAAGATAAACATCAGGCCATGCTATATAATATTCCCTGGACTTGGCTTTTCAGAGCCAAAGAAAGCCTAAGAGAAGCCTGCAAATAATTCCATGGGTTGAAGCACTGAAGAGTAATCGGCGTAATTTAAAATCCAATATGGCAAACGTCAGTACGGTTTGCAGAGCATACTACTTTAAATTAAAAGGAATCCAGCGTATTATCACACTAAAGACTCTTAAGGGATGTTTATTCATCTTGCATCTACCTTTAAGCATAGCTATAAAGTTTGAGATTAACTAAGATACGGAGAAGTATTTTAATATTGTTTTCAGTTCTAATGTCTAAGCCGAACAATAGCTGTCTGATTCCATTTGGCCAAAAATCCATTGGTAGAGTGAGTGCACGTGCCCCATAAAACAAATGCAAAGATCAATGCTGACAGTCCATTTTGCATTCCCTGGTCAACTAAAACTCTAGAAGCTTTAATCGTTACAGGGGCAAAGAGACTTTAGGTTGATGATACCGAAGGTTAATGATGGATGCGGCAACACAAAGCCCAAGGTCATTTAACACACTGACTGCACAGACTGTCTGAGAAGTTGGGTAGATACACAGGGGCTAACTTCAGGTGAACTCTTCACTTATCCCAGATTCAGCAATTCTAAGCCAGCCATGAGATGTTTATATGAGGCACATTATCTCAAGAATTACTCTCTTTCCCTTGAACTCCTGCAAGGTTTGGCAAAAAATTACTCAGAGACACAACTGTACTAAAATGACAACAGCTGCCCTTCACCAGTTTTGCCAATTTCTTTACAAACAGAAATTCATAATTTACGCTTATGAAATTTTATAGAAGAATATTCTAATTTTTATTTAGTTTATCATGGATTTAAAGCAAAAAAAGTGCCGCACACAAAATTTATAACCATTTTTTTCCTAAATAATTAATAATAGTTTGAATTATAGAATTGTTTGGTTTGGAAGGGACCTGATAGATCGTCTAGTTCCCAACTCCCTGCCATGGGCAGGGACATCTCCCACTAGACTAGGTTGCTCAGAACCCCTTCCAGCCTGGCCTTGAAAACTGCCAGAGAGGGAGCAGCCACAGCTTCTCTGGGCAACCTGTGCCAGTGCCTCACCACCCTAAGAGTAAAGAATTTCTTCCTTACCATCCAGTCTAAATCTATCCTCTTTCAGTTTAAAGCCATTACACCTTGTCCTATCACAACAGGCCCTGCTAAAAAGTCTATGTCCATCTTTCTTATAAGCCCCCTTTAGGTAGTGCAAGGTTGCTCTAAGGTCTCCCCGGAGCCTTCTCTTCTCCAGCCCCAAATCACTCAGCCTGTCCTCATAGGAGAGGTGTTCCAGCCCTCAGGTCATTTTTGTGGCCTCCTCTGGCCCTGCTCCAACAGGTCCATGTCTCTCCTGTACTGAGGGCTCCAGAGCTGGATGCAGGATTCCAGGTGGGGTCTCACCAGAGCGGAGCAGAGGGGCAGGATCCCTTCCCTCACCCTGCTGGCGACACTGCTGGGGATGCAGCCCAGGGTATGGTTGGTCTTCTGGGCTGCGAGCGCACACTGATGGGTCATGTTAAGTTTCTTGTCAACCAAGACCCTCCAAGTCCTTATTCTCAGGGCTGTTATCAATCCATTCTCTGCCCAGCCTGTATGTGTGCTTGGGATTGCCCCTACCTGTGTCCAGGACCTTGCACTTGGCCTTGTTGAACTTCATGAGGTTCACACAGGCCCACCTCTCAAGTCAGTCCAGGTCCCTCTGGATGGCATCCCTTCCCTCCAGCATGTCGACTGCACCACTCAGCTCAGTGTCATCGGCAACCTTGCTGAGGGTGCACTCAATTCTACTGTCCATCTCACCAACAAGAATGTTAAACAGTGCTGGTCCCTTTACTGACCCCTGAGTAATGCCACTTGTCACTGATCTCCACTTGGACATCGAGCTGTTGACCCTAATTCTTTGAGTGCAACCATCCAGTCAATTCTTATCCACTAGATGGTCCATCCGTCAAATCCATGCCTCTCCAATTTAGCGACAAGGATGTCGTGCAGGACAGTCAAAGCTTTGCACAAGTCCAGGTAGATGATGACAGTTGCTCTTCCCTTATACACCAATGCTGTAACCGTGTTGTAGAAGACCACCAAATTTGCCCTTAGTGAAGCCGTGTTGGCTGTCATCAATCACACCCTTCTTTTCCACATGCCTTAGCATAGTTTCCAGGAGGATCTGCTCCACGATCTTGCCAGGCACAGAGGTGAGACTGACTGGCCTGTAGTTCCCCAGGTCTTCCTTTTGACCCTGTTAAAAAATGGGGGTTATATTTCCCCTTTTCCAGTCAGTGGGAACTTCACTGGACTTGCACAACTTCTCAAATATGATGGATAGTGGCTTAGCAACTTCATCTGCCAGTTGCCTCAGGACCCACGGATGCATGTCCCCAGGTCCCATGGACTTGTGCACCTTCAGGTTCCTTAGATGGTCTCAAACCTGATCTTCTACCAGTTCTTCATTGTTCCAGTCCCTGCCATTGCCTTCTGTGACTTGGGCAGTGTGGCTGGAGCACTTGCCAGTGAAGACTAAGGCAAAAAGTCATTGAGCACCTCAGCCTTCTCCATATCCTGGGTAACCAGGTCTCCTGTTTCCTTCTGGAGAGGGCCCCCATTTTCCCTAGCCTCCCTTTTATCACCAGTGTACCTATAAGAAGCTTTTCTTCTTGCACTTGATGTCCTTGCCCAAATTTAATTCTCTCAGGGCTTTAGCTTTCCTAACCTGATCCTTGGCTGCTCGGATAATTTTTGTATTCCTCCCAGTGCTTTTTTTCTGATAACATAGATCAGTGCTTTTTTTCTGATAACATAGATCACTGCCCCTTTAAATCACGGACTTATTTAGACTCACATGTTCATCCTAACTGCCCCAGTTGCCTCACCACAAGGAGACCTCGTTCCTACTATAATTTTCCACACTTCATATACTTCAGTACAGACCCTCAAAGATGTTAAAGCAGCTAATTCCTGAAAAGGTCAGTGACTGCAAGGAGAACCCAAGCCATTCATGTTCATGTGGGCCAAGAAGAAATGGAAATGCACATGGCTAAGAGGAGAGAAAAATGGATGGGCAGATATATCAAGAATCAGGTATGAGGAGGAATCCAGCTCTCTTTGAGGGTTCCAACTTGATCTGGAGTAAAATCTGTATCAAAACTAGAATTACGATTGAGTTTTCTTAATTTCTGTAAAATCTGGAAGAGGTTATGCTGCCCAGAGTATCAGATCTTCGACTCTTTCAGCACCTTTTTATGTTCAGCAGGGGAAAAATCAAAGACAGTTCCCCACTTTCTTCCCTACTCCTCCAAAGTCAGTCTGTCATTGGATCAGTCCTTCACTCAGCTACTTTCATTAGGTGCTGGCATAATGTATTATTTAGGAGAAAATTTCATAGTCATGGATCAGAAGGTATACAAACATTATTTAGCTGTTATCTAAACCAGATGAAAATCGCGTAGGAAAGTAATCTGTAAAGAAAAGTATGTGTGACCTAATCACTGGTGTAACTAGCCCTAACTCTGGTTAAACAGAGTTCTTTTGGGAACTGTCCTCTTGTTCCTGGAATATCTCTGCAAGCACAGAAAGATATAGAACCTGACAACACCTTTCAAATAGCTCTATTTATATTTAATGAAAAAATGTTAAAGAAAAAGAGTCAGAGGGATACTTCTTCACAGCACATGGATCAGAACATAAATAAATGATATTTTTAAAAAAATCACAGCTATCTCTAGCAAATGAAAAAAAAATATAGCAAAATTTCCTCTTGTTCATCTTTTTTTTTCTAAAAAAACCCATCTGCTTTTTAAATTTTTTTTTGTCCCTATCTCACACAGAGTATTCAAATTAGGATAAATTACTGTATGTAAGATAAAATAAAAACAACGCAGAGTGCTGACTTGGGAATAAGATAGCGATGATTGCGTTAACTATATTTCCCAGTCATCTCTGTGGCTGACAGAACTGAAAAGACAGAAAATAAGGCTGTAAACATGGGCAGCAGCAAGATACCAAGATTCCTCACAGAAGTCCACAGATACAGGGTCTTCTTTGCGAAGGTTTTGATTTGTAGTGAGCACACGTTAATCCATTTAGCATATCCACATTAAAATGATGAAAGAGAAAAGTAGGAACAGGAATAGAAAAGCCAAGAAATGCTAACATATGTTTTCAATTTTGAAATGCAGCCAGTGTTTTTCCCTAGTGCAACAGGAAGAGCTGTGCTTTAAATGGGCATAACAATACAGATTTCAAACTTTATTTTGAGCCCGTCTCTCAAAATTTCTGGAGAAACTGAAGGGCTTGGTCTTAAAACCTTGGCAGATTAGGCAGGTTTGCCGCTTTACCTAAGTGCAGCATCCTTGGTCTGTGACGGAAGTGTGCAAATGGCTCACACAGAAATGGAGCAACCAGGGGATACCGTTTCATATTAATCCCTCACAAAGGGTCTATGAAATTACCTTAGATTGAGGGTAAGGCAGACTGGTGATTATAGTGACTCTCTCAAAAGATATAATGGGATGCAGGTAAAAATCATTATACAGACTGCATAACACATTTCTTAACCAGAACTAGGATGATACAAGCAAATGCAGTAGTATATGACTCAACATTCTCTGGAGTTCTCTGAGCGTTCATAAAAAGATATTATTGTGTCTACTCTTTAAATCAGAAAATTGAGAAAAGAAAGTGAAATGCTCTTTCCTGTGCTGCGACCACCTTTGAACACTAAAATGCATACCCAAGCAGACCTTATTGGAAAATGTCCTCACACATCCAAAAACATTCAAGAGATCATGGTTGCATTTTTCTGTTCTTCATTAGGAGAGAAGTGGAATTTAATTTTTTAAAAGTATAAATAGGATACACAGACTTATACGTAGCAGAATATCTACTAACACAAGATCCAGAGCTTTCGCATGAGAATACAGAGATATCGATTCAAACCTTCCACTTGAGTGGTTTAAAGCAAAGACTGTCTCCTACATAGAATTACAGGATGAATCATAGAATCACAGAATGGTTTGGATTGGAAGGGACCTTTAAAGGTCATATAGTCCAACCCCCCTGCCAGGGGCAGGGACATTTTTCACTAGATCAGGTTGCTCAAAGCCCCATCCAACCTGACCTTGGACACTTCCAAGGATGCCGCATGCACAGTTTCTCTGGGAATCCCGTTCCACTGTCTCACCATCCCTTACAGTAAAGAATTTATCCCTTATAGCTTACCTAAATCTAACCTCTTTTAATTTAAAACTGTTACCTCTTATCCTGTCACTATAGGGCCTGGTAAAAAGTCTCTCTCTATCTTTCCCATAAACTCTCTTTAAGTATTGACATCACAATAAGGTCTCCCTGAAGCCTTCTCTTCTCCAGACTAAACCACGCAGTGTGAGTGCTTTAAAGCAGCTGTTTTTGTCTGAGGTGGGCCAACTTTTTCTTACTCCTGTTGGTGCTTTCTGAATCTGTGCTCTCTCTCCCTCCTTCCGCCCAAGAAAAGTTCACTGAAACCAGGTTGTTCCTATTTTTTCTATGGAAACACTGCCATCCACTCACTAGCTCTATTCTTTGCTACACTGCCTGCACAGAATTAAAATAATTCAGATTTACTTTCTTCTTTACTTAAAAAATACAAATACATAAATCTGTATACATATTTAGGCTGAATAAGCTTCTGAACTTTCATAAAAGATTCCTAGCATTTGAAGGTATGCAGCCTCAACTAGCTCTGAAACACATCATATTAAGATTTCTTTGGCAGCACCTGTGAAAAGCATAGGTATAACTAAAGACCTCATAAGCAGGCAACGAATAATAATGGATCGACAGTAAGTTCAAAGAGTCTCAACTACAGATTATAAAGCATGGAGGATGAAAGCACAGAAGATGGAAGGAGCTTATTTTGACTACCTGAATCCTCAAAGTTCAGGGACTAAGGGATAGCAACAGTCTTTTGGCCTGCAGACTGCAGATTCAGAAGATACAACAACTATGACATCATGTTGATAATATTTTTATGAAGGTACTTTGTAGATACTGTTTCATTTTCAAGGAATGGGAAGCCATTTAATATCTTGCTTATTTAGAAGGTGACCTCGCTGCAACAGAAACATCAGGAAATAGAACTCATATAAATGTAAAATATCCCTTGGTTAATTCTTTGTTTTTACAAATATTATATTTCTTCTCCACCTCATCAAAGGTTAAAATCTAGTGGAAGAAGGCTTCCTAATGGCCGAATGATTGGTAGCAGCATTTGTAGTACATCACTAGACATATAAGATATTTGAGTAGGGTGGAGGTTTCTGATGCCTCTCAATGTGTGGGAACCAAGCAATTTTCTCTTTCATTTGAAGTATCTCCCTCCTGCATGCTCATGAGCAGCAACTGAGCTCAGTAAGAGTCAATGTATTTGCTCACCAGTTTCCTGAAGCTCTTCCACCACTTCCACCACAACAAATTCCTGTAACTTGTCCCCATTCGGACTGAGTAGGAAGAGACAGGATGGCAGAAGCTTTACTTTTGAAGGAAAGAAATTTACAGAGGAAACTTCATGCAGAACAGAAGAGGGAACTTCAGTGTCACGTGGCATGCGATAGTGAATAGAAAAGAATACTGCATGATATTTTCAGCCACACAACAAAATGTCACAAACGCTAATGGCATTATCGCTTAGGTCCCTAAACATGGTTACATTCTGGCAATGCATTGTTCAGGCTGATCCACCTGGGAGCAATATTTCAAGTTGTTCTCTAGGGACTTGGTCTTTTTACAAACATATGAGTTTACTTCTTTGGCATAACAGAAATTTCTATGGGGATACCGATTACATGGGAATTAGAGAAAGTTTTCCTAGAAATTAGCCAGAACATGAGGAATGAATTTGCACAGAAACAAAGAACAAACACAACCTTTCTCAACACTTTTTATCCTTCCTTAGCAGTGTGAATGCATCAGGAAATCCCTTGCACGACAGAACACAATACTGGATGTGTTTTCTTTGCATATGTGATAAGTGATCATTTCATATCCAAAAGATATTACAATATTGCTATGGGAAGGACAGCATTAGAAGTGATGGAGAGCAGCATCTAGCAAGCAATCAACATGTCCACTATAAAACAAGAAGTACTTTGTGTTTGCAAACCCTATTGCTTACTAGAGAAGGGTGTGTATTATGATCCAAATTTAGCCAAGTCTCTAAACAACCCCTGATTAAGAGTTTCAATGTATGTTCTACTGTTTTCCTGTTTCAGCCCTTGTAACAGGAAATAGTTTATTAAAAAAAAAATCATATATTTAGAATTACCGAGCCTTACTGTAGAGATCAGGAAGTACCCTGAGCATATCATTATTACTAAAGATTTTTTTTCTAGTGACTTTTGAAGCATATTACACCAGAATTTACTTTTCAACTATTAAAACGGAATCATGAAATCATACTGGCATCAGACAGCTGTACTTTCATGCCACGTGATTTTTGTGCTACAGCAACCTTATCCGTTTATTACCTGTCAGCTTGTTCTAAGGCAGTCTGCTCTGAGAAGCCACGCTTTGAACAGATCACATGTCCATCGTGTTGATTTTGTAGCATTTCTTCCTTGCGATACCGATCTACGACAATTAAACTCCTTTAAAACCGTATTGAAGCTTAGAGCACATCCACTCCTGCCCACTTGTCTACACCTCTGCGGAGGGGTAAGCGTAGCACAGATACCTTGGTACAGGCGCCTGCACCTGCGGATAAGGGAGCGCCGCGCTCACCTTCGGACAGCTGTGCTCTCAAGTCCTTGCCCACTGAGATCTGAGCGGAGCTGGCAGTCTCCCACAGTTTATCCATGCTTCCTCTCCAGTCATTACCAGAATTCAGAGATAAAATTAACCTGTACTATTCTGAGATTAACAGTACGATATAAATGTTCTGCTTCCTTGCCCTATTACATTTGTGATGCACACATACAAGCCCATTCAGTCCCTGTCAGTCAGATGCCTATGTTTTTCAGAGATGTGCTTGCATGCATAAGAGGGCTGATTGTGCTTGTTTTTTTCTGATGAAAAATAAATAAGGTGGACTATCCCAACCACCCTGCCTTTCATACATCTGCACAAGTTGCATACTGTTGCTGCTGCTATTCAGCTCCCTGTAAATGGGGCAGAAAAATCCTGGGTTCGTGTTGCTCCCACTGGAACAAAGCACAGAAATAACGTGCTTCTCCTCCCTGACCCGTTCCTCACTCACAGCTGAGTTTACAGGCATCACCAACATCCAGTAAGTTTGGTATTCTGGTCAGGAAATACTCAAAAATAAGTTATTTTATTCTAAAAAAATAACCTAAAACTTCTTGCTGAAAGTTTAACCTCCTTTAGACACTTCCAGAAACCCACAACCTAATTATTCCTTCATACAGTTTTCATGAAGATGGTGCTATTACATCGGTCTTGTAAAAACAAGACATTAATCAATTTGTACTCTCCTTTATTTCCTCATATAAACTTCTACATTTAATTAATTAAATTATTTGGTATGTGCTTTCCATCCACGACAACAATCACGTAAAGGTTGAAAATACAAAAGTCTACGTGTATAGTTCACTAATAGCCAGACCACTGAAAAGAGCTGGAAAAGAAGCAGTACTGAAACCAAAACACTGAAGTCTCACTTCTTCTATCTGTTTTTATGTGGGAAAATCTTTGATATTCTTCTGAAAATTTGTATAACTACATAGCTCACAGAAACAATTCATTCCTAGATGCAACAAGTCACTATTTAGGTTATTTATATCACATTATATGAAAAATTCAGTGAATGAAAAAAAAATAAAAACAAAAATTTTGAGGCAAAAACATTTGCTATATCTGATCATGTTTAACATAAAAGTCAATTTGTGATGATAGAGAATGTACAGACTGTCACTAAAGTGAAAATATGTGCTATTACACTTCTTCATAAATTTCAAGAAAAATGTTTTCATTCATATTCATTAATTCTATTACATTTAACTAAAATTTTAACCATATTCTATATATTCTATTATTTTTTTAAAAAAACATACTGCTTTTATATATAAAGCTCTGGATACAAAGTTCAGCCTTTTTTAAGTTAATAGGAGACCAAAACCAGTCACCTGTTTTTCCATATTTCCATTACTATATGATCACTTCAGCCTCACTAAAGTGGAACAACAGAATTCCACTGGTTTTAAACTTGCAGTCATGAGGGCAAAGAACACAAACAAATGCATACATACTTAAGTACATAGATAAAGAAAGAAATCCATTTGGCTTAATCTGCTGGTAACTGCCTTAATCTTATATATATGAAATATATATCCCTACTTTTTGGGATCTTTACACCAGAAACTGAACTGGAAAATCAAAGCTGTATTATTATTTACATCTCACGCATCCTAAATGAAAAAGGACTGAGCAAGAAGAAACCAATCAAGAATAGTTTGTGTTTTCTCAGATACCTGACTTGCAATCCTCTTGGTTCCTGCAATGAAATAATGGAGACTCCTCACTACCTCATGGAGTCAGTTTGTATATAATTTTTTTAAGCAATGATTTAGAGGGATTTACAGACAGAGAAAGTAGCTTTGAGATCTAATCACTAAGGTAGAAAAAACTAGACTCCCTAGAAGCAGAGGCTTAAAATTCTGGCAGGCTCACCTCATCCTTTCATCTTTCAGAGGTAGATTAAATTCTGTGTAGTTTAGCATACAGGGGTCCTCCACAGGACTTTAAAAAGATGAAGTCCTATCTCCTCTAAGTGTTGTTAAATATAACATCTTTTCTCTCTCTCTTCCCCCCTGCCCTTAGAAATTAGTCCGAATAACTTGAAATAATTTTTCTAAAGATATTTCTATTTTCCAGGCAGCTCCTACCTTCTTGTCTTCAAAGTTTCAAAGCTTTATTTCTTTGATTCTCTATTTTAGTATAAGTGATAGACACCCTCCTGAAGAATGATTCTACTCTGCGGGCAGCATTAGCAAAAATAAGGACCCCTCAAAATACAGGCATTTATTCCCAGTTCAAGATTTGTTCTTTTCATTTCCTTAAATTGCCAAAAGCTAATCAGACTCACTGAAACCATTGAAATAAAATTTAAAACTCTTTAAAAAGGGGAAGAAACCTCCGCAAATATCCACTAATTATTGACCTTCTCCAACAAACCCCTACATGTACTGAGACACGGTCTGAGCAAATTAGTGACAGTGGCTACTACAGAGCTTGAGCTTAAATTTTTAGAGGTAAAACTGTTGTTCTGTATTACAAGTAGTAATGATTGTACATGTGTGCAATAGGAATCTAATTCAAGTATTTAAGGACATCTAATGCATTACCCTACCCTATATATTTTTGGTAGCTACTTGGTACAGTTTGTCCCAAAGGCCTCTTCAGCAGTTGCAGATAACCAGAAAATCGGTCATAGAACCCCTGTTAATGCAAAACATGTTTGCTAGAGAGAAAATCGGATGTGTGGATTGGCAGCCCTTAGGTTTCTGAGTTTTAACCAATCAGAAAGAAGAGGAATAAGAAAATGGATTTGTCAGTACTTTATCAATCCCGACTGGGTTCTAGGCATGTAATCCAAATAGTCCCCAAAAAACAGCTGCATAAAGATAATGAATAATAATAATAAGTCAACCTTGGCTGCTATTTAGAGAAAAAGGAATCACTAGGAACGGATGCAGTGTGAAGAAACACAGCTCACCAAAGAGGCACTGGCTTGGGCAAACAAAAGACCAGAAACTTTAGAGTCCACATCCTCGCCACGAAACGCACTAGGATAATACCTTGGTACACGAGGCAACTAGTTTTCCATGGAGAGAGAAATAAAACAACATACTATATTGCAGCCAATCTTCAACTTCATGTTCCCCATATGAAAAAAAGAAGACTGACATGAAGCACCTGTTGTTTCTTTCCTCAGGGACTTTTAAGTACATCTGGTTCTTGCCAGCCACACAATGTCAGCTAATGTTTCAGAAGGGGAGATATACTTTTAAAAATTATTCAGAGTAACACAGCCTTAAGATATGGCTCAGTACTTTTGAAGACAGGTATCATATCCATTTAATATAAATGCCATCGGTGAATAGTGCGTCCAAACACTGCTCCTCAAGTTTTCTTTTAGAAGTCAGTCAAGCTGGTAAACATCAGCTGATGAGGAGCCCAGCACAGGTTTTTCAGCCCACTTGAGCCTCCAGCTATTCAAAAATCTTTGCAGTCACGCCAGGTCTGCAGTAACCTTCGATGAAGTGGTACAGGAGTGGTGCCTAGAGCTCACCTGAAAATCAGACATCAGGCTGAAAAGTTGTCTCTCGCAAACTGTGCTGCCTGAAGCTCTGTCACCTACTAATTCCGTAGGAAATGGCTGATGATGACACACAAGTATTTGAGGCCCTGGTCATCAGACCCCGAGATGTCGCAGACCACTGGAAAAATTTATGAACCAAACGCTAAAAAGGGAGCACAAAAGACAAACTGAAACCAGTCTTGAAAATCCTTGGGCAGACTGCTGGTTACAAAGAGATGCAGTGGGCGTTCAGGTTACTGAGCCCGAGCCCTTGCCACCACGCCACAGAAAGCTCTGCTCTCGGCTGTACAACTGCTCTGTCGATCTTTCCCAAGCGCTGCAATACCTTGTCTTGAGCATCCCTTGGGCCACAGTTTGACACTGCAAATTTGTTGCGCTGTTGTTGAAAATACTTTTTGCTTCACTTTCATAGAATCATAGAATAGTTTGGGTTGGAAGGGACCTTTAAAGGCCACCTAGTCCAGCCTGCTTGCAATAAGCAGGGACTTCTTCAAATAGACCAGGTTGCTCAGAGCCCCATCCAACCTGGCCTTGAATATTTCCAGGGATGGGGCATCGACCACCTCTCTGGGAAACCCCTTCCAGTGTTTCGCCACCCTCATGGTAAAAAATTTCTTCCTTACATCTAGTCTGAATCTACCCATTTTTAATTTAAAACCATTACCCCTTCTCCTGTCACAACAGGCCCTGCTAAAAAGCCTGTCCCTATCTCTGTTATAAGTCCCCCTTTAGGTAGTGGAAGGCTGCTTTAAGGTCTCCCCGCAGCCTTCTCTTCTCCAGGCTGAACAGCCCCAACTCTCTCAGTCTGTCCTCACAGCAGAGGGGTTTCAGCCCTCGGATCATTTTTATGGCCTCCTCCGGACCTGCTCCAACAGGTCCATGTCTGTCCTGTGCTGAAGGGTAAAATAAGCATCAAAGCAACAACAATTCTTTTAATTAATGAAATGAAACCTTTAACTAATTAATTTTGAGTAAAGTTTGAAATTGAAGAATCATAGTGAGTCATTCCTTTTACACCTAGGACACAACAATTCATAAGCTCCATTCCTTAGCATCAGTCTGTCAACAGTCAACCTGTTACTAACATAACAGATGGAATATCTTCCATAGAAAAAACTAGAGGCACACTATCATTTTTTTCTTATCTACTAATCACTAGGACAAGTTTTATGAACTCACCAACAAAGTAGTTACAGGTTGCAGTGAATGTGATTCTAACTCTTCTCTCACACTGTCTGCGTGCATGCTGCAGGTTTAAGTTAGGACCTGCTTAATTTGTTCTGAAACAATTAGTTTCAACCATAGAATCATAGAATGGTTTGGGTTGGAAGGGACCTCATAGATTATCTAGTTCCAACCCCCTTGCCATGGGCAGGGACACCAGTCAATGTCACCTATTCAAAACCCTCACTGAACAAACGGAGATTTTAAAATGCTTTGAAAATTGAGGAATCTTTTTGTCACAGGCAAACAACTGTATTAAGTTAGATTTAAATCAATACAGGGGCCGACGTTGAGTGTCACTGCAGCTTAGGGAATCAGCCTTTGGCATCTTACTTGGTAGGATCAGCTCTGCATAGTATCCCAATAAAACACAGGCATTTTTATGAAGATAGGTTTTGGCATGAAATTTTAAGCTTTATAATTCACCCAGCACCACGCAAATCAGCAGCACCCATCTTGCCAGAGCTGACTGTGAACCCCTCTAGCTTTCATGCACAAGTGATACACTGTGCCCAAGAACTGAAGATCAAGCTCAGTTTTATAATTGCTTATTCTTCTGATGTCTAAAATGGAAAAAGGTTGAAAAATCCCAGGGAAAAAGTAGAAAAGCGGCTTCTTTGTTTGGACCATTTTCTTTCCTCCTACACACTCTGCTTTGAAGCAACACTGATTACTAACTGGAGGTGGACTGACACCTCCACTACTATAGCTTTTATTATTTGTATTTTGATAGTCGCCACCAACACATCAGACTCAATACATTCCCCAGTAGACTCATAGGCTAAATAAGAAAACAAGAAAGAGACAGCTAATATCTATATAAATGCAGTATGTTTTACATCACATGTGTGTTAAAAACATTTTTATACGTTTAACTTCACACATCCTGAAGTATACCTGACTTTCGTACTGCAATCTTTCATTTTCACTTGCTTACCACATTGTTCAAAATAATAATAAAAAAAGAGTATGATTTTGAGGGGATATTTTAAGACAGTGCTATAGCATCATGAGAGACCATATGAAAGGCACAAATGTTAGATGAGACTGTAGTTCAGAGCAATGTAACTAGAAAAGCAGACCAGACAAGGTGTTATCATATGTACAGAATCATAGAATCATAGAACGCTTTGGGCTGGAAACAACATTTAAAGGTCATGTAGTCCAACCCCCCTGCAGTGAGCAGGGACATCTTCAACTGGATCAGGTTGCTCAGAGCCCCATCCAACCTGGCCTTGAACGTGTGGTATACACCACCTCCCTGCGCAACCTGGGCCACTGTTTCACCACCCGCATTGTAAAAAAATTCTTCCTTACCATCCAGTCTAAATCTACCCTCTTTCAGTTTAAAGCCATTACACCTTGTCCTATTGCTACCAGTCGCTACCTAAAAGCCTGTCCCCATCTTTCCCACAGGCCCCCTTTAAGTACCAGAAGGCCACAATAAGGTCTCCCTGGAGCCTTCTCTTCTCCAGGCTGAACAGCCCCAGCTCTCTCAGCCTTTCCTCCCAGCAGAGGGGTTCCAGCCCTCGGACCATTGCTGGGGCCTCCTCTGGACCTACTCCAACAGCTCCAGCTCTGCCCTGTGCTGAGGGCTCCAGAGCTGGACGCAGGACTCCCGGGGGGGTCTCACTAGAGCAGAGCAGAGGGGCAGAATCCCCTCCCTCGCTCTGTGCCCACTCTGCTTTTGATACATTTTCATATGAATTCATACATGTTTAGCCATGTTGTGTTTTACAAGCATGCAAAATAGGATGAAAGGTGTGGCCAGGCTGCTGTGGATGCAGCCCAGGGTATGGTTGGCCTTCCGGGCTGCAAGCGCACATTGCCGGGTCATGTCCAGCTTTTCATCCACCAGCACCCCAATTAGGAGCTAGTTAAAAACAATACAGAAAAACTCAGATCAATTCCTAGTTGCCACAGCATAGTAAATTTGGTATTTCTTTTCAGAGTTCATTACCTCGATTATTTAATCACATGGTGACCATTTACAATAGGAAGAAAAGCTAGCTTTAAAATGCAGACAAATAATACTGGAAGAAAAAAAAAATCAATCTGATAAAGCAGAAAGGAAAAAGAAATGTCTCCTTAGGATATACAATGAAACTCCAAACCCATTTAAGCCTTAATGAAAATCTCAGGAAATATACTGAAGAAGTAATTTCTTTGGACTTTTGTGACTGAGCCTTCCTACATTTTTCACAAAACTTTTAGGTTCTAAGTCAATAGAAGATATGTCTAAGCTTCGATATTTTGTACTACATTTTCCCCCTTCAAGGTTTAGTCAGTCTGACATGAAACTCCCAGGTCAACAAAGTTTTTATTCGATCCAGCGTTAGTTTTAATTACTACTATTATTTAATTATTACTATTTTTTGAAAGTGCTCTTTAAAAACAAAACATTTTGTATATAAGGGGAAAATTTATGCATGGTTTCTTTCTTTTTGTATTTCAATATTGTTAATATTTTGTTGTAAAGCTTTCCCATGTAAAAAGTATTTTTAATCACTTGAAATTAACTTACATGAAATGCAAAGGTTATTTTAGACCTTAAATGGGGATTAATTTTAAGTTAGTGGCTGTTTTACAGCTGACTCTAAAGTGGGAATAAGTATTGCATATGGCACTGGCCCGCTTCTACTGTACAACCTGTATTGGCTTCTGTAAAGTTATATATGCTTAGACTGTTTCTGCAGATACCCATATTGCAAAGCTGTCAATACCAGAGGAGCACAGCACTACAGATTTACTGCCTTCCATGCTGTTCAGAACGATAACCTGATTTAGTTCAGCCTGCATTGTCTCTTGTCACAGAGTGAAAAAGGAAGGTGGAATAAATCACTCCTACAATTAGATAGTTCACTGAGGTTTTCCAATATTTTCCTAGTCACCCTCTCCTGGAAGCCATATTATCTTCATATGACTTAAAGTGGAATATCCTGTCAGATTCCCATATGAAATTGAATAGGCATATATTTACAGCAGGAAAAGAAAGGAAGGCACACATATAGCAGCAAATCACACACATGAACAAACATTCATGACTGTAAATCTGCAGATACACAAAATACACACAGATGCATATATATGCACGTATGTGTGTCTGTAAAGCATCTAGCATTTAGGGCTATGAGGATGGTGAGGGGACTGGAACATCTCTCCTACAGGACAGGCTGAGGGAGCTGGGTTTGTTCAGCCTGAAGAAGAGAAGGCTGAGAGGGGACCTTATAAATGCTTACAAATATCTGAAGGGTGGGTGTCAGGAGGATGGGGCCAGACTCTTTTCAGTGGTGCCCAGCGACAGCACAAGGGGCAATGGGCACAAACTGAGGCACAGGAAGTTCTGTCTGAACATGAGGAAGAACTTCTTCCCTCTGAGGGTGACGGAGCACTGGAACAGGCTGCCCAGGGACGTGGTGGAGTCTCCTTCTCTGGAGATATTCAAGACCCGCCTGGACAAGGTCCTCTGCGACCTGCTGTAGATGACCCTGCTTCGGTGGGAGGGTTGAACTAGATGACCCACATAGGTCCCTTCCAACCCCTCACATTCTGTGATTCTGTGATTCTGTGATTCTGTGATCTCCTCTCTGCCTCCACATTACATTTATAAAATAGGGAGACTCATGGATTCTCTTGCTTGTGTTGCAGCCCCTGCTCAACGGTTACCCCTGCAAGGACTCTGGAAGAAGCAAGGTGCATGGTTTGGATGAGCAGACTCTAAAAATCTCTAACAGAAGAAAGTCTCACACTCCGTGGTTTCAGTACAAAACTACAGGCTGGTTGAGAGTCTCTGTTCCAGTATGAGTTTGATTAAGTTGATCATGTGCGACACAGCGATGGCAATCTTCTGTCATACACTGATGCTCAGAGGGTTAGTCACCAGGAATACAGCAGTGAGAAATGAAGGAAGGCAGGCAAATAAAACCAGAGTGATCTACTGAACAGTAAGGCTCGGAACACAAAATGGGAAAGAACGACTCTGTTATAATGACAATACTTTTAATTATATATATTCAATGAAAAATAAACTATTAGAGAGAGAGTAAAATACTTCCAATTAATGGAAGTAATGTAATGTTCAAACTTAAATGAAGTATTTTTCCCTTGAGGGTTTTACTGTACTATTTTATTTAGCTTAATGTAATTTAAATTACAAACAGAATGGTTTTGTACGCCCCCAGAGAAATGTATTTTATTTATAATGTATTTCCTTTCAAGTGGTTATGGAAATCATGCTCTTCCTGAAGCCTGTATCTCACATACCACCTACTGCTGCAAACTAGTCAGTCCTCACAAGTTAAACATGATCAGTCTGGTGAAGTACGTGACAAGAAAACCCAAGAATTTTTAAAATGCCAGAGGAAACAGAAATTTGTAATTCCAAAAACTAATAGTCTTCCCTCCAGAAAAAGGTATTGAAAGATCTTTGTTAGTAAAAGTTAGTTTTTTTCAGAGGGAATGGAACTCAGCCATAATCACTCCACTTTAGTTTTTAATGCATGTAATGAAAGAATTGTTTACACTATACCCTAGAGAGAGTTTCAGCTGGGAGTAATTATATTTTGCATACTTAAATTTAAATATGTAAATATTTCCATCTTTCATTTAAAACACAAATCCTTAAAAAAATTAATTCTGGTATAAAAAGTACACTTTCTTTCAGGGTGCAAATTACAAATGACCAGTTTTTGCCTTCTTTTTTCCTCCAAGTAATTAAAACAATCTACTTACGAATAAATAAGCAAATACGAAGGAGTAAATTGAACCCCAGTCTATATGCTCTCCTCATTATCAATAACTACTGCATAGACTCAGTCAAATAACTAGAGACAAAGAGGAAACTGTCTCTAGAAAATTAATTTTGGCCATTAATCATCTTTTTAAAGTATAATAGTACCCTATCCTCACGGATGAATCATCAACTCAACACGCCAGCCACAGATCTACAATGGCCTAAGCTGTGATGCTTCCCCTGAAACAATGTCAAGCCAAGTGGCTTCAAAGGGACTAAGCAACCAAGCACTCAAAGATTTGGCTGACTGTGCAACTGCTTATGGCGTGAACTCATGACAGCCGTAGTCACAATTTACACATGCTTTGATACAATTATTCTTTTTGTCAAAGCTACTCTTCTACTCTAACCTACTCTCAAAATCTATAAATAAATAAATAGATAAAGAAAAACACAAGTTCTCATTAGCTTTGGATTAAGAGCTTGAATAATTTTTCAAGGGATAAGGTATAGGAGCAATTATTTCTGTGTCACTACTCTATAAAACAGACCTCCATGCTCTGGAGTTGAAACTTCTGTCCGATAGTAGATTTTACCAATATCACAAAGATTCTCAGGGAGATACCGAAATGGAGAAAGAATATTTTAAATCACTTTTATGACTATCGGTAACAAATATGAATGCATTTTAACATATGAGCTTTTTTTTATTACATCAGCATGAATATATTGCTGTACAAACATTCTAAGAAAAGACATTTCCTATGGCTCTTCTTAGCCCAGACATTATATAGCTCACACTTGAAAGTTATGCCAATTGTGTCAGAATTTGCCCTTTGTATTAAAGCCGACCTGTACCACAACCTTTGCAGACATCTATACTTTGCTAAAAGCTACTAAAGCACAAGCATTACTTGTGTTAAATGAAAAACACGTCATAGTGACCATTACCCTTGCACTGGGGGCAAGATTTTAAGATTCTGACGCCCAAAGAGCTGAGCTAATGTACCTTTGCTAAGCAAAATAATGCTGTTCCTCTTGACTAATGTAATGTGCTCAGATGAACTGACAAATTCTGTTTAATGCGCTGCCCATTTATGCGTAGTAAAGCACATTATATTATTATACCTTTATACATATAATCTCTGGAGAGGTAGCATGACACTGTAGTGAAGATCTAAAGCAATCCATTAGATTCATTTGCATTAATGGCTTTGTTGTTAATTTAGTATCAGAAAATAAAAATTAATTTCTGGCTGTCTGAAAACTTTGTTACTACAGTGTACATGGTTTGATGCTTTAACCATTTATTTTTTGCTGCTTACCCACTGTCACATTAGAGTCTAAGTGACAAATAATACAAGTTTTTACAGGGAGAGAGATGTGGACTGTAATAAAATTTGCAGAAGTTAATTATATGAATTCTGGTATTTTCTTTGTTACTATCCTTTAGGCTAAAACTGAATACAGTTCAATTCCAGTTCATTTGGAGTACTCTGAATTTTGGCACCAATTAAAAAAATTTCCTGCCAAGGAACAGTTGTACCACTGATACCTACAGAAAAGGCATTCTCCTCAGACTAAATACATTCTCCAGCATAATAAATGTCTTTTGGGATTGTTTTCCTGCCCATCAGTTACAGCTGGGGGAGATTTTGGATACATACAACACAGAACGTGAATCTTTTCTGCAATCTAGAGCTAGCAACCCACTTACGAATTGTAACAATTCAAATTTAACTGCTAAACTAGAAAATTTATGTCTTTTCAGTATTATATTAATCAAAAAATCTGCCATCTGAAAACAAAAAACCAACCACACAAACCCCATATCTCTTCACCTTACACAAAATACCTGGAAAAAACCATGTAAGTAAAGCTGGAATATGGTCAACCCAACGTGAAAGGCAAACCCAACTGTAACTGAATGCGGCCAGCTGTGTAACTGCACAAGATACCATGTCCTAATTTCAGGATATGAAAGCAGGGGTGAGCATTGTTCCAGGTTTCATCTGAGACACCTGTTGTCAGTATTGAAGCCAATAAAGATCCAGCCAATATGCTATGAAAACGCTTTCCTGAGATTACTTGGTTGGAAGCTTTCTTCAGATAGAAATGAGTGACTGAAATCTCAAGGCACTCCAGAAGCCATCATAACAAACTGCCAGTGTCACAGTCCCTAAAGCAAGCACGCGAGGAGAGCTGTTTTCTGTGTAAGGAGAGCATGCCAGCATGTGTAAATACAGGCCATCTAAACCACATATCCATGTTTATAGTTCATTGCCACAAAATTAGAAATGCAAACCAAGGTGGAAGTTTTACCAAAATGTGTAAGGAACGTAAAAGAAACCCCAGCTATAACATAGACATAAATGCTGCAGCCTACCAGTTCATGTAAATTATTGTAAATGCCGCTGCAACTGAGACATAAAACAGTGTAACATACAAGGGATAAAGCAGTCAAGTGATAATGAATGCTGGCAGTTTAATCAGAACAATTTAGTTCTTTGCCTAGGTTTACTCTCTCAGAGAGAAATGACTTGCTGAAACTAAACCCAGCCAGCATATCAAAACCAGAAGGGAAAGCACACTTTTCAAGAAACCGAATTTAACTTGTTGGATTCTCACCTCTACTATAGCAAGACTGAATTATTGTGCAGGCAAATGCTGGAGCTAGAATATTGTCTATGATTTTTTTTTTTTATCTGAAACTCATAGAAAACTTGAAGGTTTGCGCAGAAGCTCAAGATGATTAAAAGCAATAACCTGCAGGCATCTTTCTCCTGATTACCAATACCACGATACTGCCTTATGCTTCTTAAGACAAGCACAGAGGTTCATTCCTGTGAAGCTGTTCAGCCTGGCTAGCTCCTACTCTGCTAGCTGTGCAGTTGTAAAAACAAGAAGCTCAAGGTTTGCCAGCTGCTTGAGAATTTATTTCATTTCTCTGCCAGGTTTTGTGAAATTTCCACCACTGCAGCAGCAGCTCAGGTACGCCCACAGGAATGACAGGCATCAACAGTGACCCCAGCACCCACAACAACTCAAAATAAATGCGGCAAGGAGACCAAACACATTGTGACATATGGTGGTCTACAGTTGTACGTCTGCTGATGATAAAACACATCGCAAAGTTGGAGACCTTAATAAATGTTTTTGTAGTCCATAAATTCCAAGAGCCCCTGACTTCGCAAAGTAAGCACTGTTGCCAAAAAACAGCTGTTTCCTGATATGCTGAATACTTGGAAAGATATAATGTGAATACGTATGTTTCTTTGAATTTTACCTACATGGTCCAGTGAGGATCATCAAAGCGGCTAGTTAGATCAGGCACTGTGTAGTTCTGTGAACTCCTCTTTTGGAAACAAAACTGGTAGTGTGTCAGCATGTAGGCTGTGAACAAAACAAAAGACAGAAGAATAATTATTAAAATACATCATGAACAACTGGAGGAGACAGATGTATAAGCCAAAAGGACTCCTTTGGACAAAGAGAAGACAAAAACTATTCATACTTTGTATTGCTGAATAATATCTTCTTTTTTTTTTTTCACTTCATATCTTAGAGATCCAGCTGAAAATATAACAACTCAAGCATGCCTGTATCACACAGATCCAGAGCAGTGGTAGTAACACGGCACTGAGAAGCCTTTGAGCTGCTCATACCTACCCCCAAAGGGCTAGGTACGATTGCAGTATTTTCAGATGACTTTTCAAACCCAGTGACCGAACTGGAGTGAGGATAACAATTCCTCTAAGACAAACAATTTCTTTAAGCACAAACAAGTCTGCAGCTGAATCAGCAACGGAGCTTGGCTGGCTTGTGCCTGGCAGTTGGCACAGAGAGAGGGGATGCTGAGCCTGCCTGACCCCAGGAGCAGCTCAACACAGGGGCAGAACTAAGACCTGGGCTCTCCTTTCCTTCCCCAAATTGTGCTGTCTCTCGAGTTAACCAATTTAAAAAGCTGGTTTGGAATATTAATTTTTATGCCATAAATGTAAAAAGCTAGCCAAATAAAACCCCTAATGTATTCCGTACACTACATTTTCAGCTGCGTTTAATATACCGTTGCTTTTAAAAGTTGACACAGCTACAGAGGGAGCAAAAATAACAATAATTAAAACCTAAACAAGATACCTTCCTCTGCAAAAGTTGTAAATTTCTGAAGTCAGAAGTCTAGGAGAAGGATTAGCCACTACCACGTTTCATTTCATTATACATAATTAGTGACAAGTGGAACCATGTGCCATTATTATCCCATTTATTGCATGCCATTGAAGCCTAAGGCTTCAAAACACCTTTGAATAACAAACACAGAAGGGTGATTGTGAATCAACAGATCCTCCACGTGTTCGCTCAGTGTCTCAGCCTTTACCAGCGAACCAAGGGATTTCACTCCCAGGTGTTACAAAAAGGAGGCAGCAGACCAGACAGAACACGTTGGCTATGCTGCATTATCAGTTTCTCAGGGAAAAGAAAACCAACCCAAACCAACAAGAAGGCTGAGATCATTAACAAACAAGACTGAGACTATATTCCAGTTCCTTTTCAGAATAGAAGAAAATGCACATTTACTCCCCACGTACGTTGCTGCACGGCAGCACAGCACTGGTAGCACAGCTCTGACACAGCATTAATCACGAAGGTCTCGCCCTCCTGTGGAAAAAAGCTCTCCTGGAAGACAGCGATTCCCTCCGCTAGCCCTGCGCAGCCAAGAAGCGCAATGCATTAGCGTGGAAGCAGATCAGAACACAGCCTGACACCAACGGAAAACAAGAGAGGCTGTATATGCGCGAACGAGTGGAAAGGAAGCAGACCAGATGAAATACGGCCAGGAAAGAAGGAATATGCATTATTTGCCTTACAAGTAGTACCATGCAATTCTTAACTGGAAGGAGCCTGGACATGTCAGTGTGGCAAAACCTCTCATAAGAGCGGGCTTTGATATCCTCTTGGCCCAGATCAACGTTTAGATGAGAGACAGTCACTCCAAACCCACTTCCTCTGAAGCATTCATCTTCCTAGGGATTTCTCTGCCGAGCTGCTACACGGCTACTCAAATGCTCTGCTCCCGCCGGTGCTCCCAGACAGACAATGTACAGGAAGCGCAGTCCAAGGAAACGGGTCCGCACCGAAGGTCACCCAGCAAAGAAAGCAAAACCCTCAGCAAGCAGCATGGAGCAGTCAGGGAGCTCAGGCGCATCGTTTAACTGCCTCCAGCCTGGAAAGGGCTTTCACTCCCTACAGCCAAAGCAGAAGCTCTGCAACGACAGTGAGGAGCCCGTGGTGGGAGAGCTCGATGTTTCGGCTCCGGGAGGATGGTTCCAGACTTTTCGGAACAGCAGCTCTGGTTGCAGTACTTCACTCGGGTGACACAGCAGTGAATCCACACCTTAGTAACTCACTCATCGATTAAAACTATCATTTGCACAGGTCCCTAAAGGTCCTTGGTGGAACTCTTACATACTGTCACCCAGGAAACAACAATGAGAATTACACTTAAAACAATTCAAAATTAATTGCTCAATTTAAAAGAAAGTATAAAGGATGAGAAGCATTTCTCATTCACGCTATCAATGCAGAAAATAATAATAATCTGCTTCATGACCAAACCATTTTAAGTCACTTTTACATTTTTAAGACTGCAAAACAATTGAAAAGAGAAGCCTCTTGTTAGTTAGTTGAGCCTCCTTTTAGTTGAGGAATTACAGTTTCTGACAATTAAAACTGGAATTTTAATAACGCTTAATGATTTCCCTCTTATCAAGTTATTATGTTTTTAGTTAGCAATAAACTAATTCATTACTAAATTAGCTTTTCAAGCTATTCTCAATAAAGAAATTTCTTCCCAGTAATTTTCTACTGTATTTTAATTTTATGCCATTACTATCAAGCATCCAGTTTTACTCCCCTAACAACATGGGTTGTGACTCAGAGCTTTGGAATTCATTGCCCTAATTTATGATAAACTAAGACTCCTCAAATAAGCTTGTGCTGTTTGTATATTCAGCTACAAAACTAATAAACTCTACTCTTTATGAAAAGCAAAACCAGCTGACAATTCAGCTTGTGCAGAACATCAAGGTCCATTTGTAGCAACCACGTCGAAGTTTTATCCCCACACATCTTTCCCCCTCGGTTCAGTTTGACTCTTTTAGAAAAGGGAGAAGGCTGTTTTTTGACACAAATCATTTGGAGGCAGATGCTTATAGTTAATGTGAGGGTGGACCTGTAACAGACATCATAAAACACCATGATTGCCAGCCTCTGAAGTACCTGGGATAAAACCAGGGAAAATGGAAGCCTGGGGGATTTGTATTTTACAGCTGTGAAACAATCATTTGAGCCATTCTTCTGGGCTGATACAGTTCATTAGTCCTATTACTTTCTTTCCGGGAGACTTGCCCAAATAACCCCAAACCAACAGACCTCCCCCTCCAAACCCCCATCCCAGGTATCAGGATGAATCCTGAACCTGTTTAAGCCAACTGCAGCCACCTCTGACCTCAATTGCTATGTCTATGCTAGAAAATTTAATCTGTGGGGTGCTTCTAGGCTTTGGCACTCAATCTGTGCATTAAGCTGTGAGACTGGTCCTAGTGTGATTTTAGCTCGGGCATGGTTTGGGAGGCAGCACGACCAAGGAATGTGAGTTAGGCTCTGCGCACGTGGGCATGCTATGGAGAGGAGGGGGCTGAGATTTATGGTATTACAAATACATTTGTGATTGCGATACCTGAAGAGATGTTCCTGTCTGGACAGGTGGGTGCTCTGTGTTCCAGGTACAGAACTGAAGATCACATTTTGTGACCTGTATGATTCCTTTCCTATATTCACGAGAATCCCTATTTCATAACAAGAAGTGCACCTGTGTGCCACCTTTGGCTTTTTATTTATTTTTGATAAAAACTCAGTTGAGAGTAGCTTGTTAGACAGGGCTTGAAATGAGAGAACTACTTACATGGAAAGCAAAACTCTGGATACAGTGATTTCTGCTTTGTTTACTTGATAAGACGAAACTGCACGCATTGACTGTGCACTGAGAAATTAAGCTCCTGTGTTTGTACAGAGGTGGATCACAAATTAGGTTTCTCGCTATCAGAGATAAATTTCACAGACTGGTAAAACTTCATGCATAGTAAGGTGGGTATTTCATCTGAGTTTATCAACAGATAAAGGTGACTTCATGGGTCCTATTTTTTAATGAAATTTGGGCAATTTTTGTCTTGGTGTGAGTTAAAAAAAAGGTCTCAAAAATTGGAAAGACTTTCCAATTTTTGAGACTTAGTTACAAGTAGTATTAGTATTTTCTTCCTTAAATAATCTATCAAAAAAATAAATCAACACTCCTACACATCACATTTATCATCCTCAAAAATGCCTATAGGTGTACCTACATAGATACAAGGCACTGATGACTTTACAGTCAGAAAAAAGGAGTATTACAATGTCAGCCCTGCAGCTTCCATTTCCAGTGGACCTCAAAGGGCAGAAAATCTTTCGACTCTTGAGCTCCAGGTATAAAACAAGTCTGCAAGCTGAAGGAGGTGTCTCTGCCTTGCACTTCTTTCACTGGATCTCATTAGAAAGAGGTTAGAATCATTCTGGAGCAATACAAGATCAAAGCTGGACGATAAGAGATTGCAACTGCAATGTTTGTACACTCGAAAAGCACTTCTGCACTGACATGAAAGGAAAACACGCTGCACCTAGTTCAAGACAGAATTTCTTGCTGGGAACAGTTTTGTTGTTGTTTATTTATTTTCACAACCTTAGAGTTTGCTTTTAACCTTAAGGAAACAGTCTGTTCATTAAAAGAGATTTTTCTTGTACTGTTGAAAAGAGGAATCAAGCTAGTTTCCAAGCACAAGCTGCCAACTCAACTCCCAGCCAGCACAGGCCAGAAGTAGGTAAGAATTTTGAAAAGATGAGGTACTACAGAAATGTACAGCTTTCTAATTAGATATCTCAAAAATAAGCACTATCAATAAATAAAGTAAACATGGGTAATGAATTCAGAAGATTATATGGGAAAGTCAAAATACTGCATTAAAAAAATCAAACAAATTTTCTTAGAGATAAAAAGTGAAACAATTTTTTTTTCAATTTTCTGGCAAAGCACTATAGATATTTTCAGAATTTCTCATGATATCTTCAAAAATTTGTATTGCCAGTGTGTTTGGCCTGTAGTCACTGCTTGAAGTTTGGAGACAAGACCTGTCAAATGGACTTTAAAAGAAGCACAAGATTAATTTTAGCTCCATGATTGTTACAGAAGTAGTCCGTAAAATGACGAATTGCTTGATGTGCTCAGAGATCTCATTGCAATTGGTGGCTACCAGTAGTCCCCTTCTGCGAAATCCAAATGATGGGATCATCTTGTCTCTAACCCCAGCCCAATAAACATGTTAATATTGTATTTCATGTTGAACTGCATCAAAAAGCAAGAACAGATCTAGAATATCCTATAAATTAGATGGAAGAAAGAGGCACAGGCTCATTGTATCAACTTTGACTTGAAAGATAAATTGATGTCCTGTGTCTGTTCTAAACACTAGCTATAAACAGAAATTCTTCCTACATTGTGCAAATGTCTACTAAGTCCCCACCGAACTGAAGCATCTTCTGCATTTCTGAGGTTGCTGCAGAAATTCCATAAGGCCAGAAGAAAAGGACAAATCTAACATCACACAACAATTCATTCAACTTGCTCAATTTCTATATTTTGAAAATGACAGAAAACAATAATTTTATGCCCCTTTCATCCAGTTTAACTAAGATAAAAATTAATGATTAGCATGCTGAATTTAGACAATGTTCTCAATGAAGAGAAGTCAATTCACAGTACTGACTCAAGTCAAACATGTTTCAGCTGCTGAATAATTATGTTAGAAAGCTTCATTTTGTTTTGAAGTTCTGAGGAGTATGGTAAAACAAAATCCAGACATTTCAGGTATGATTTTAATTTGGTAGTCTCATAGCTCAAAAATTGTTCAGTCTAGACACATCATATTTGTTTCACTTCACAACAGTGACTTTAGCGTTTTATTGGCAAAGTTGAGTGGCTATTTTGGAAACACTCAGTTAGATCTGGTCAGCGTAAAAATGTCCAGCTCCGTTCCATTCACGTACAAAGTGCCTCATAAGCGCACCACAGTGTCTGAATATAAACTGTAGCACCAGCAGTTACGAAAAAGGAAAATATCAGGAAAAAAAACAAGTACTAGGAGAGTACTTCAGTTTAACTCTCTTTATTACTTACATTTTCTATGTATCTGATACATAATCACAAAAGCTTTTTAAAGTTTGAGAAGTGATTAGAATCTCTCTTTAATTTTGATGCCTTTGTGTGCTTACTGATGCCTGACTTCTAGTGTCTTTGTTCGCAAGAAAACAAAGGTAATTTTTTTAAACCAAAGTTTGTTAAATGTCGTGTATAATTTTACATGACGCTACAAGATAATCATGGCTAAACAGACCAAACCAGGAAGCTCACTGTTTGGTATACAGTTATCAGCTTTAACAATTTAGGAAGCGGTCCCACTGAATTTTAGATATCTTTACAGTTATAGGCATCTACCCCTGAGCTGTACAGATTCTGGGCAGTCAGCACAGGAAAAGCTGCCACATCAAAGGACCATTCAACAGAGCTGAGGTATTTTAGGTTTTTTCTCTAGGATGAGACAAAGTAAGCCTTAGGAGTACCTCATGTCCTCCATCCATTACACAGCACATCTAAATTTGCTTTGATGAATCCCATCCTTAGTGTTCTCTTCTCGCGATCATAAATCGGTATCTGTAATAACTGTTTTTACAAATCCCTTTCATCCACTGTTTAGTCTATAAATATTCTGATCCATCCAACCATTTAGCGTAAGATTTGGCTCCATCATATACACATATGTGTGGAAAAAAACACATACCCCTTCTCAAGGAAGACAATTTTATCTGAAAAAGATGTCCTGAACAAACATACTGCTCTGTTTCTTTCATACAGGATTTCACTATTAACTGTTACTCAGAAGTTTTAAGATATTCATGATCCCCTTACTGGCAGCCTTTTGTCCACCCACCACAGCAATTGAGAAAGATGATTCCCCCTCCTGTGGTTTTCAGTGTCACTGATTAAACAGAAAAATAATATTTCAAAAATCTCACAAAACATTAGAAATGTCAATATTTCAGCAAATATTTGGGTGTGAACTATGTACACAAGATACGTGTCTGGTGTGTTAAATCTGAGAGAGTAGGAAAGCATAAGTAAAGTTCTGAATTATCATATGAGGCAGTTGAGTGTGCTGCGAGTAATATGCTGCTTTATCAGTTGGAAGCAGATGGACTTTCCTGAAAAGGGATGGTAAGTCTATTAATGGAAATGCGCTGCCTGTTCACTGGGGTACCCAGGTAAAAAATGCCTCATAATTTGTTCTTTCCTAACTATGCCTGCTAGGCAATACAGGAAAATCTCAGTAATCACAAATTTCTTTCTAAATTCCATTTTGTACAAAATATGTAGAAAATTACCCAACAACTGTCTTAATGAAACTTCTGATGACAAATCACGGGGTTAATGAAGATGTTTATAAGCACAGAGAAGAGATAAGCTGTTGGCAAGAGGTGCAATAATCTCCTACACTCACCTATCAAAATCCACTCTTCTACATCAAAAGAAAGTTAATAGCATGTATATGCAAACCTTAAACAACTCCCTAAATGAGCACAGACAGCCGCTGCAATGCAGCTTTTATATTCAAACATATAAAACTATGTGTCTGGGCAAAGAAAAAAGGTGGTGAAATATTAAATGTTCAGCTCCTTCCGCACCCAAGAGTTACAGGCACAACAACACCTGCAATTGCATCTCCTGGAATTAAACCTCTTTATGCGAGAAGTTTCACTAAATCTATTTGCGAAGGTGAAGAAAAGAAATAATTTTATTTCTTCTTCTTCTTTTAAATTAAAGAGCAATTTGAAATCCTTAGAGCTCAGAGAGGAGCTGATCGCTGTAAAACCGCTGTGGGGTGAGGACGTCAGGTGAGGCCTGGGCCATCTTGCCCTCGACAAACCCACCAGCGGCCCCGCGGCGCTGACTGCCAGGCCCGTGGGCACCAGCCCGCCTTCAGCCGCCATCACAGCCCCCCAGGGAGCCAGTGGCTCCTGGGC